>Ga0194113_10003399_pt1 | contig 21364 bp, 18 predicted proteins | sample TA2MahC200mmetaG_FD_146193 | JGI IMG/M metagenome (GOLD analysis project Ga0194113, IMG submission 146193) | Freshwater microbial communities from Lake Tanganyika, Tanzania - TA2015017 Mahale Deep Cast 200m | ecosystem: Environmental > Aquatic > Freshwater > Lake | place: Tanzania: Lake... | reverse complement strand
TACATTGACTACTGAGTAGATAATAGTGTCGTTTTGACTATTATATATTCAATTAATTTCCACTATTGACTACATGGCTCACCGATAGTAGAATGGGCTGTTTTTAAGTCAAATTTGAAAGTTGGGTTAGATGGATGACACCATAGATTTTATATATGAGCCGCACTCAATATCCATTCGGGAGTCTTGTTGATGAAACGCGCCATCATCACCGTTGTGCTGACGCTTCTGCTCAGCCTCCCTCCAACGGCCACCCCCGAGCCCTCATTCGGGGACGGCGATGATGAAATGGTCCTCGATCTTGCCTCACCGGGCTTCAGCGCCACTGCCAAATTGCTGTTCCCGTCCGGTTTCTATCTCGCATCTGCGAACATGTCCATCGCCGGCATGGCCTCGGAAACGAACGCCTCGGCGTATCCGGGGAATGTCACCGTCCATCTCAACGACACGCTTTTGTGGGCTTTCCGGGAGACCGGTTTCGGGCCGCTGGGGAGGCAGGACCTTTTCTCGAGCGGCGAGGCAACGGCCCGGCTGGCGTTCGACCGCGGCGGCGGTTCCGAGAACGTCTCGATCAGGCTTCCGCGGAATGCATCGGTTACGGCGGCGGGCCTGGACCTCGACTGCGTCGCCCCACCTGACAGGCATGACCTGTTGAAAGTCGGTGGTGTCAATAGCGGGGATTCCTTCGGGGCCTCCGTTTCAGGTGCCGGGGACATCAACAACGACGGATACGATGACCTGATAGTAGGCGCCAGAAGATACGACTTCGGAGCTGAGGACACGGGCGGGGCATACATCTATCTCGGCGGTTCTGGAATCGATGACCTGCCGGATGCCATCCTGACCGGCCCGTCCGCCCATGATTATTTTGGCTGTTCTGTGGCGGGGGTCGGCGATGTGAACGGGGACGGTTCGGATGACTTCCTCGTTGGCGCCTATGGCACCTATGTCGGGATAAACCATACCGGCGTCGCATATCTGTATTTCGGGAAACAAAAAATGAATGCCACGCCCGACATCACGTTCTACGGAATCGACAGACCCGACCAGTTCGGTTGGTCCGTCTCGGGAGCGGGTGATGTGAACCGCGATGGATATGTCGATCTGATCATCGGTGCTAACCGGGCTCACCCGGTCAATGACGCGGTGGGCGCCGCATACATATTCTTTGGCGGCCCGGCCATGGACAATGTCGCGGACGTTATAATGTCCGGGACGGGGGAGTTCGACGAGTTCGGGTACTGCGTTTCGTATGCGGGAGATGTGAACGGCGACGGCTATGCGGATGTCATGGTCGGGGCCCCGTACAATGACGCCGGTTCCAACAACGCGGGCCGCGCCTATATATTCTTTGGCGGACCGGCGATGGACAATGTCGCTGATGTGGTCATCACGGGGGTTGCGGCCGATGACAATCTCGGGTATGCCGTATCCGGTGCGGGTGATGTGAACGGTGACGGGTTCGACGATGTGATTGTCGGGGCACCGTTCAACAACGGCGGAGGTGCGGACGCCGGCCGGGCCTACCTCCTTCTCGGCGGCCCGTCCATGGACGACGCGCCGGACCTTGTCATGACCGGCGAGTCTCCCGGCGACCAGTTCGGCTCATCCGTCTCGGACACCGGAGACATGAACCGGGACGGCTTCGGCGACATCGTCATCGCCAGGAACAGCGAGGGGAACGAAAGCGCCTATGTGTTCTTCGGGAACTCCTCGATGGACAACCTGCCCGACTTCGTTTTCACCGGCGGCGGCGCCTCGCCCCAGAGGGTATCGCACGCCGGCGACGTGAACAGCGACGGGTACGATGATATCATAGTCGGGGACCAGGCGAATCAGGCGACGAGGCTCCCCGGCCGGGCCTTCGTGTACACGACGCACTTGGAGAACCCGGGTGGCATCCTCGATCCTTCGGTGTCAGTCGCCTCAAAGACCGTATGGGACCGTTCGGGGATTGTCAACGGCACCTACAAGACGGGCGATTTCGCGGCCGTCCTGAACGACTACCTCCGCTCCGCCACCTGCTCGACGACCGACGCTTTCGGTAACTCCTATGTCGATGTCCCGCTCCGGATATCCGCCGGGAACGATGGCTCCTTGGTCCTGACCAACCTGAGTGTCGTTTACCGGTACAACGCCACCGCGTTGGATTTTTCCGCCCCGCTCAACCGATACCTTGCCGACCACCAGGGCGATGCGGACCTGTCGGGCAACATCACGGTGCCCGTCGAGATAGGCTCCGAAAGCCCCGGCAGGGTGAGACTGTCGGGACTGGTCCTCCGAAGGGATGTTGCCCCGTCGCTCGCCGGTCCCATTGATACGGTCGATTTCTACGAGGACTCCATAAATGTCAAGCTCGTGGACCTCCACGCCTATTTCCGGGACGATGTGGATTCGCTTGAGGTCCTGACCTTCTCGCTGGTGGATTCCACCAATTCCACGGTGGTCAGGACCTGGATATGGTCAAACAGGTACGTCGCCGTGGACTCGATAACCGGCGACCTGAACGACAACTGGACCGGCACCGTCGAGGCGACTGTGGCCTGCTCCGACCGCTGGGGCCAGAAAAACGAATCGAACAGGTTCATGATCAGAATCAACAATGTGAACGATCCGCCGGCGATCGCCGGCGGTCCCCTGCCGGCCGCAGAGCCGGGCATAGAGTACCGGTACGACATCACCGCGGCAGACGGGGACGGCGACCCGCTCGGATATGCGCTCGTTCGGGCTCCCGGGGGCATGACGCTGGACAGCAAGACCGGGAATCTTCGATGGGTGCCCCACGCGAGCGGTTCATTCAACCTGACGGTCAGCGTTTCCGACGGCCTGGCCACCGCGCAGCAGAACTTCACCCTGGCCGTCCCGAACAGGCCGCCCCGGATAACCAGCACCCCTCCCCTGAACGCCTCTACCGGCGACCGTTATGTATACGAGGTCGCCGCCGCGGACGACAATCTCGACCCGCTTTCCTACAACATCTCGGCAGGAGGGGATGGAATCTCTGTCGACACCACCGGGAGCGTTCTCGATTTCACCCCGACCAGGACCGGGAACGTATCGGTCACCGTCAGGGTGTCGGACGGGACCTTCCGCACCTACCAGAATTTCACCATACGGGTGCTGCAAGGCAACCGGCCGCCCGGGTTCAGGAGCGCGCCCGTCACGACTGCCTATGTGAAGTGGCTTTACGTATACAACGCGTCTGCCTCAGACCCGGAATCCGACCAAATCACCTATTCAATCGAAAATGGCCCGCCGGGCATGACGGTGGACGCCTCTTCCGGAAAGGTCACCTGGACGCCTGAATCGACCGGCAACTTCAGCTGCGTCCTCAAGGCCGATGACGGCAGGAACGGCCAGGCGAGGCAGCAGTTCGTCATACATGTCCTCGAGGCCGTGAGACCGTCGGTCCGTCTCGCCAGGCCGTATTCTGGCGAGGTCCTGAAAGGGAAGGCCATTTTCTCCGGACAGGTGACGAGGGGGACCAGGGATGTCCTGCTGGTCCAGATGCGGATTGACGGCAAGGAATGGAACAACGCCACTGGCACCTATGGCTGGAACCTCACCCTGGACACCAGATCGCTCAGGAACGGGATGCACACATTCGATCTTCGGGCGTTCGACGGGGTGGAATATTCCGATTTGGTTTCAGAGCGGTTCAAGGTGGACAACCCTGCCGGGGACCAGCGATTCTGGCCAATGGCGTATATGCTTGTCCTGCTGGCCATAACGATTTGCATATCGGCATTGGCGTTGTGGAAACGGAAGAGGCCTTCCTGAAGAAAAGCCATCGACAGGGGGTCCCGATTCCGGAAATGCGATAACTTAAAGATATCTACTCATCGTCTCATACCAGACCCTGCCCGGTTCTTCGAGCCTGATGATACGATGCCTGTGTCCCAGATCCCGGACCGAGACATATGCCCTCGAAATGCAATAATCGATATATATCCTGAAGCGTTCGCTATTGAGGCCGGAGAGATTCTGCGCTTTCGTCCACCTGATCTCGAAGCCGGGCCGGGAATGGATGACATCGAGCACCCGATGCAGGACTCTTGGATGAGGCAGGAACGGTCGGCCCCCTGACGTCACATCCTCCATTGCCGTGACACCCCCCTGCACCCAATCCGAACGTGTACGTTCACCGGTGAAGCCAGCCGGAGGGTCTGGGCGGTTGTCTTTTAATATACTTGCGTATTTAAATATATTATGCTGACAGAAATCAAAATCGATATCCACCCCTTCCTTCCGGCGGGAGCGTCTCCGACGTCCTGGCCTTTCGATCCGCCCCGGCCGGCGCCGCCACGCGCGTCGCCTCCGGCGCCATCCCCGATCGGCCGCGTGTGCTTCAACTATGGTGCCATCCCGATAGCGCCGCCCCTGCGCCATCTAAGGCGGCATCCCTTCCTGCGGCCCGTCCGGTTGCTGGGCGCCTCCGGCCGCCCCGGGCGAGCGGCCCTTCCGGCGCATCGCGAAAACGGCGGCCGCAGCGACCGCCGCGATGACGACAACGACCAGGACCAACAGGAAGAGCGGCGGCCCATCGGCCGGCCCGGCCGCCGCCGGCCTCTTGAGGACTGTGACCCGCAGCGGAATCTCCCTTGAAAGGTTGGGATCGCCGGCGCTCCGGACCGAAAGCCTCAGGTTGACCGTCCCGGCGGTGGCGTTGGCCGGCACCGCCACGACGACCGTCAGCGTGATGTTCCGGCGTGCCAGAAGCTCTCCCGGCTGGACCACCATCGCCTCCGGCCAGCCCGCGGGCAGGTCCCCGACCGAGACGGTCAGCGTGTCGGGCGCGTTGGCGTCGTTGAACACGGTCACATTGAAGGTGACCGTCTCCCCGCGATACGCAACAGCGGTGGCGTTGTCCACCGTGGCGTCCGCTCCGAACCGGGCGTTCACCGATATGGCGAGCTCCACCCCGTTCACCGACAGCGAGTAGTCCCCGGCGAGCGCCGCCGCCGGCACCCTGACGGTTATGGTGACGCTCTCGTTGCTCCAGGGCGCGACGGTCACGTTCGGCCGGGAGAACTCCACCGTCCAGCCCTCCGGGACGCCTCCGGCCTCCAGGCTGAGGTTCTCCGCGATGTTGCCGCCGTTCGAAAACCGGCCGGAAAAGCGCGCCGTCTGGCCGGCGTCCAGCCGGCGCGACGGCTCCGACAGGTTGAACGAGAGGTCCCGGTCCTCCCGGACGGTCGCCCGGAAGAGCCTCTCGTCGCCGGCGTAGGCGCTCTCCGTCGAGCGGGCGGTCACCCGGAAGGACGCAGCCGAGCCGGCCAGGGCGCGCCCGGGCACCCGGATCGTCAGCGAGAACCGCAGCGCCTCCCCGGCCGCGAGCGTGGCGTTGCCGGCGTCGATGGAGGCGTTCCACTCGGGCGCGTCCAGCGAGAGGGCGACGCGGTCGGGCCCGTTGCCGGCGTTCTCCAGCGTGAATTTGACGACCACTGTCTCCCCGGGCGCCGGCCGCACGGTCAGCGTTTCGGCCCTAAGCGAGAGCGAGAACTCCTGCCGCACGGTCACGTTGAGCGAGTCCGTCCGGTTGTAGCCCAGGTCGTTTCTGACGGTCAGGTTGACGAGGTAGGTGCCGCGCCTCATGTAGGCGTGCCTGACGGTGGCGCCCCCGGCCGTGGAGCCGTCGCCGAGGTCCCAGCTCCAGTTGACGAGCACGCCGGTGGGCGTCGTGCTGCGCGAGCCGTCGAAGAGCGCCTCCTTCGTGACGTTGACCGTGATGTCTTCGCCGGCCACGGCCGTCGGGGCCGGGTCAAGAACGTTCGTCCGGGTGGCGACCAGCCCGGCGGCGCCCTGGCCCGTGGACGAGAAGGCGCGCACCGCAATTGCGGCGCTCGCGCCCGGCGCGGCGTCGCGGGGCACGGACACCCGGAGCTCGATGTCGGCGGAGCCGGCCGGGGGCAGGTGCACGGAGGGGGCTATCTCGCCCCAGGCGGTCTTGGCGCCGGTCAGCTCGAGCAGTAGCTCGTTCTCCCGGTTGGACAGGCTGCGAAGGAGCAGGGGGAAGCTAACGCTCTCCCCCGGATAGCAGCTGCGCTCCGTCCCCTCCTGCGCCTCCAGCGCCGCCCCGTACTTGGCCTTGACGCGGAACCGGGCCGCCCTTTCATCGTTCCAGGCGGAGCCGTCGCCCGAAAGGTTGGTACGAACGGTCACCGTGCAGTTCTCTCCGGCAAGCAGCGGCGGGAACCAGGAAATGTTGCACAGGCCCGACTGGCCCGGCCGCAGGCGGACGGTGGACGAATCCGACCAGTTGTAGGCCCCCGAGGCTATCCCGGCCTCCACCGGAATGTCCGCCTCGGCGGTGCCGTAGTTCATGATGCGGGCGCTGATGTTGAGCTCCCGGTCGGGCTCGACGAGCGTGTTGTTGAAGGGGGCCTCGAGCCGCAGCACGCCGGCGTCCACGAGGCTGGCGTTCGGGTAGCCCACCAGGTAGAGGACGGGCTCGCGGTTGAGGGCGCAGGTGACGGGTATCTGGCTGTCGGGCGGGTAGAACTGGGTGTCGAGCTCGAACGTGAAAGCCAGGCAGCTCGTGTTGCCGTAGAACCAGTCGTCCGAGGAGCCGTGGGTGGCGTAGAGCGCGTTGGACTGCTGGGGGGTGTAGCCGTTCCAGGCGGCCATCGTCCGGGCCATCGCGTCCAGCTCGTCGCGGTCGGGCGCCGGCGCGCTCGTGTAGCCCCAGGGATAGAGTATGAGCTGGCCGTGGCTGTGGAACGCTATCGAGGTGGAGAAGCGCTGGCGCAGGGCCAGGTCCCGAACGGCGACCGTCTCGTTCTCGGAGAACGGGTAGGGGCCGTGGTACACCTCGGAGGCGGGATTGTCGCTCGTGGCGCCGTCCACGCCGAACATGTGGCCCCAGTTGCGGTTGAGGTCGACGCCGGTGTTGCCGCCGACCGTGGGCCGCCGGTTCTTTCGCCAGTCGTTGCCGGCGGTGACGTAGGCGTGGCCGTCGGGGTTGGGCATGGGGACGAACCAGGTCTCGCGCGTGTTGACGTAGAGACTGCAGGTCTCGTTGATGCCGTAGTTGAGCAAAAGATAGTTGAGCACCGACATCGTCACCTCCACGCCCATCCTCTCGCGGGCGTGGACCGGCCCCAGTACCAGAATGTCCGGCTCGGAGGTGTCATTGGCGCGAACGTCATCCGAGAGCTTGACCGCCCAGATGTCCCGGCCCTCGTAGGTCCGGCCGATGTTCTCCATCATCACGAGGTCGGGGTGGACGGACTGGAGCGTCGAAAGCTCCGAGACCAATCCTGCGTAGTCCCGATATGTATCGCGAGTTCCGGTCTGCGGGGCACCGCCGGTCGCGGGCTGCGGCAGGACGGGGAGAGGGAGCAGGAGGACCATCACCGCCGCCACCAGCGCCCGCCTCATTCCTCCTCGCCTCCTTCTCCCTTGGCTCTTGCGTCCTTCCCGGAGGCCGCCAGCCTCGACAGCACCCCCTCCATGCGCTCGAGCTCCAAGACCGCGAGAACCTTCCCGTGCCGCCCGCAGAGCAATGAGAGCTCCCGGGCCATGTGCTCCTCCCGCCGGCGCTCCAGGTTGCGGAAGCCCTTGAGGGAGGTGATGGCCCGGTCCCAGGCCAGGGCGAAGTCCCTCGCCGTGGGCTCCCTGAACCGCCGGCGCCGCAGCCAGCGCCAGCGCAGGGAGTGGTAGAGCAGGCCGGCCGTGGAGACGCTCTCCACGAAGGCGTCCGAGAAGCCCTCCTCGTCGATGTCCACGGCCCTCACGGGGATGCCCTCCCCGGCCGCGGCCGCAAAGGCCCCGGTGAAGCTGGGCGGCGGGATGCTCACCTTGCCGTAGCGCGCGAGCTTGACCGCGTATATCTCCTCGTAGTGCGAGAGGAATATGTCGGGCTTCTTCCCCTTCCAGATAGCCCTCAGGCCCTTCAGGCCCTCCGGGGAGACGGGCAGCGCCACCACGTCGGGCCGGAGCGAGAGGACCGCCTCGCGCACCGGAGCGCGCTCGCGCTCGAGGCCCTTGACCGTCGGGAAGACGCTCAGGGTGCAGCCGCCCAGAAAGACCGTCCGGAGCCGCCTGGAGACCGCCAGAGGCGACCCCCCGCTCAGGATCGGCGCTCCCGGATGAGGCGGACCATCCTGTCCTCGTCCGAGATGTGCCGAAGCTCGTCGCGGCAGATCACCGGCGTGCCGCCGATGTTCTCCCGGGAGATGTGGCGGTCGATGAATATCACGCCCTCCTTCTCGGTTATGGAGGAGATGTTGGCCATCACCCGAGCCTTCTGCAGGCAGGCCTTGTTGGCGGTGCCCAGGCCCGTGAGCAGCACCGTGGCCCGCACGTTGCTCTCGGAGATGGCGTCGAAGGGGCTGCGGCGCGTGGGGATGACTGTGTAGCCCAGCCCGGCGAGCTTCTGGAAGACGCCGGCGCGGAAGCGGTCGGGCTCGTCGCCGGAGGCCGCCCCGGGCGCCCCCGCCGGCTCGCCCCGCTCGCCCTGGGAGAAGGGATTGAGGGGTATGACGATGGGCTCGCCCAGGTAGCGCTCCAAACGGTCGATGACCGGCAATGTGGCGCTCATCGTGCCCAGCTCGTACATCTGTATCGCCTTGCGCGACACGCCGGCGATGTCCGCGAGCGCCCCCAGCGACAGGCCGCGCTCCTGGCGCGCCTTGCGGATGACGTCGGGGTCTATCCTGGCGTAGAGCCCGCCCGGGGCGGCGAAGATGAACGGCGGCACGCCCTCCTCGAGGTACTCCTTCATCGTGTCGAAGGTGAGTATGGGCACGTCGTGGCGCAGGTAGACTATCCCCTCGGCCAGCGGCCCGGCGCCGCAGCGCTCCCCCACCACCACCGGGGAGCCCTTGAGCAGCCTGGCCAGCATCTTCATCTCGGCGGCGTTGGCCTTGCCGAAGCCGTCGATGTTGACGAGCACCTTGACCACGATCAGTACGTTGTCGCGGCGGCAGATGACGTCGAAGCTCACGCCGCGCAGGCCGTACTCCTGCGACACGAAGAACCCGCACCGGGCCAGCATCTCCCTGACCCGCCTGGTCATGTTGGCCCGCTGCATGCAGGATGATATAAATATGGACTACTATTAAAATATATTGTTTCGGCGGTCAAGACCGGAACCAATGATTTAATCCGCAACCGGGCCCATCAAGCACCCGGGAAAGGCATTGCCGGGCGAGCTTCGCGACGACCATGTATTCATCCAGGACCAGCGGGAGGCCAGCCAGGTCCACAACCGGGGCTGGTTCGGCACCCCCCAGACGGGCGGGGCGCTACGGCTGGAGCCCGTCGAGGCCCTCCATCTCCTAGAGACCGGCCGGCTGGAGGTTCTCTGCGGCGGGGCGGCCGTCCCGTTCGAGCAGCTCCTCAAGCGGGCCGTGTCCGACGACCCGGGTTTCGAGATCCGCTACCTCGTGTACTCCGACCTGCGGCGCCGCGGCTTCACCGTGAAGCCCTTCCTGCCTCCCCCGCCCGACTTCGCCGTCTACGATCGGGGGGCCCTGCCCAGCCGGGCGAGCTCGAAGCACCACGTCCTCGCGATTTCGGAGAGGACGCTCTTCGACTTGGAGGAGCTCCGGCGCATCGCCGGTCGCGCCGCCTCCGTCGGCAAGGGGCTGATGCTCGCCCTCGTGGACGAGGAGGGGGACCTGACCTACTACGAGCTCTCCGTGCTGGAGCCCTGCGGAGGGCCGGGACCGGGCGCGCTGCGCTCCCGCGGGCCCGGCGTGGTGCTGGAGGAGAGGGTGCTCGTCTTCGACCAATCCCTCGCCGCCGCCCTGCGCGCCGCCCACTACGGCCGCCCGGCGGGGAAGGCCCAGCAGCTGTCCCTCCTGGAGGCGGTCCACCTCGAGGAGGAGGGGTCCCTGGAGCTCGAGGCCGCCCGGACGGGCCAGCCGGTGGCGAGGGCTGCCCTGCTGCGAAAGGCCCGGCGGAGCCAGCCGGACTTCGATCTCAGGCTCAGGGCGTACCGCGACCTGCGCCGTCGCGGCCTCGTGGTCCGGACAGGCTTCAAGTACGGCACCCACTTCCGACTCTACGACGCCGACCCGGAGAGCGCCCACGCCCGTTTCCTGCTGCACGCGGTGCCCCGGGGCTACACGAGCACCTGGCCCGAGATCAGCCGGGCGGTGAGGCTCGCCCACGGCGTGCGCAAGGAGATGCTCCTGGCCCGCGTGGGCCAAAAAGACGACATCACGTATCTCAAGCTGGGCCGCTCGAGGCCCTGAGGTTTGAAGATGAGACCCGCCCTTCTGCTCTTTCTGGTCCTGGCCCTCTCGGCCGCCCTGCCGGCAGCGATGATGGCGGACCCGGGCACCGGGCGTCAAGGCGCAGAATCCACCCGCCTGGACATTAGTCCCGCCCCTGCACCCAGCACCCTGCACCTTGAAGCCGCCCCTGCACCCAGCACCCTGCACCCTGAAGCCGCCCCTGCACCCAGCACCCTGCACCCTGCACCCTCGTCGTCCGGCCGCGGCATCGCCCTGGACTTCGACCTCCTGACCGAGCGCGATCTCATCGAGGCCAACGTGTCCGACCCGACGGCGCCCAGCGCCTCGCTCGTGGTGGTGGTCCGCAACAACGGCTCCCTCCCGCTGAGCGTGCGCCTCTCGGCGACCATCAACCTGGGCGGGAAGGTGACGCTCGAGCCCTCCCAGACGCCGCTCCTGGTGATGCAGGCCGCCTCCAACATCGTGGTCACCGTAACGCTTCCGGAGAACACCACCTCCGACAGCATGGCCTACCTGCGCATCGACGGGGTGTGCGACCAGAACCCGACCGTGACCCAGAGCCTCCAGGTGCGCTTCACCATCAAGCAGTGGCACAAGGTCACGATAGAGCGGTACACTCTGTCGTCCACCTCGCCCCTGGAGCGCGACCAGTTCTACATCAACGCCCGGGTGCGGAACTCCGGCAACGGCCCGAGCTTCTTCTCGGCCTCGGCGATGGTGGACGGCCGCCCCCTGCGGCTGAAGATAGACGGCTTCACGGTGTCGGGGAACCACACCGTCTCGCTGGCGCCGGGCAGGTTCTTCCTCCTTTCGGCAAGCTGGCAGGCGACCTACGGCCACCACACCTTCGCCCTGGAGGTGGTGGACCTCGGCCGCGAGGGCGACCTGAACGGCTCGATGTTGATGAGCAAGGACACGAGGGTCTCCTCGGTGTTCGTGGGCTGGAACTTCCGGGACCTGATACCGGTCATGTACGTCCTTGCGATAGTCGGGGCGGCGGCGGCCATCCTGGGCTACAGGTACCGCAGGAAGATAGTGCCGCGGCTTCGCAGGCTCCGGCGCAGGCTCGGCCGGCGCAAGGCCGGCGGGGAGGGCGCGGCGGTGGAAGAGGAGGAGGACGACGACGGTCACGATCACGATGATGATTACGAGGACGAGGAATACGAGGAGGGCGACGGGGAGTACGACGAGGAGGAAGAGGGCGCGGAGGAGGAGGAAGAAGAGGGGGAAGAGGAGGAGGGAGAGGAAGAGGAGGAGGGAGAGGAAGAGGAGGAGGGAGAGGAAGAGGAGGGGGAAGCCCCTCCGCGCAAAAGGATCGTCCCCGTTGCGTCCAGGAGGGCGCCGCCGCCCCGGAAGGCCCCGGCGGTCCCGGCCGGGAAGCAGGCTGCGCCGGCCAGGGGAGCCGTTGCGGCCGGGAAGCCTCAGGTCGGAAAAGGGGCGCCCCCGAGGCCTTCCGGGCCGCGCAAGGGGGCGGCCTCCGAAGAGCCCTCGGAAACGGCAGAGATCCTTGTCATCGGGGAAGATGTGGAGGACTGAATCCCGGCGCGGCCGCCCGGGGCGGGGAAGGCCGGGCATTCCGGAAATCCCGGGGCCAGAAACCTTAATTAACCCCTTCGGTATTAGCTTGGCCGGTTGACGGCCAAGGCGGCGGGGAAACACCCGGTCCCATTCCGAACCCGGCAGTTAAGCCCGCCAGCGTAGGGGCTGTGTACTGAGGTGCGCGAGCCCTCGGGAAGGCTCCGACGCTGTCAACCTCCTTTTACCCAGCCCAATCGTTCCAGGCAAGAATCAAGGCGCAAGGCGCGGGGCGCAAGGCTTGAGGCGCGAGGGCCAGGGCGCGGGCGCAAGACCGAAGGGGCAGGGGGCAAGGGTCAAGGCCGTGACCGGTCTCCTCCCCCACGCCTTGCCCCGTGTGCCTTCCTCCCCAAGCCTTGCGCCTCGCGCCCTGCGCCTCGCGCCTTTTTAGAATATCGGCGGCTCCTCGTACTCGCCCCAGACGCTCCTGAGCACGTCGCAGATCTCGCCGATCGTGGCGTAGGCCTGGGCGCAGTGGAGGAAGTGCGGCATCAGGTTGTCTTGGCCCTCCGCGGCGGCCTTCAATCCGGCCAGGAGCGCCTTGACCTTCTTGTTGTCCCGGTTCTTCCGGGTCGACCCCAGGCGCCGGATCTGCGTGGTCTCCACGCGCTTTTCGACCTTGAGGAGGGGGATCTTTACCTCGTCCTTCTCCATCTTGTAGTCGTTGACGCCGACTATGATGCGGTCCTTGCTCTCTATCTCCTTCTGGTAGCGGTAGGCGGCGTTGGCTATCTCCTGCTGGAAGAAGCCCTTCTCTATGGCCGGGATGACCCCGCCGAGCTTGTCGATCTTGTCGAAGTACCTGTAGGCGCCCTCCTCCATCTCGTTCGTGAGCTGCTCGATGAAGAACGAGCCCCCGACCGGGTCTATCGTGTTGGTGACGCCGCTCTCCTGGGCGATTATCTGCTGGGTGCGCAGGGCGATCCTCACCGCCTTCTCGGACGGGAGGGCCCACGCCTCGTCCATCGAGTTCGTGTGGAGGCTCTGGGTCCCGCCCAGTACCGCGGCGAGCGCCTGGATGGTCACGCGCACTATGTTGTTCTCGGGCTGCTGGGCCGTGAGGCTGCAGCCGGCCGTCTGCGTGTGGAACCGCAGCCACCACGAGCGCGGGTTTCTGGCCTTGAAGCGCTCCCTCATCACGGTCGCCCATATCCTGCGGGCCGCACGGTACTTGGCGAGCTCCTCGAAGAGGTCGTTGTGGGCGTTGAAGAAGAACGAAAGGCGCGGCGCGAAGGCGTCGACGTCCAGCCCGGCCTCCACGCCCGCCTTCACGTACTCGATGCCGTCGGCCAGCGTGAAGGCAAGTTCCTGTAAGGCGGTCGAGCCCGCCTCGCGTATGTGGTAGCCGCTTATCGAGATGGTGTTCCAGCGGGGCACCTCCCTCGCGCAGTAGCCCATTATATCGGTGATTATCCGCATGGACGGCTTGGGCGGGTAGATGTAGCTCTTCTGGGCCATGTACTCCTTGAGGATGTCGTTCTGGATGGTGCCCGAGATCACCTTGGGCGAGACCTTCTCCTGCATCGCCACCGCGATGTACATCGCGAGCAGTATCCCGGCCGGGGCGTTGATGGTCATGGAGGTGGTGACATTGTCCAGCGGGATTCCCGAAAACAGTATCTCCATGTCCTTGAGCGAGTCGATGGCGACCCCGCACTTGCCTATCTCGCCGCGCGAGAACTCGTGGTCGCTGTCGTAGCCGTAGAGCGTGGGCAGGTGGAAGGCGGTGCTCAGGCCGGTCTCGCCGTGGGAGAGCAGGTACTTGAAGCGGGCGTTGGTGTCCTCGGCCGTGCCGAACCCGGAGAACTCGCGCATGGTCCAGAACTGGCCCCGGTACATGGTCGGGTGCACGCCGCGCGTGTAGGGATATTCGCCGGGGAAGTTGAGCTTCTTGAGATAGTCGAAATCGCCCAGGTCGTCGGGGGCGTAGAGCCGCTCTATCGGCTTCGAGGAGCAGGTGATGAAGCTTTTGCGGCGCTCGGGGGCGCGGCAGACCGTGTCCTTCAAGGTGGTCTCTTCCCACTTCTTCCTGCGGGCACACACTTCTTCGACCGTTTTCTTCTCGTACAGGGCCCCCACCTGACCCACTATGAGGGGGGGCGTATTTCAAGATTTTCATTCCATGACGGTCTTGCGTATCTCCCTCTCTCTCATCTCGCCCGGGTAGATGACCGTCTCCTCCCCGCCCCGCTTGACCTTGTGCAGCACGACCTCGAGGTAGTGGTCCGGTGTTATCCCGAAGCCCTCCACGATCTCCTCGGGTATCACGACGCCCGTGCCCGTCCAGCCCAGAATCGAGTGGTAGAACTCGGTCCTGCAGTCAACGCGCCGGTTTACGTTGCGCACGACCTCGCCCCAGTGGTCTATCACCCGCCGGATCTCGCACTCGACGGTCTCGAGGCCCTCGAGCCCGTAGTCGTCCCAGACCTCGAGCGGTATCGGGAAGATCGGTGTCGGGAAGGCTCCGGTGAGGAAGTTGACCACCCTTTCGGGCATTCAGCGGTCCACTCCCTTGGCGCACAGGTAGCCCTTCCGGAAGGGGTGGGAGATCTCGCGCATTTCCGTGACGTAGTCGGCGAGCTCCATCACCTGCGGCCGGGCGTACCGGCCCGTGATGACGAGCTCGGTGCCCGGCGCCTTTTCGCGTATCAGCGAGAGGACCTCCTCCAGCGTCACCAACTTCCAGTCCAGAGCCACGTTGAGCTCGTCCAGTATGACCACGTCGTGCTTTCCGTCCGTGAGGACCCTGCGCGCGTACTCCAGGCCCTTTCTCGCAAGGTCCCGGTCGACGTTTGCCGGGTTCTTCCTGTCGACGAACTCCTTGCGGCCGAACTGGCGGATCTCGAGGCCCTCGATGCGGCGCGCCGCCTTCTGCTCGCCGTACACGAGATCGCCCTTCATGAACTGGACCACGACCACCCTGTACCCGTGGCCGACCGCCCGGAGCGCCAGCCCCAGCGCGGCCGTGGTCTTGCCCTTCCCGTCACCGGTGTAGACGTGGACCATTCCGAGCCCGCGGCGCTTCCATTTCCCGCCCGGCCTGCCGCCCATCCTGGAGATAATCGCCAGCGAACGATATTAATACTTCCCCGCCTATCCTTCGGGACGTGCCACCGGGGGGTCCGTTCCCGTGAAGACCTGTAATGCGCGCGCGATGGAGGCCGCCTGCCTCTGCCTGATGCTCCTGCCCGGGCTGGTGCTCCCGGCCGGAGAGGGCGCCGGCGCCCGGCTGTTCGTCTACCCGTACCGCGACGACTTCGGCCAGGTCGCCAACTGGTCCTTCGTGCAGGGCACCTGGCGCTGCCACGACGGCCTCATCAACGGCTCCGGCCAGGACGCCAAGGCCCTCGCCGGCGATGTCGGCTGGAAGGACGTCAACATAACGGGCCGGTTCCGGATAGTCTCCGGGAACACGGCGGCCATCATGTTCCGCTCGACGGGGGTCGCCTACGAGGAGGACACCGGCCGCTCCTTCCAGGTGGAGAACAGCGTCACCGCCGGCGTCTCGGTCTCCCACACCTCGCTGGGCTCCAAGACCACGGACGCCACGGCCGCCTTCAAGATGGACCGGGGGGTGTGGTACTTCTTCAGGCTGCTCGCCAACGGCACCCGGGTGGACTACTTCATCAACGGCTCGCCGGTCATCAACTTCACCAACGTCGTCTACGCCGAGGGACAGGTGGGGCTCAAGGCCTTGAGGTCGACCTGCCACTTCGACGACCTGGAGGTGCGGGACCTGGACGGCTCGGAGACTCTCTTCTCGGACGCCTTCCAGAACGACCAGAACAACGGCTGGGACCCGCTCGAGGGCACCTGGTCCCTCGGCGGCGGGAGCTGCACCGTCGTCACCGGGAGCAGCCGGGACCGCGCGATCTGCCCGGCGCCCGCCCCGGGCCTCTGCTGGACCGCCCGCACCCAGCTCATGTGGACCGCCGGCACCGCCTTCGAGACCGGCCTGCTCTTCGGCTACGACGACCCGGAGAACAACTACCTCTTCCACCTGAGCGCCGCCGACGGCACCCTGCGCGTGCGGCGCACGGAGGGCGGCTCGGTCGCGGAGAAATGGGCCTCCCGGAGCTTCCCGGTCAGGAAGGGCGAGTGGTACACCTTCACGGTCGTGAGCAACGAGACCGGCTTCTGTTTCTACGTGAACAGCGCCCTGGTGCTGAACAAGACCGACCCGTCGCCACTGCCCGGGACGGGCCTCGGGCTGGGCACCCGCTCGGCCTCGCAGGAACGCTGCAGGTTCGACTACTTCGAGGTCCTCGAGGGCGAGCTGCCCCCCCGGCCCGACCTCTCGGTCAACCTGAGCGCCCTGTACATCGACCCGGCGCGCCCCAATCCCGGCGACGCCGTGGACATCCGCGTCGGGATAGACAACCTCGGCACGCTGGACGCCCCGGCGAGCTACTCCGCGGAGCTGCTCTGCGGCGAGCTGGCGCTCGAGGTCCTCTTCCCGGCGGCGGTGCCCGCCGGAAAGGGCATCGACATCTGGTTCCACTGGACCGCCAACCTGACGGGCAACCGGAGCTTCACGGTGTCGCTCGACCGGGGCGGGAGCCTGCTCGAGCTCGACGACCGGAACAACGAGGCGTCGTTCGAACTCTATCTCAACATACCGCCCGAGGCGGTGATGGCCCTGGACCCGCCCGACGGCCGGCCCTTCGTGGAGCAGGCCGTGCTCTTCAACGCCTCGGCCTCGTCGGACCCGGACGGCTTCGTCGCCTCCTACCTCTGGAGCTTCGGCGACGGGACGCACGCCTCCACCGCGGCGGCCAGCCACGTGTACAAGACGGCGCGCGCCTACACGGTGAGCCTCAACGTGACCGACCAGGACGGCGCCTGGACGCGGGTCAGCCGCACCCTGCAGGTCCGAAACCGCGTCCCCTCGGCGGAGATCAGCTGGACGCCCGCCGGCGGCAACATCAACACCGATTTCACGTTCAGGTACACGCTCCACGACCCGGACCGGACGATGAGCGGCTACATCTGGGACTTCGGGGACGGCTCGAACACGACGGACCAGGCGCCCACCCACCGCTTCGCCGACGACGGCACCTACAACATCACCTTCACCGTGCTCTACGATTCGGGGCGGGAGCGGACGGGCGTGTCGGCCCTGCTCACCGTGGACAACCTCCCGCCGGCCGTCACCATCCTGGCGGCGCCGGCGGAGCTCCGGAAGGGCCAGGAGGGGACCTTCCGGGGCTGCGCCACCGACCCCGACGACCTGGTCTCGGTGCCCTCGCTCTCGTGGGACTTCGGAGACGGGACGAATGCGTCGGGCCCGGAGGCCTCCCACAACTTCAGCCGGAGCGGGACCTACCGCGTCGCCCTGACCGCCACTGACGAGCACGGGCTCAACGCCACCGCATTCACGTTCGTCAAGGTGGCCAACCTCGCCCCCCAGGCGCTGTTCGCGGCGCCGCCGCCGGCCTACCTCAACGAGACCTTCCGGTTCGACGGCTCGTTCTCGACCGACGGGGACGGGCCGGTGGTTTCCTACCACTGGGACTTCGGGGACGGGACCAACGCCACCGGGGCGGTGGCGACGCACGATTTCGCCCTGGCCGGGAACTACACCGTCCGGCTGACGGTCTTCGACGAGGAGGGGGCGAGCGGCACGGAGGAGGCGGTGGTCTGGGTCCGGGAGCCGCCGCTCCCGCCGCGTCCCGTCGGGCCCGATGAGGCCCCTTCGTCCCTGCCTGCCATCGGCATAGTGGTCGTGGCCGCCTTCGTGGTGGTGCTGGGCCTCTTCGCCTGGTCGAGGCTCCGGCGGGGCGAGGGCGGCGGCCCGCAGCCGCCGGGCGACGAGCTGGGGGCGGGCGGGTTCCGGATGTAGGCGCCCGTTCAAAGCCATTATATCGCTTGAGGGCGATTTCCGCGCCGAGGGTACTTTGACCAGGACCATCGGCGTGCTCACCGGGGGCGGCGACTGCCCCGGCCTGAACAACGCCATAAAATGGGTGACGATGGCGGCGCTGGACGAGGGGCTGGCCCGGTCGCGCGGCTTCGAGCTCGGGGTGGAGGGCATCACCTACGGCTGGCGGGGCGCGGTGGATCTGGCGCTGGGGCACGGGCACCCCCAGGAGAACACGCTGCCCCTGGACAAGGAGGTCGTGCGCAAGATAGACCGCGACGGGGGAACGATCCTGGGCTCGAGCCGCACCAACCCCTTCAGGTTCCGGGAGAACCCGGCCTCCGAGCCGGTGGACGTCTCCGACAAGGTGCTCCGGGCCCTCCAGGAAAGGTACCACGCGGTGGTCGCCATCGGGGGCGAGGACACGCTGGGCGTGGCGAGCCGGCTCTTCGACCTGGGGCTCAATATCGTCGGCATCCCCAAGACGATAGACAAGGACCTGGGCGGCACCGACATCACCCTGGGGTTCGACTCGGCGGTCAACTACATCAAGGACGCCCTGACGCGCCTGCTGTACACGGCCGGCTCCCACAACATGAACTACTTCGTGGAGATCATGGGCCGGCACACCGGGCATCTGGCGTTCCACGGCGGGATGGCCGGCGGGGCGCACCTGATAGCGGTGCCGGAGTGCGAGTTCGAGCTCGATGCGCTGTTCGGCAAGATCATCAGACGCAAGGAGGGCAACCGGAAGTCCGAGCGCTACACCATAGTGGCGGTGGCCGAGGGGGCGCGCATCAAGGGCCTGGGGGAGGTCAAGCAGGGCCGGAAGGACTCTTTCGGCCACACCTACCTGGGCGGGATGGCCCTGCACCTTCGGCACGAGTTCGAAAAGCGGGCGGGCCGCAAGCACGAGGCGCGGGAGCTCGTGCTGGGCCACCTCCAGCGCGGCGGGACCCCCTCGACGTTCGACATGATACTGGGCCGCCACTACGGCATCAAGGCGATAAACCTGGTGGACGAGGGAAGGTTCGGAAGGATCGCGGCATTGCGCCAGAACCGGATAACGGACTCGCCGCTGTCCGAGGCGCCGAGGACGAACTACCTGGACTGGAAGAGGTGCTACGACCCGGAGAACTTCGTGCCGAGGGTAGTGGCAGATACGATGTACTTTAATACGACTTGAAAAGGGCGGAAAGGCAGGAAGGGAGAAAGGCAGCAAGGGAAGGCAGCAAGGCAGGAAGGGAGAAAGGCAGCAAGGGAAGGCAGCAAGGCAGGAAGGGAGAAAGGCAGCAAGGGGGCAGCGGGCAGAAAGCGACAAAGTCCGCCCTGAGCGCGGCCCGCTCGTAGAGGTAGCATGAAGATCGATCGGGAGCTCGTCAAGCAACGGTTGCGGGAGGCGCATTGGGCCTGGTGGCTGCCGGCGGCGTTCTTCGTCGGCGTCTGCGTTGTGCCCGCAGGGACCATCGAGGCCTCGCCGGGGCAGTACTTCCACCCGCCCGTGCTGGCGGCGCCTTCGGGCTGGCCCCTCCTCGTGATGGGGCTGGTCTTCGGGGCCGCCGCGTTCGCGGAGAAGCTGCGAAGGCGCGCCTTCCACATACTGCTTGCCGGGACGTCGCTTTCCCTGCTTTTCGAGCTCGCGCTGGTCGCATTCCAGGGCGGGACCGGGTACTATTCATGGGTACTCGGGACCGACCTCGATAAGCGCATATTCACCGATTTCGAGCTCGACGTGCTCGCCTTCGGGGTGATACCGATGGACCTCTTCCTGGCAGGGGGGTCGTTCATAGTCCTCTGGTCGCGGGAGTTCCGGTTGGCGCCGGCGGAGGCCGCGCCTGAATCGTGGGTGGTCGCGCCTCCCTCTCAGCCTTCTCCTGCCCGGGAGCCCGCCCCTCCGGCGCCGGCGGCGCAGCCGGAAGCTCCGGAAATCACAGTAGCCCAACCGCCCGCGCCAGAAACTCTCGCCACCCAACCCGCCCGACCATTCGCGCCAGGAACTCCGGCCACCCAACCTGCCCGACCGCCCGCGCCCGAACCTCCGGCCGTCACTCCAACCCCGTAATGCCCATCCGGTTCTCAGTTGGTAGCCGAACCGACAATTCCAAACCGAACCAATCATCGTTTATAAGGCAGCCCCCAATGCTACCGCAGAGCGGCATGCAGGGCCACGCCGAGGCCAAAGAGATCGACCGCATCATCCAGCGCATGCTCGATAAGGACCCGATAACCAAGGACAACGCACTGAGATGGCTCACCTTCGCAACGATCGTCGAGGCGTCGTGCAAGGCGATCAAGAAGCAGGCGGAAGACAGGGTGGGGTGAGGGCCCGCGCGATCGAAAGCAGGGATCTTTTGACCGGGCATCGGAGGGATTGCTTAACCGGCATCTGCCCAAACCCGTCATCCGGCCTCCCGTATCCTCACCCGCCATTCATCGATGACCCGGATGGCGCCGGACACGGTCCGTTTCTTCAGAAGCGGCAGCACACTCCGGATGGCGCAAAGCACGCTGCCCCGGTCCTGCCGCGCCAGCCGGACGACCAGGCAGCCCGGCCCGGCGGCCGGCGGGTATGCCCGGATGCCTGAAAACCCCAGGTCCAGCGTGACCAGCGCCCTGCCTTCGCGACGGCAGACCTCCATTATCGCCGCGTCCGGGGCGCCCCCGAGCCCCTGTTCGATGACCGTGGAGGCGTCGTGCCCGCCTTCCCGCAAGATGCCGGCGACATCGGCCGGCAGGTTCTCATCCACCTTGAACTTCATAGGAAACCGACCCCTGGAGAAACCCCATGCCCGCCCGCTGAAATGAGGCCCGCTGCATCATTCGATGACGCGCCCAATCACTCCGCGGCGGCCGGCCCGGCCGGCACGACCTGCTCCCGGGCCAACTCCGCCGCGTAGGCGATCGCTGCCCGGACGTCCTCCCGGCAGAGGGACGGATAGTCCTGGAGAATCTTCGAAACCGAGGCCCCGGCGGCCAGGCCATCCAGGATAACCGCTACCATCACGCGGGTCCCCTTTATGCAGGCCCGCCCGTGGCAGATGCGCGGGTCGGACACGATGCGGTCCCGCCAGCCCCCGGGCCTTCGGGCCCTGCCCCGCAATCCTCGCGCGAAACCCATCGCCATGGCCATCGGTTTCACGGTATTTATACGCTTATCCGCCGACGCCGCCCTGCCCGCCATCGAACGCCTCCTTCACATCCAACGACCATGGATATCCCCCGACGTTCGCTTCGATGCCGGGGATATATAAAGAGTGCGTGGTACCTACCATACGTTGGTTTTGGCAGGACCCGATAACCGCGGCCAATGTCCTGAGGTGGCTCGCGTTCGCGACGATACTGGAGGCGTCGTGCAAGGTGCTCAAAATGCAGGCGGAGGATAGGATTGGATGAGCGGGTGGAATCGGCGGTCATGGTTGTACTTGTTTTCAACGGGCATTTCCCAGCATTCACTTCAATGTCTCTTTGCAAAAAGGACAAAAAATGGGCGTTTTCGGGAGATGGAAAGGGGAACCCTTAGAAATCCTTTTCTGAGAGCTCCCCTGATGCCGATGTATGCCACTACACGACATCAGTCCGATAATAGTCCTCGTAGTCCTTATCCTTTTCCATGACCGCGTTTTCCATGACAAGGCCCTCCTAGACCATATCCGGTTCAGCTACGAATGCTTCGACAGGGTCATAACCAACTGCATTGCCAGGGAGCTCCAATACGAGGGGGGCC
>Ga0194113_10003397_pt1 | contig 21368 bp, 19 predicted proteins | sample TA2MahC200mmetaG_FD_146193 | JGI IMG/M metagenome (GOLD analysis project Ga0194113, IMG submission 146193) | Freshwater microbial communities from Lake Tanganyika, Tanzania - TA2015017 Mahale Deep Cast 200m | ecosystem: Environmental > Aquatic > Freshwater > Lake | place: Tanzania: Lake... | reverse complement strand
AAATTATAAAAAAAAAAAAAAAAAAAAAATTAAACTTGGACAATTTCAGGCTATCGCTGCTATAGGTCAAATTGAACTAATAAATTTTTTCAAAATTAATTTTCAAAGAAAAAAAAAAAACATTTCTCAAATTTTACTAACGCTTGATGATACAGAAGATAGAAGAAGATCATTGAACGCTAAAGAAACTATAAATTACCTACTAAATATGGGTGTTATTCCTGTTGTTAATGAAAATGATACTGTTGCAACTGAGGAAATACGATACGGTGATAATGATCGCCTAGCCGCAAGAGTTGCTCAAATATGCAGCGCGGATTGTTTAGTTATGCTATCTGATGTTGAAGGTCTGTATTCAAAAGATCCAAAAAAAAATAAAGATGCTAAAATTATTTCTAAAGTTTCAGAGATAGATCACTCTATTGAACGACTTGCAACCAAAAGTGTTAGTGATTACGGAAGTGGAGGAATGATTACCAAAATTAAAGCTGCAAAAATTTGCATGCAGTCAGGTTGCGATATGATTCTGACTTCTGGAAAAATTAATAATCCAATTAAAAATTTGATTAAAAATACAAATTTTACTGTGTTTGAATCTAACTCGTCGACGCTTAATGCTAAAAAACAATGGATCCTTAATTCGATAGCTACCAAAGGTTCGTTAGTAATTGATGAGGGCGCAGAAAAGGCTCTTAAAAATAAAAAAAGCCTTCTGCCAGTTGGCGTAAAAGAAGTTAATGGCGATTTCAAAAGAGGGGATTCGGTAAATATTTTAAATCAATCTAATGAAAAAATCGCAACTGGAATTGTCGCGTATTCAAGTGATGAAGCAAAAAAAATTATTGGTCTTAAAACTGAAAAAATAGAAGAAATTTTAGGACATGCAAGCAGAGGTGAAATGGTGCATATTGATAATTTAGTATATCAAAAAACTAAATGAATATTAGATCATTAGAAAAAATTGGAAATAATGCATTACATGCATCAAGAATTTTAACATCCTTAGATGAAAAAATTAAAAATAAAGTTTTAAATGACTATATAAAAATACTTAAAAAAGAAATTAAGCATATTTTATTAGCTAACAAGAAAGATCTTTCATCAAAATCTATAAAAAATCTTAAAAAAAATTATTTAGATAGAATGACTTTAAATGAAAAAAAAATTTACAATATTATTTTATCAGTTCAGGATGTAATTAAAATTAAAGACCCAACCAATAAGATTATTGAGAGATGGAAAAGACCTAACGGAATGATATTAGAAAAAGTAAGTATTCCATTTGGTGTTGTTGCAGTTATTTACGAGTCTCGGCCTAACGTAACTGCAGATGTCTCTACTCTCTGTTTTAAGTCTGGAAATGCAGTAATTTTAAGGGGTGGAAGCGAAACTACTCATTCAAATAAAATTTTATCTGACCTTTTTCGAAAGGCTCTTAAAAAAAATAAAATTGATTCAAATGTAGTGCAATTTATTCAAGATAAAAACCGTAAAGTAGTTGATTTACTACTTTCAAAAATGGAAAAATATATAAATGTAATAATACCAAGGGGTGGAAAAAATCTTGTAAAAAAAGTTAAAGAAAAATCAAATGTTCCAACTATTGGTCATTTAGAAGGTGTGTGTCACACCTATGTTGATGAGAATGCTGATCTAGGCATGGCAAAAAAAGTTACATTAAATGCAAAGATGAGAAATACAAGCATTTGTGGTTCAACAGAAACTTTGTTAATTCATAAAAAAAATATCAAAAGTCATCTTCACCCTATTTTAAATTTACTTTCTATAGCAGGATGTAAAATTAAAGGAGATAAAATAGTTGTTAAAAATTTTAAAAGAGCTGAGTTAGCTACAGTAAAAGATTGGGGTAAAGAATTTTTAGACTCAATTATTGCAGTAAAAATTGTAAACAACATTCAAGAAGCAATAAATCATATCAATCGTTATGGCACACATCATACTGATGCAATAATTACTGATAACAAAAAAAATGCTGAATTTTTTTTAAAAAAAGTAGATAGTGCTATCGTGCTTCACAATGCATCTACACAGTTTGCTGATGGAGGTGAATTTGGATTTGGAAGCGAAATTGGAATATCAACTACAAAGCTTCCACCACGAGGACCTGTTGGACTTCAGCAATTAGTTACATATAAATATATGGTTCGAGGACATGGGCAAACTAGACCTTAATTTTTTGTGAAAATAGGAATTCTGGGAGGAACTTTTGATCCTCCACACAGTGGTCATTTATCAATTTCATTAGAGGTTTATAAAAAATTTAGCCTAAATAAAATTATTTGGTTAGTAACTGAAAAAAATCCCCTAAAAATCAACAGACCATTAAAAAATATTGAAGAAAGGTTATCGGCTTGTAAAAAAATTATTAGTAAAAATAAAAATTTAATCTCAATAGTTTTTTTAGAACAATTATCAAAATCAAATTTTTTGTATGAAAATATTAGATATCTTCTAAGTAAGAATAATAATAAATACTACTTTATAATGGGGGCTGATAGTTTTATTAATTTTTATAAATGGAAAAATTACAAAAAAATTTTAGACAAAGTACCTATAATTGTAGTAAATAGGCAGAATTATAACATAAAATCTTTGAACTCACTTACTGCTCAAAAGCTATCAAACCTGAAATCAAATTTTATCAATAATAAAAACTTTAAAAATAAATGGACCTTTTTAAATACTAAAGGCGTAAGCATCTCCTCTTCAGAAATTAGAAATAAAGTTAATGGAAGTTAAAAAAGATCAGCTTTTAAAAAAAATAATTCAAATTTTAGACGATAATAAAGCTCAAAACATAGTTGCAATTAACTTAGAGAATAAAAGTAATATTGCTGATCATATGGTAGTTGCAAGCGGTACTTCTTCAAGACATATACAATCTATTTCTGAAAATACTTTAGAGGAACTTACAAAAATTGGTATTAAAAACTGCAAGATTGAAGGAAAAAATAGTGACGCCTGGAAATTAATTGATGCAATTGAGGTAATTGTACATATTTTTCATCATGAACAAAGAAAACACTACGATCTTGAAAAAATGTGGGAAGACCACTCACCTCAGCAAAAAATATTAATCTAAAAAATGAAAATAAAACTTCTTTGTTTAGGAAGACTAAACAAGGAAATAGAAAATGAACTTTGTGAAAGATATCTTAAAAGAACTAATATTTTAAAAAAAAGTGGAATATCAGATTTAACTATTGATCATTTAAATATAGAAAATTTAAAAAAAAGATTAAATAGCTCAAAAGAAAAAAGTTTTTTTTTTGAATTAAGTGAAAAAGGTAAATCTTATTCAACACATGATTTTGTTCAAAAGTTGAACTATCTAATTACAAACTCATTTAAATATTGTTTTTTTATTATTGGTAAGCCAGATGGAAACAAGGAAAATCTAATAAAAGCTGATGAAAAAATTTGTTTAAGTAAAATGACTTTTACTCATTCGTTAAGCAGAGTAATACTTGTAGAACAAATTTACAGATGTGCAACAATTATGATAAACCATCCCTATCATAAATAAAAAATGAAAAAATTTTTAATATATCTTCTACTTTCAATATTTATATTACCTACATTTACACTCTCACAAAAAAAAGATTCTCTTTATGAAAAATTAGATCTTTTTGGAGATATATTAGATACCGTTGGTAAAGAGTATTACAAACCTATAAACGAAGGCAATGTTATCGATGGAGCGATAAATGGCATGCTCCAATCTCTTGATCCTTACTCATCATACATGAGTCCTCAGACATTTAAGAATATGAACACTGAGACCAAAGGTGAATTTGGAGGACTTGGTATTGAAGTAACTATGGAACAAGGTCTTGTAAAAGTGATATCGCCGATTGATGAAACTCCAGCTGAAAAAGCAGGAGTTAAATCTGGAGATTTTATAATCAAGCTAGATGAAAAACAGGTTAAAGGCATGACCTTGGATGAGGCTGTAAATACTATGAGAGGAAAAAGCGGAACCTCAATTACACTTACAATAAGAAGAACGGATGTTGACGACCCAATTGTTTTGAAGATTACTAGAGAAATTATTAAAACTCGCTCTGTTGTCTCTGAAATAAAAGAAAAAGAAAACATAGGTTATTTAAGATTAAGATCTTTTAATGAAAAGAGTGGAGATGAGCTTATCGACAAAATAAAAGAGCAGGTTAAAAAAAAACCTGATCTTACTGGATTTATTTTAGATCTTAGAAATAATCCTGGAGGATTACTATCGCAGGCAATTAAAGTGTCAGATGCATTTCTTGAAAGTGGTGAAATAGTTTCAACAAAAGGAAGAGACACAAAAGATATTAAAATCTATAACGCAAAAAAAGGTGATGAGACTAAAGGAAAACCTCTTATAGTTCTAATTAATAGAGGATCTGCCTCCGCATCCGAAATAGTAGCTGGTGCACTTAAAGATAATAAAAGAGCAACAATAGTTGGAGAAAAATCTTTTGGAAAAGGATCTGTTCAATCTATTATTCCATTATCTAATAAAGGCGGACTGAGGCTTACAACTGCAAAGTATTATCTTCCAAGTGGAGCAACTATAGAGGAGATTGGGGTGCAGCCCGACATTAAAGTAGAACAAAAAAAAGATGACTTTAAAATTAACGATCCAATAAATGATAATCAACTAATTTACGCATTAAAACTTCTTCAAGCTTCATGATTCCTAATAACCAACTGCCTTATAGGAAAGGGGTTGGTATTATGCTTATAAATTCTAATAATAAAATATTTGTTGGAAGAAGAATTGATAATACTAAAGCTTGGCAAATGCCACAGGGTGGCGTTGATGATAGCGAAAACTTAGAGACTGCTGCAAAAAGAGAGTTAAAAGAAGAAACTGGAATTTTTTCAATAAAAATTTTAAAACAATCAAAAAAAGAATTTGTCTATGATCTCCCTGAAGAGTTAATAGGAAAAATTTGGAACGGGAAATTTAAAGGACAGATCCAAACATGGTTTTTAATTCAATTTACCGGCAAAGATAATGAAATTAATCTTAAACAAAAAAAAGCTGAATTTTACGAGTGGAAATGGACTAATATTAACGACCTTCCAAAAATTATTGTTCCATTTAAAAAGAAACTCTATCAAGATGTGATAAAAGAATTTGAGAGTCTTTTAGGACTTTAGATTATTTATTTGTTCTATAGTAGTATTAAGTAAATAAGCATCTCTATCCGATAAATCTTTTGAAGTAATTTTTTGCTCAGCATCTTCTTTGATTTTTTTTAACTCTTCACCATCAAACTGGCTGTTTTGATATAAATCCTGAACCAAAAGATTAAGTTTGTTATTAGAAAACTCAACAACACCACCTGTTGAAAAAAAAGTATCTGATCCAGCTGTATCTTTTGCGATTATTTTGCCAGGCCTTAAAAAAGTTATTAATGCTATATGGTCTTTGAATATTTCCATATCGCCTTCAATTCCTGGAATTACCACACTTTCTACCTGCTTAGATAAAGCGACTGCTGTTGGTGTAATTAGTTCAAGCTGTAACTCTGATGTCATTAATATAATTAAGCGGCCGCATCTGCTGCCATTTTTTCTGCTTTTTGAATTGCTTCTTCAATTGTACCAACCATATAAAAAGCTGCCTCAGGCAAGTGATCATATTGGCCTTTACAAATAGCATCAAATCCTTTGATAGTAGATTGAAGATCTACAAGCTTTCCGGGTGATCCGGTGAACACTTCTGCAACAAAGAAAGGTTGAGATAAAAATCTTTGTATTTTTCTAGCTCTAGAAACTACTAATTTATCTTCTTCAGATAATTCATCCATACCTAGGATTGCTATAATGTCTTGTAAGGATTTATAGTTTTGGAGAATTTTTTGAACCTCCCTAGCAACTCTATAGTGATCATCTCCAACTATTCGTGGATCTAAAATTCTTGAAGTTGAGTCTAGAGGATCGACTGCAGGATAAATTCCAAGTTCTGCAATTTGTCTAGACAACACAGTTGTTGCATCTAGGTGAGAGAAGGATGTTGCTGGCGCAGGATCTGTTAAGTCGTCTGCTGGAACGTAAATCGCTTGAACAGATGTAATAGATCCTTTGCTAGTTGTTGTAATTCTTTCTTGTAAATTTCCCATATCCGTTGCAAGTGTTGGCTGATAACCAACCGCAGACGGTATTCTTCCAAGTAATGCTGAAACTTCAGATCCTGCTTGAGTAAATCTAAAAATATTATCGACGAAAAATAAAACATCTTGACCTTCTTTATCTCTAAAATACTCAGCTAGTGTTAAACCGGATAATGCAACTCTTGCTCTTGCTCCTGGAGGCTCATTCATCTGTCCATAAACAAGAGCAGCCTTTGATCCAGGTCCATCCGTTTTAATAACACCAGACTCAATCATTTCATGGTACAAGTCGTTTCCTTCTCTTGTTCTTTCACCAACTCCAGCAAACACAGAATATCCGCCGTGTGCTTTAGCAACGTTATTAATTAACTCCATAATCAAAACTGTTTTTCCAACGCCAGCTCCTCCAAATAGTCCAATTTTACCACCTCTTGAGTAGGGAGCTAAAAGATCAATAACCTTAATACCCGTCACTAGAACCTCAGTTTCTGTTGATTGATCAACATACTTTGGAGCACTTCTATGGATTGGCCAACTTTCTTTTGTTTTTAGATCACCTCTTTGATCAATAGGCTCACCTATTACATTTATTATTCTTCCTAAAGTTTCAGGACCAACTGGAACTTTAATTGGATGACCAGTATTTAAAACTTTGTCACCACGCTTTAAACCTTCGGTACTATCCATTGCAATTGTTCTGACAGTATTTTCACCTAAATGCTGGGCAACTTCTAAAACAACTCGTAATCCATTGTTATCACACTCTAATGCAGTTAAAATTTCAGGAAGCTGTCCATCAAACTTAACATCAACTACAGCTCCGATAACTTGAACAATTCTTCCAGACTGATTCGTGGCCATTATAATGACTCCGCTCCTGATATGATTTCAATTAACTCTTTTGTAATTACTGCCTGACGTGTTCTATTATAATTAATAGTAAGTCTAGAAATTAGATCTCCTGCATTTCTTGTTGCATTATCCATCGCAGTCATTCTTGATCCTTGTTCACTTGCCTGATTTTCAAGAAAAGCTTTATATATTTGGGTTGCTATATTCTTTGGTAATAAGTTTTCTAATATTTCATTTTCATCTGGCTCATAATCATATGACTGTAGATTTTTATCTTTAGTACTATCTGTTTTGTCTGTTTGATTAGACTCAGCTGGAATAATCTGTTGCTGCTGTGGAATTTGAGAGATTACGCTTTTAAATTTATTATAAAAAATTGTGCAGATATCAAACTCATCTTTTGTAAATAAATTAAGTATTTTATCAGCTATTTCAGATGCTTTTGAGAAAGTTATTACCTTCTCCTCTTTCAAACTTATTTTTTCAATTACATACTCAGAATACTTTCTTTTAAGCTGATCATAAGCTTTGTTTCCAACAATAATAATTTTTAACTTTTTATTTTCTCCTAATACTTTTTCAAAATACAACTTCGCTTTCCTACAAATATTAGTATTAAAGCCCCCACACAAACCTCTGTCTGAACTTAAAACAAGACATAAGTGTGTCTCGTTTCTTTGGTTGCCTACTAGTAATTTTGGTGCTGAATTAACATCGGTTATAGACTGTTTTAAGTTTTGAATTACTTGGTTCATCTTTTCAGAATAGGGTCTAGCATTTTCAACATTTTCTTGAGCTTTTCTCAATTTAGCAGCGGCTACCATTTTCATGGCCTTAGTAATCTTTTGAGTAGATTTAACACTTGTAATTCTATTTCTTAAAGTTTTAAGACTAGGCATTATTTTTTAAAGTCCTTTTTAAAGTTAGTTAAAAATTGTTTTAGTTTTTGTTCAGTTTTTTCATCTAACTTTCCTGATAATTTTATTTCATTTAATATGTCTGGTGCTTCATTTTTAATTTTTGCTAGTAATTTCTTTTCAAAGTTTTTAATTTGATTAAGTTCAATATCGTCTAAAAAACCTCTAACCCCCGAAAAAATTGATATAACCTGTTCTTCAACTTTTAAAGGAGAATACTGATCCTGTTTAAGTAATTCTGTTAATTTTGATCCTCGATTTAATAATTTTTGAGTTGCAAGATCTAAATCTGATCCAAATTGAGCAAATGCTGCCATTTCTCTATACTGAGCTAACTCTAATTTTATTGATCCAGAAACTTGCTTCATGGCTTTTATCTGGGCTGCAGATCCAACTCTTGATACTGAGATTCCAACATTCACCGCAGGTCTAATACCCTTATAAAATAGCTCAGTTTCTAAAAATATTTGACCATCAGTAATAGATATAACATTTGTTGGAATATAAGCTGAAACATCGCTCGCTTGTGTCTCGATAATTGGTAGTGCAGTAAGTGATCCTCCTCCGTTTTTCTCATTTAGTTTTGCTGCTCTCTCAAGCAATCTACTGTGTAAATAAAAAACGTCTCCTGGATAAGCTTCCCGCCCAGGTGGTCTTCTAAGTAAAAGTGACATTTGCCTGTAAGCTACCGCCTGTTTTGAAAGATCATCATAAATAATCAAAGCATGCATCCCATTATCTCTAAAATATTCCCCCATAGTACAGCCTGTATATGGAGCTAAAAATTGAAGTGGAGCAGGATCAGATGCTGTTGCTGCAACAACAATGGTATAATCCATTGCTCCAGCATCCTCTAAAGTCTTAACTATCTGAGCTACACTTGATCTTTTTTGGCCAATTGCAACATAAATACAGTATAATTTTTTACTCTCTTCATTAGATTTATTAATTTCTCTTTGATTAATTATTGTATCAATTGCAATTGCAGTTTTTCCTGTTTGTCTATCACCTATAATAAGCTCTCGTTGACCCCTTCCAACCGGAATAAGACTATCAATCGCTTTTAATCCAGTTTGCATTGGCTCACTCACGGATTTTCTCGGTATTATTCCTGGAGCTTTAATCTCAACCCTTCGTCTATTTGCTTTTTTATCTATATCACCTTTTCCATCAATTGGATTACCAAGACCATCTACGACTCTACCTAACAAAGATTTTCCAACTGGAACGTCAACGATAGATTTTGTTCTTTTTACTAAATCACCTTCTTTTATATTTGAGTCATCTCCAAATATAACTACACCCACATTTTCAGTCTCAAGATTTAAGGCCATACCTTTGGTACCTTCGCTAAACTCAACCATCTCACCTGCCTGAACATCATCTAGGCCGTAAACTCTTGCTATACCATCTCCAACATTTAAAACTTGTCCTACCTCAGAAACATCGGCTTGAGTTCCAAAATTTTTGATTTGATCTTTTAAGATATTGGTAATTTCTGATGGATTAATTTTCATTAAACTCTCATTAAATTAGTTAATTTATTTTTTATTGAAGTATCAATAAGTGTACTTCCTATTTTTAAAACAGAGCCAAGTATTAAGCTTTGATCAACTTCATATGTTATGCTAATTTTTTTATTTAATACACTTACTAACTTATCTTGAATATTTTTCTTTTCTTGATCAGAAATTGGATGAGATAATTTAAGAGTTGCAGATAGTAATCCTTTTTTTTGTGCAAGATATTCAAAAAAAATTTTAATAATTTTTTCTACATAAAAAAAACGTCTGTTCTTATTTAGAACTTTTAGAAAGTTTAAAAAAGTTTTTGAAAATTGTAATTTCTTAGCTAGTTCATTTATAACACCATCAATTACACCATATTGAAATGTTGGATTTTTTATAAATTTTTGTAAATCGTTATTATGATCTATAACTTCTTTTAAATTTGTAAAATCTTTTTCTATTACTTCAATTTCTTTTTGATCTGATGCTATATCATATATTGCGTGAGCGTATCGATGTATGTCACTCAAAGTCTTCATAAACTAAAGTCATTATAGTTTAATTTTGGAGGGGTCTCGTAGCATGTGTAGAAAAATGTATCAAGAAGGTATTTTGCTATTTCTTAAAATTATCTTAAACTAATAGGATCAACGTCTAACGAGATTGAAACATTCTTTTTTAATTTAAGACTTCTTAACCACTTCTTAAGTTCATTTTGAGGAAATTTATCGTTTGGATATTTTATAAGTAATCTTGATCTAAATTTTCCCTTTAAAAGTGAAATTGGAGCTGATACTGGACCTAAAACTTTTGCATACTCAATAAATGGAAAATTATTTTTTAAATATAATGAAAAAGCTTTTGTATCAAATTTATTTGTTCCAGAGACAATTATTGAAATAAATTTTGAAAACGGAGGAAGATTAGAGTCTTTTCTAAAATTCAATTCATTATCATAAAAAGATAAATCGTCCCTTCTAGAAATGGCTTGTAATACAGTATTTTCCTTTTGATGAGTTTGTAAATAAACAATAGAGTTATTATCCTCTCTTCCGGCTCTACCCGTCAATTGGTTTAGCAACTGATATGTTTTTTCAGAGCTTCTTACGTCATTTCCTAAAAAACTTGTGTCAGAATTAATTACAACTATGCAATTTAAGTTAGGAAAATGAAAGCCTTTAGATATGAGCTGCGTTGCTACTATGATGCTGGCATTTTCACTTTTAATCTTTTGAAGAATTTCCTCAGCATCTTCCTCATTTTTTATAAAGTCGCTTGAGAAGAGAATAATTTTATTTTTTGGAAAAATTGATTGAATTTCTTCGTAAACTTTTTCAACTCCAACACCATAAAATAAAAAATTACACAAACCATCTTTATTACATTTATTTTTTAAAGAAGCTTGATGGTCGCAATAATGGCAAATTAATTTTTCATATTCTTTATGATACGTAAGATAAACAGAACAATTCGGACAGGATTGTCTCGTTCCGCATTTAGAACAAATTACAAAATTTGAGTATCCACGTTTATTTAAAAAAAATAAAATTTGTTTTTTATTGATTAAATATTCTTTCAAATCATCAATTATCGAAGGAGAAATAAATTTTATTGGCTTTACTAGTTTTTCTTTTGATAAATCTACAAATTTAACTTTAGGAAAACTTACGTCTCTATATCTTTTACTAATATAATAATAATTAAACTTTTTTATTTTATAATTATAATAAGTCTCTAATGATGGTGTTGCAGATACAAGTAAAATAGGTATTTTTTCAATTGAAGCATACAAAATTAACATATCTCTTGCATTATAAGTTATCTGCTCTTCTTGTTTAAAAGATTGATCATGTTCTTCATCTACAATAACTAGGCCTAGATTTTTAAATGGTAAAAAAAGAGATGACCTTGTGCCAACAACAAAATTTATTTTTCCGTTTAATAATCCATCCCAAATTTTTTTTTTTTCACTTTGCTTGACTAAAGAATGCCATGATGGTGGCTTAATATTAAAATATTCTTCTAATCGATCTAACATATCTTTTGTCAAAGCTATCTCGGGTAAAACTAAAAGAACTTGAAAACCTCTATCTAAAAAATATTTAATTTTTTTTAAATAAATAAGAGTTTTTCCACTTCCGGTAACTCCGTGTAGTAGAGTGCAAGAATATTCTTTGTCTTTAATTACATCAGTTAAATATTCATAGGATTTTTGTTGGGTAGAGTCTAAAAGTATTTCTTTTTCAATTTTTGAATTTTCGAAATTATTATTTTCTTGAATTTTTTTTTTATTTTTTGCCTGAAAATAAGGATTAAAAATAAATAATTTTAATACTAAACCTAGTTCAATAAGATTATAAGTTGCAAACCTTATTATAAACTCTATTTTTGATTTCGATAGTTTTTGTAAATCTAACTTTTCAAATACTGGCCTAAATTTTATATTTTTTTTTGTAACAGAAGGTTTTAAAGACCATATAACTCCAACAATTTTTTTATTATTAAACGGAACTAAAACAAAATCACCCACCTCAAGTGCTTCATCCTTTTCATTTAAATAAGTAAAAGGATGATCGAACTTTAACGGTAGAAGAACGTCAACTTTCATTGATATTACTAGTTTATTTCTTAATATAAATTTTATAGTCTAAATAAATGGAAATATTCTTAGACTCCTCCGATATTAATGAAATTAAGCTTCTAAACAAAGCTAATTTAGTAGATGGAATAACTACAAATCCATCTTTACTTTCAAAATCAGGCAATGACTTTAAAAATGTTCTTAAAGATATTTGTAAAGAAGTTAGTGGCCCAGTAAGTGCCGAAGTAACAGCAACAGATCTTCCTGGAATGCTTAAAGAGGCAGAAATTTTAAAAAAAATTGCAAAAAATATAATAATTAAAGTTCCATTAACGTGGAATGGTCTTCAAGCATGTGAAATTTTATCTAAAAAAAAAACTAAAGTTAATGTTACTTTGTGTTTTTCTCCAACTCAAGCACTTTTGGCTGCAAAAGCAGGAGCAAGCTATATATCCCCTTTTATAGGCAGGTTGGATGATATAGGGGAAAATGGCGTTGAGTTAATACAAGAAATTAAATCTATTTATAAAAATTACAAAAACATAAACACAAAAATACTTGCGGCATCTATTAGGAGTGTTGAGCATGTAATAAAGGTTGCAAAAATAGGAGCAGATGTTGCAACGATACCAACAAAAATTTTTAAAGAATTATATAAACACTCTTTAACTGATAAAGGACTTGAGTCTTTTCTTTCTGATTGGAAAAAATCAGGAATGCAAATTTAAAAATGAATTGCTCTTTTATCCACAGCTAAAGCTGCTTCTTTAACGGCCTCTGTTAATGTTGGGTGCGCATGACATGTTCTTGCAATATCTTCTGAACTTGCGCCAAATTCCATAGCAAGAGCTAATTCCGCAATTAAATTACCGGCGTCGGGTCCAATTATATGAACTCCTAGGATACGGTCTGTAGTTGCATGCGCTAAAATTTTTACAAATCCATCTGACTCATCATTAACTTTAGCTCTCGAATTTGCGATAAAAGGAAATTTTCCAACTTTGTATGAAACTTTTGACTCTTTCAATTGTTCTTCGGTTTTTCCAACTGAAGCAATTTCAGGAGAAGTATAAATCACTCCTGGAATAACATCGTAGTTTACGTGACCATACTTTCCAGAAATTAGTTCAGCAACAGCTACTCCTTCTTCTTCAGCCTTATGAGCTAACATAGGTCCATCAATCACATCTCCTATGGCATATACATTTTCGATATTAGTTTTATATTTTTTATCAACAATTACTTTTTTTTTGCTATCAAGTTTAATTCCAATTTTTTCAGCATTTAAACCTTCCGTATTTGGTTTTCGTCCTACAGATATTAGAACGATATCACACTCTATTTCGCTTCTAGATCCATTTTTATCAACCTGAACGGTTGCTCCATTTTTAGTTTTTTTAATACCAACAACTTTAGTAGAGAGATCAAATGTCATTCCTTGTTTTTTAAGAATTTTTAAAAAGTTATCAGATACCTCTCTATCCATTCCTGGTGTAATATGATCTAAAAACTCAACTACATGCACTTCAGATCCCAGTCTTAGCCAAACCGACCCCATCTCAAGGCCAATGTATCCTGCGCCTATAACAACTAATTTTTTTGGGACTTTTTCTAAAACTAAAGCTCCGGTGGATGAAACTATTGTTTTTTCATCTATTTCAATACCTGGAATTGAAACTGATGTTGAACCTGTTGCGATAACTACTTTTTTAAAATTAATTTTTTGAGAATTTTTTTTATTATCAGTAACTGAGAGGGTATTCTTATCAACAAAAGAGGCATGACCTTTAATGTACGTAACCTTGTTCTTTTTAAACAAAAACTCAATTCCTTTTGTAAGTCCATCAACAGACTTAGATTTGTGACCCATCATTTTTGATAAATCTAAGCTTGGTTCGCCAACGTTTATTCCAATGTTTTTAAATTCTTTTTTTGCTTTATGAAAAAGTTCAGAGGAGTGTAATAAAGCTTTTGAAGGTATACATCCTACATTTAAACAGGTTCCTCCTAAAGTTCCTCTAGATTCTATACAAACAACTTTATTCCCAAGTTGCGCAGCTCTGATTGCGCAAACATAACCTCCTGGACCTCCTCCAATTATTGCTACATCAAAATTTTCCATTATTAAATTTTATAAATTTAAAAATAATCTTCTTGGATCTTCTAGATACTCTTTAACTCTAACCAAAAAAGAAACTGCGTCTCTTCCATCGATTATTCTATGATCATAAGTTAATGCCACATACATGATGGGTCTTATTGCAATTTGTCCATCTATTACGATTGGTCTTTGCACAATATTATGCATTCCAAGAACCCCTGATTGTGGAGGGTTAATAATTGGAGTTGATAACATCGACCCATAAATTCCACCGTTAGTAATTGTAAAAGTACCACCCTGAAGCTCTTCAATTGATAACTGTCCAGATTTAGCTCTCTCACCGAGTTCGATTATTTTCTTTTCTATATCTGCAAACGACAACTGATCAGCATCTCTTACTACCGGAACTACTAGACCTTTTTCAGTTCCTACTGCAACTCCAATATTATAATAATTTTTATAAACTATTTCATCATTTTGCACCTCAGCATTAACTATTGGAAAAGATTTTAATGCATTAACGCAAGACTTTACAAAAAAAGACATAAATCCAAGCTTAACCCCATATCTTTTTTCAAAACGAAACTTATTATCCGCTCTCATTTCAATAATTCGAGACATATCAACCTCATTAAAGGTTGTAAGCATCGCTGCAGAATTTTGAGCTTCTTTTAATCTTTTAGAAATAGTCGAACGAAGCCTTGTCATCTTAACTCTCTCTTCCTCACCCTTTGAAACTCTCGACTGAGAAGGGGGAAAGGACTGACCCATTGCTTCAAGCAGATCCTCTTTTAAAATTCTTCCATCTTTTCCAGAACCACTTATAGTATTAATGTCTATTTTATTTTCCTCAGCAACTCTTCTTGCTGCTGGAGATACTAAAAATTCTTTTTCAACCTTTGCCTCTGAAGTCTTCTTACTTGACGTAACATTGGTATTTTCTTTCATCACCGTAGGCTTTGATGCTGTACTTCTTCCAGTTCCAGGTTCAATAGATGCAAGAGTTGCACCAACTTTTACAGAAGTTCCTTCTTTAGCTATAATTTCAGAAAGTACCCCGGCTTCAGGTGCTGGAACTGAAACACTAACTTTGTCGGTCTCAAGTTCAACTAAAGCTTCGTCAGAGTTCACTTGATCACCAACTGATTTAAGCCATTTTGATACAGTTGCTTCGGTTACAGATTCACCGAGCGTTGGAACAATTATTTTTTTTCCCATGAAACTATAATAATACTTTTGATATTAAGTCCTCTTGTTCTTGCATATGCGTTTTTATGTAACCAGTAGCAGTAGATGCAGAGGCCTCACGTCCAATATACTTCACTTTTCTTGATTTCGCTCTAACTAAATCAAGCGTCCAATCAATATATTTTTCTACATAAGTCCAGGCTCCCATATTTTCTGGCTCCTCTTGACACCAAATAAATTCATCAGCATTTTTAAAACGTTTTAAAAATTCAGCTAATTTTCTTACAGGAAATGGGTAAAGCTGTTCTATTCTTAAAAGTTGAACTCTGGTGTTTCTAATTGTTTCTCTTTTTTCTGAGATTTCAAAATAAATCTTTCCAGTACACAAAACTATTCTTTTAATATTTTCATCTTTTTCAAGTTTAATAAGATTATACATAGGATAATCAGCATGATCTGGGAGAATCCTGTGAAATGAATTTTCAGTCAAAAAATCTTCGATCTCTGAAACGCACCGTTTGTGTCTTAAGAGTGATTTTGGTGAAAAAATAATAAGAGGCTTTCTAAACTTTCTATGTATTTGTCGTCTTAGCGCGTGGAAGTAATTTGCAGGCGTTGTACAATTAACTACTTGTAAATTTTCTTGTGCACAAGCTTGTAAATATCTCTCAATTCTTGCTGAAGAGTGCTCTGGACCTTGTCCTTCGTAACCATGAGGCAGTAACATCACAATACCACTTGCTCTAGTCCATTTTTTTTCACCAGAACTTATAAACTGATCAAATATAACTTGAGCACCATTTGCAAAATCACCAAACTGTGCTTCCCAAAGAACTAGTGTTTCTGGAGAAGATAGTGAGTATCCGTATTCAAAACCCAAAACTCCAAACTCTGATAATAAGCTATCAATTATCTCAAATTGAGCTTGCTTATCATCCAGGTTTTTAAGTGGATAATATTTTTCTCCTGTATTTTGATCCACTACACAAGCATGCCTTTGACTGAATGTACCTCTGGAAGAATCTTGACCCACAAACCTAACTGGATATCCTTCAACTAATAAAGTTGCAAAAGCCAAACTTTCAGCTGTTGACCAGTCAAAACCAACTCCTGTTTCAAACATTTTTTTCTTTGCATCAAAAATTCTTTTAATAGTTGGGTGAAAATCTAAATTTTTTGGAAGATAAGAAATTTGATCTTGAACTTTATTAATTAAATCTAATGTAACACCCGTTATACCTCTTCGATCTGAACCAATTTCTGTAGTAAATTTAGACCAAGAACCCGTAAACCAATCATGGTCATTTGGAATATAATTTTTTGATGACTGAAACTCATCATCAAGAAATTTCCTAAATTTTGCTTTTTCAGAACTTATTTGATCTTTGGAAAACAATCCTTCAGCAACAAGTTTTTCTCCGTAAATATTTAGTGCTGTTGGATGAGACCTTATTTTTTTATACATTAACGGCTGAGTGAAAGATGGCTCGTCTCCTTCATTATGACCAAACCTTCTGTAACAAATAATATCAATTACAACGTCTCTCTTAAATTTTTGTCTAAATTCTGTTGCAACTCTAGCACAATAGACCACTGACTCTGGATCGTCAGAATTAACATGCAATATTGGTGCTTGAACCATTTTTGCAACTTCAGACGGATAGGGAGATGATCTTGCATATGCTGGGCTTGTGGTAAAACCAATTTGATTATTAACAATTATATGTATTGTACCCCCAGTATTATGGCCCTTTAACCCTGACATAGCAAAACACTCAGCAACAATACCCTGTCCAGCAAAAGCCGCATCTCCATGTAGTAGCACCGGAACAACTTTTACTCTTTCAGGATCATTATGAAAAAATTGCTTTGCTCGAGTTTGTCCTAAAACCACTGGATTAACTGCTTCTAAATGAGAAGGGTTTGAAGTTAAACTTACGTGAACCTTTACCCCTGAAAAATCTCTATCTGCAGATGCACCTAAGTGATATTTTACATCTCCAGAAACTCCTGCGGTTTCTGGTCCTGGGTCACCAGAAAATTCTTTAAAGATTTTTTTAAAGGGTTTTTGTATTACGTTTGCAAGTATATTTAGTCTTCCACGATGTGGCATTCCTATCTTCACTTCTTTAACTCCTAAAGATCCACCAACCTTAATTATTTGTTCTAAAGCAGGAATAAGGGACTCACAACCATCAAGGCCAAAGCGTTTCGTTCCAACAAATTTTGTATGACAATAAGTTTCAAAACCTTCAGCTTCTACTAATCTGTTAAAAATAAATTTTTTACCTAATGCAGTAAATGACTCATCTTTTCCTTTGTTTTCTATTCTTTCTTGTATCCATCTTTTTTCCTCTGGGTCACCCATATGCATGAATTCAACTCCAATTTTAGAGCAATATGTTTTGTAAAGAACTGATAAAATTTCATTAACAGTTGCATACTCAAAGCCCAAAACTTTATCTAAAAATATCTTTCTATCTCTATCTTCTTTTTTAAAACCATATGTCTCTGGATCAAGTTCAGGATGATAAACTTTTTCATTAAGATTTAATGGATCTAAATCAGCCATTAAATGTCCACGAATTCTGTAGGCTCTTATCATCATAATTGCTCTTACAGAATCTATTGTTGATTTTTCTACAATTGATCTTTCATCTAGTATTTTTTCTTGATTAGGTAATGATTTTATTTTTTCTCGTTGTATAAGTTTTTCATTTAATAAAGTTGGACTTAAATCTTTAGGTAAATATTTTTCATAAAAATCTAAATCACCATTAACTATATGCTTAATCTTTTTTGGAGCCCAACTCGGTCCTTGATTTAGATCACCATTTTTTTTTATATCTCCCAAACCATCAAAGAACTGTCTCCAGCTTTGGGATAGACTGTCTGGGTTTTCCTTATATTTGCTATAAAGCTCCTCTATATAAGCAGAATTATTTCCGGCCAAAAATGATGTTTTTTCAAATACTACATTTGGATTTTTAACAGCCATAAGTCTAAAGGTTAGTAAATTATCATCTCTTTATTTTGTCAAATAAAGTTTTTCCAATCTCAGCTGGTGAGTTAGCAACAGTAATTCCACATGATTTCATTTTTTCAATTTTATCTTTTGCAAGACCCTTTCCACCTGAAATAATTGCACCTGCATGTCCCATTCGTCTTCCTGGAGGCGCTGTTGTTCCAGCAATAAAACCAACGACAGGTTTTTTTATTTTAGAAAACTTTAAAAACTCTGCGGCATCTTCCTCAGCATTTCCACCAATTTCACCAATCATAATTATTGAATCTGTATCTTTATCCTTTAAAAAAAGTTCAAGACAATCAATAAAATTTGTTCCGTTTACGGGATCTCCTCCAATTCCTATGCAAGTTGATTGACCTAAACCAAGCTCTGTAACTTGGGCAACTGCTTCATAGGTTAACGTTCCTGATCTAGATACAATTCCAACTGTTCCTTTTTTATGGATATGACCAGGCATAATACCAATTTTACACTCTTCAGGAGTAATAATTCCTGGACAGTTCGGCCCTATTAGTCTTGATTTTGAATTTTTAAGTTTCTCTTTAACCTTAATCATATCGATCACAGGTATTCCCTCAGTAATGCAAACAATCAGAGGAACTCTTGCGTCAATCGCTTCAAAAATAGCAGCGGCGGCATAAGGCGCTGGTACATAAATCATTGTTGCATCTGGATTTACTTTTTCAACAGCCTCAGCAACTGTATTAAAAACAGGTTTTCCTAGGTGCTTTTGCCCACCTTTTTTTGGAGTAACGCCTCCAACTAAATTAGTGCCGTATGCAATTGCCTGCTCGGAGTGAAAAGTTCCGTGGGTTCCAGTAAAACCCTGGCATATGACCTTTGTATTTTTATTAACTAAAACTGACATTAGGATGTAGCCTCAACTACTTTTTTTGCAGCATCCCCAAGATTGCTAGCGGAGATTATTTTTAATCCAGAGTCTTTTAATATCTTATTTCCTTTATCAACATTAGTTCCTGCCAGTCTAACTACTAAAGGAATTTTTAATTCTATTTCTTTTGCGGCATCTACGACTCCTTGGGCAAGAACATCGCAGCGCATTATTCCGCCAAATATATTAATAAGTATGCCTTTTACATTTTTATCAGACAGAATAATTTTAAAAGCTGCAGAAACTTTTTCTTTTGATGCTCCACCTCCTACATCAAGAAAATTGGCTGGTTCAGATCCATAAAATTTAATAATGTCCATGGTAGCCATTGCAAGACCAGCTCCATTAACCATACACCCTATGCTTCCATCCAATTTAATATATGCAAGATCGTATTTACTTGCCTCAATTTCCATAGGATCTTCTTCATTAAGATCTCTGAGTGCTTTAATATCTGGATGTCTAAATAAAGAATTATCATCAAAGCTTATTTTGGCATCAAGACATTTTACTTCTCCTTCTTTTGTTAAAATTAAAGGATTAATCTCAATTAAACTTGCATCTTTTTGAACTAATAAGTCGTAAATAGATTGAGCTGTAATTTTTGCCTGTTCTTTTGGTTTGGAAGATAATTTAAATGGCAAAACAATCTTTTCCAAATTTTCATCTGATAATTTTTTAACTAAACCTACTCTGGTTGTAACTATTTTATCTGGAGAATGCTTTGCTACCTCTTCAATATCCATTCCGCCTTCTAAAGAAGATATAAATGCAATTTTTGATGACGCTCTATCCACTAAACAAGAAAGATAAAATTCTTTTTCAATATCAGATGCTTCTTCAATATAGAGACGTTTAACTTGTCTACCCTCTGATCCAGTCTGATGTGTTACAAGAACTTTATTAAGAAGATTTTTTGCCCTATCTTTTAACTCATCAAGAGAGCTACAAAGTTTAACTCCGCCTGCCTTTCCACGACCGCCTGCATGAATTTGTGCCTTCAAAACATACTTTTTTGAATTAATTTGCTTAATTTTTTCATCAATTTCATTAAGAGAAAAAACTACTACGCCCTTTGAAACATTTGCCCCGAACTGTTTTAATAGTTCCTTGGCCTGATGTTCATGAATGTTCATTAATAAAATTTAATACTTTGGCTTTATAGTCTTAATTTTGGATAAATCCGTATCAAGTTTAAATAAATCTTGAGTTAATTTTCTAACGGCATCTACAGATTTTTGAAACATTTCTTTTTCTGTAGAATTAAATTTAATTTCTATAACTTTTTCTACGCCTCTTCTGCCTATGATCACAGGAACACCAACGTAAAGATCTTTTACACCATATTCACCATCTAGATAAGATGCGCATGGAAGAACTTTTTTTTTATCTTTAATATAAGCCTCGGCCATCTCAATAGCAGAGCTTGCAGGAGCGTAGTATGCAGAACCTGTTTTTAAAAGTTTTACAATTTCTGCACCACCATCTCTGGTACGTTGAATTACTTTCTCTATTTTTTCTTTTGTAGACCAGCCCATATCAATTAGATCTGGAATTGGAATACCAGCAACTGTCGAGTATCTCGAAAGAGGAACCATCGTATCACCATGGCCACCAAGTACAAAAGCTGTTACGTCCTCAATTGAAACTCCAAATTCTTGAGAAAGAAATAGCCTAAACCTTGAAGAATCTAAAACTCCAGCCATTCCAATGACTTTTTCAGCTGGTAGACCAGAATACTTTTGTAATGCAAGAACCATTACATCAAGCGGATTTGTAATACATATCACAAATGCACTTGGAGAATATTTTTTAATACCCTCTCCAACTTGCTTCATCACTTTAGCATTAATTGAGAGTAGGTCATCTCTGCTCATTCCTTCTTTTCTTGGAACTCCAGCTGTTACAATTATAACATCAGAGTCTTTTATGTCAGAATAAGATGTAGTTCCCTTTAAATTGGCATTAAAACGCTCAACAGCACCAGATTGAGCAATGTCTAGAGATTTTCCCTCAGGAAGACCAGAAAGTATATCAAAAATTACAACGTCACCCAGTTCTTTAAGAGAGATGAGGTGTGCGAGCGTTCCTCCTATTTGACCTGAACCAATTAATGATATTTTTTTTCTCATGTTTATTTAATTCATTGTTGGCATCGTAAAACTTGGGTCCGACC
>Ga0194113_10003396_pt1 | contig 21370 bp, 20 predicted proteins | sample TA2MahC200mmetaG_FD_146193 | JGI IMG/M metagenome (GOLD analysis project Ga0194113, IMG submission 146193) | Freshwater microbial communities from Lake Tanganyika, Tanzania - TA2015017 Mahale Deep Cast 200m | ecosystem: Environmental > Aquatic > Freshwater > Lake | place: Tanzania: Lake... | reverse complement strand
CTTCGGGATGAAGCCGAAAGCCTGAAATAAAGACAGGGGCACGGCAAGCCGTGCCCCTACCCTATAAACTAAACCAGCCTCTTCCTACTTATTCCTGCGGCGGGGGGGGATTTTCCACCTTGGGGCCGCCGATGCGGGGCACCAGCCCGCCCAACCGCCTCCCCTTACGCCGGCGAGGCGGCGGCTTCTTGCCCCGCGCCCACAAATCCTTGAAGAAGTTTCTATCCAGCAGATGCTTGTTGTCCGCCACGTTCAAAAGGTCTTTGGACACATTGCTTTCGAAGTATGCCACCTCGACATGCTTGCCCATGTTCTTGATTGCCTGCAGAGCGTACGCGAAATCTGCATCGCCGCTCACCAGCACCGCCACGTCATAGAGGTCGTTCCAGGCGAAGTGCAGCAAATCCGTGACCAGCATCACATCGACGCCCTTCTCTACGGGCACGCCGCCCGGGGCAATCTTGGTGCTACCCAGCCGCACCTCTAAATAGGGCGTCTCGCGAAGGGTGGTAAGGAAATCCTGCTGCTCCCTATGTCCTTCAGCGCGCTGAGTCGGGTCCTGCAGCACATTGTAGTAGTAGGTGCGGAACAACCGCCTCTGTCCGCAGAGCCTCCTGGTGAACTCCGTAAAATTGAGGTCGTAGCGTCCGAAATTGGCGCGCAACGCATGGTAGAGGTTGCTGCCATCGATAAATATTGCCACCCTGTCGTTCATAAATCCCCCTCACCTGTCATTGAATGACACGGCGTTAACTCTCTGAGAGATACTAACCTATTTCCAGGCTGACCGCAACCTTACTCTCTTATCAACAGCGCCAGACCCAGCATGGCGGTGCCGGCTAACGCCGCACCGAAATAGAACGGCGCCGCCGGACCTATCAGATGCCACAGCCAGCCCGCTATCACGCTCGCCGGAAGCAGGGATAAGCCCACGGCGGTATGATACCACCCGTAGGCGGTGCCTCTCTTCTCCGCAGGCACGATGTCGCAGACAAAGGCACGGCACACGCCCTCAGCCACCCCGTAATAGAGTCCGTAGAGCGCAAACAGCAGCCACACGTGCCAGGCATCCGTCGCCAGCGCAAATCCCAGATACGACAGCGCATAGATTGACCACCCCACAATAATGACCTTACGCCTGCCCAGTCTATCCGATATCATCCCCGCAGGCAGCGCCGCCAGTGCGTAAACCAGATTGAAGGCTACGAACAGCAGCAGCGTCTGAGATACCGAGAAGCCCAGGTTCTGCGCCCGCAAGATGAGAAAGGCGTCGCTGGAGTTGCCCAGCGTGAACAGAACTATTATCACCAGGAAGATTTTGAAGCGTCCGTCGGTTAATACCTTCGCCGTGCCTTTGCACTCCGTCTGAACCGGAGCTGCATCGCAAGCCCGGGGCGATACCGTCTTCTTGCGCTCTCTGACAAAGAACAGCAGGATGAGCACTGAAAGCACAGCGGGGCCGATTCCCGCCAGCACCAGCGTCCGGAATGCGCCGCGGGTCAGCTCCAGCCCGCCTTCCTGAACCAGGTAGACAATCAACGCAGCCAGGGCAAGTCCGACCACTGCGCCCAGCGTGTCCATGCCGCGGTGGAAGCCGAAGCTCCGACCCCTCTCATTGGCAACGGTGCAGTCGGCAACCAAGGCATCGCGGGGCGCTGAGCGAATCCCCTTGCCCACGCGGTCTGTCCAACGAATTGCTAACACCGTTCCCCAGCTGCTCGCTATGTATAGAAAAGGCTTCGCCAGCGCGGACAGGCTGTAGCCGAATACAGCCAGGCTTTTTCTCTTTCCCAGGCGGTCGCTGAGCCATCCGCTCACCAGTTTAAGCAGGCTTGCCGTGCCCTCGGCGATGCCCTCGATGAGTCCGATTATGGGAATGCTCACCTTGAGCACGTTGGACAGGAACAGAGGCATCACCGTGAATATCATGTCGCTGGAGACATCGGTGAGGAAACTCACCCACCCCAGGAAGAACACATTGCGGCTGACGCCGAGAATCTTTTTCTCGCCGGTTTGTTCCATAGTTATTTATCCAGCAGCACTTCCTCTACCAGCTCGGCTATCTTTGCCCTTGACTTGGAGAGCACCACCCGACCCCGCTTCGTGGTGGAGTAGTATTTGCGCACCTTGCCCTCGACCACCTTCTTCTCCACAGTGAGGTAGCCTTCGCTCTCCAGCCGGTGCAGCGTGGGATACAGCGTACCCGGGCTTAGCTTGTAGCCGTGCCTGCCCAACTCCTTCAGAATCTCCAGCCCGTAGATAGGCTCTTTGGAGGCATGGTAGAGGATATGTATTTTTATGAATCCCAGAAAGAAATCCTTAATCATACTAAGTCCTTAATATCGATTCCTGATATCGGTTTACGATATTATAATATCAGGGGAAGTGCTGTCCGTCAAGGGGCATCTCGCTATGTCATTGCGAAGAACGAAGCGACGAAGCAATCTGGCAGGGTGGTGAGGCTGATGGCTCATAGTTCATGGCTGATAGAGATACGGTGAGATTGCTTCGCCTCCTTCCTGAAGGAAGGATGGACTCGCAAAGACACAATGAACCGCAAGAGAGCGGTACCATTTTCCCCCTGTTCACTACTAGAAATATCCATGTACACTTTTGCTCGTCTTTGTTAATGTTGAATTACCTATTTCCATGACAGCGAATACCTGTCTAAAAATCCGAGGTGTGCAGGGTGAACCAAGATATGAAAGACGCAGAACAACAGAATGGGCCTGACTTAAAGAAGGATTCCAACGGGCGGCTGGAGCTGACCGAAGAGAATTATCGCACCATCTTCGAAAACTCCGCAGTCGCCATAACCGTGACCAACCAAGACGAGAAAATAGTATCGTGGAATAGATTCACCGAGACCCTTCTGGGGATGAACCGCGACGACCTGTACATGAAGCCTGTCAAATCGCTGTATCCGGAGGAGGAATGGCAAAGAATAAGGCAGCAGAATGTCAGACAGAAGGGCATGCAGCATCACTTCGAGACTAAAGTCATCCGAAAAGACCGTCAGGTACTCGACGTGGCAATCTCGCTAAGCGTGCTGAAAGGAAAAGACGGGGCGATACGCGGCTCCATCGGTATAATTGCGGACATCTCGGAACAGAAAAAGGCGGCAGAGGCGCTGCGCAGGTCCAAAGAGTTGTTTGAAAAGACCTTCAACAGCCAGCCCAATGCAATATTCATCATGGATGCCAGAATCCCGCCTGCTATCATAGACTGCAACAAAGCCGCAACAGAGATTTTCGGTTACAAACGCGAAGAGATGCTGGGACGGACCACTACTTTCCTCCATGTCAATGAAGCTGCAGAGCGGGAGTTTGAGAAACAACTGTATCCCAGCATAAGAAAGAACGGTTTCCTGCATCTGCCGGACTTCCACATGAAGCGTTTCGACGGAGCAATATTCCCTTCCGAGAATACCATTGTGCCGCTCAAGAACGACGCGGGCGAACGCATCGGCTGGGTCGGTTTGGTTCAAGACATCACCGGACGAAAGCAGTCGGAGGATACTCTAAGGCGCAGCGAGAGCCTGTCCCGGGGCATGCTGGAGATTGCAGCTACGGGTATCTACCTGCTGCATCATGGACGATTTGTTTACGTTAATCATCTTATGGAGGAGATACTGGGTTTCACCGGCAGCGAGCTTATCGGAACAGAAGCCGCCGATTACATTCACCCCGAGGATAAAGAGACAGCCAGAGCCAGGGCTATCGAGGCATTGAAAGGGCGAAGCAACATTCCCTATGAGTTCAGGCTTGTAAGAAAGGACCTGGATATCATCTGGGTTTCAGAGAGGGTGAAAACCATCGAATACGAAGGGAACCATGCCACTCTGGGAACCCTGATAGATATTACCGAACGCAAAAAGGCTGAGGTTTTGTCTCAGGAACGCACCAAACAAATCGAAACGATGTTCAGCATCAGCACCGCCGTCGGGCAGACTCTGAACCTGGCAGACCTTCTGGAGGTTGTCCTGCAGAAAGTGTTCGAGGTAATCCCTGTGAAATCGGGGGGGGTCTTCCTCGTTGACAAACAGACAAATGAACTGGTGCTCAAGGCTCAGCGCGGGTTTTCCGGCGATTTCGCCCGGCGTGTAGCGAGGATGAAAATCGGAAAAGGTTTTGCCGGTCGCGTTGCACAATCGGGAAAGCTCGCTATAGTGGGAAACCTGTCCACGGATAGGAGATTCGACCCTATTTATCTGGAGGGCGAGGAGCTTCAGTCCATCTGTTCCGTGCCCATAATGGCGAAAGGTGACATCCTGGGGGTAATCAGTGTCGGCAGTCACACCTCCCGCCGTTTCCACGAACGTGAGGTTCGCCTTCTGGACTCAATAGCCACACAGGTAGGCATAGCAATCGAAAACGCGCAGCTATACGAGAAAACGGTGGAAATGGCATTCAACGACGATGTGACTGTGCTCTACAACCGGAGATACTTCCTGGAGGAACTGGAACGCGAGTTAGCCCGCGCACGCAGGAAGAGAACTCCATTATCCCTGTTAATGATGGATGTGGACGGGCTGAAAAGCATAAATGACCGTTTCGGCCATGCACAGGGCGCTGCATTTCTAAAAGAACTCGGCAATATAATCAAAGCAAATACGAGGGCTTCGGATGTTGCAGCCCGCTTCGGAGGCGATGAATTTGTACTGCTGGCTGCCGAGACCGATACCAGAGAGGCTGTGGAAATCGCCGAGAGGCTCAGGCTCGAAACGAAATCTTACAGCACCCAGATAGAGGGCTGGGACGTGGGAATGAGTATAAGCCTCGGCGTGGCAACCTTTCCCGAGCATGCCTCCGATAGCGAAGGGCTGCTGAAAAAGGCAGACGAGGCGATGTATGAAGCCAAAAAAGCCGGGAAAAACCGCACCTGCGTAGCAAAGCCTTTAACCTCCCCGAAACCGGTAACGTAGCATTCCGTTTCGCTCCCTTTTCTTCCTTGCCCAGCCCAAGCTAAAGATGTATCATACTTACTTGCTATGTATCAGGATACTATCGCTGCGATATCCACCCCCCTCGGCGAGGGCGGCATCGGCATCGTGAGGCTGAGCGGGAAGGACGCCCTCTCCATCGCTCAACGGCTGTTTCCCAAAAAAGTCGCCAACCGCCGCCTCGTCTACGGACACATCGTCGACCCCGATACCGGCGAAATTGTAGATGAGGTGCTGTTAGCTTATATGAAAGCGCCGGAGACCTATACCAGGGAGGACATCGTCGAGATTGACTGCCACGGTGGAACGCTCCCTTTGCAGCGCATCCTGGGACTGGCACTGCGCTACGGCGCACGGCTGGCAAACCCCGGCGAGTTCACCCTGAGAGCGTTCCTCAACGGCAGAATAGACCTGGCGCAGGCGGAATCGGTACTCGATGTGATACAGGCAAAAACACAAGCGAGCCTGCGCCTCGCCGTGCAGGGGCTGGGAGGCAAGCTATCGGAGCCTGTAAAAGAGCTGCGCCGCAGCCTCATGGATGTCCTCGCCTATCTCGCAGCGCGCATCGACTTCCCCGAGGACGAGGTCGAAGAGCAGGACATCGTCACCCCCCTTGAGACAGCGCAGGAGACACTGGAGAGCCTGATTGCCAACGCCGACGCCGGCATGGTCTACAGACAGGGCGTAAGAACCGCTATCGTGGGGCGTCCCAATGTAGGAAAGTCGAGCCTGCTCAACCGCCTGCTGCGGCAGAGCCGCGCCATCGTAACGCCAATACCGGGCACCACGCGCGATACGCTGGAGGAGACGGTAAATATAAGAGGACTGCCCTTCATCCTGGTTGACACCGCCGGTATCATCAGGAGCAGTAACGTGATAGATGAACTGGCGGTGGAGCGCAGCAAAAAGGCTATCGAGCAGGCTGATTTCATTCTGTTCGTCATCGACGCCAGCGAGCCGCTGACGCAAACCGATAGGGAGTTAACAAATCTGCTTTCAGACAAAACGGTGCTGGCGGTAGCCAATAAATGCGATTTGCCCGCCCGTGCCGAACTGGACGGGTTGCCCTGGCTGCAGGTCTCGACCTCAGCTTTGACCGGAGAGGGGCTGGCTGAGCTTGAAGCTGCCATGGTGAGCTCAGTGCTGGGCGGAAAGGTGGTCACCTCCGACGCCCTGCTGGTGACCAATCCCCGTCACAAGGAGGCGCTGCAGAGGGCAGCGCGACATCTGGCGCTGGCAAAGGCGTCTGTCGCGGAGCGGCTGCCCGACGATTTTATAACCATCGACCTCACTGCAGCATTGAATGCGCTGGGGGAGATAACGGGCGAGACAGTTACCGAGGACTTGCTGGAAACCATATTCAGCAAGTTCTGCATTGGGAAATAGCTCACAACATGGTATGATTGACATATAGGGAGGACAAATGGCACAGGCTAAAGTACCCCGCAGACCCAAACTGGTTAATCCTGTTCTGGTGGCAGCCTGGCCCGGAGTGGGCAATGTGGCTCTGATTGCAGCGACATATCTCAAGGATAAGCTCAAAGCCAAGGTGCTGGGAGACCTCGACCCTGCTGGTTTCTTCGAGCTGGGCGGCGTTTTCATTAAAGACAACATCATCGAGATGCCGGAATTCCCCCAGAGCGTCTTCTACTACTGGAAAGGCGGCAGGAACAAGGCGAACGATTTGATAATCTTCCTCTCGGAGGCACAGCCCACCACCGGGGCTTACGAGTATGTAATCAGGGTGCTCGACATAGCCGAGAGCTTCGGAGTAAAAAGGGTATATACCCTGGCTGCCGCCATCACGGAACACCATCCCGATGTGCCGAGGGTGCTGGGCGCAGCCACCTCGGCGGAGCTGGTCGAGGAATTAAAAAGGAACAAGGTAGTACCGGCGGGCGATTTCTATGTAGCCGGATTGAACGGACTCTTGCTCGGCGCCGCCAAGGAAAGGAATATAGAGGGCGTCTGTCTGCTGGGCGAGACCGTCAAATACGCCGCCAAGCTGGCAAATCCGCGTTCCTCCAAGGCTGTGCTCGAAATCCTGATTCACCTTCTCGGCTTGAACATAGATATGGCTGAGCTGGGTGAGTTTGCCGAGAGCACCGAGAAGCAGCTCAAGCAGATAGGCGACGAGATACGCAAGGAGTATCTGCAGCACTTCACGCGTCCGATATGGGAGCGCCAGGAACACGAGGAAAGCGGGTAGAATCAATTCAAAGTGGAGTGCGAAATAAAAAAAGTAGGGGCACGGCATGCCGTGCCCCTACAACTTTCTTAATTGATAGCGCCTTTACCGATTGAGTCGCCTTTTGCGGCATCGGGCTGCGGTTGAGCCTCAGATGACGAAGGCGCAGGCTCTTTGAAAAGGGTTTCCAGTTTTTCGCCCTCCAGCGTCTCTTCCGATATCAAGCGCTCCGCAATCTGAACCAGCTTGGCTTTGTTCCTAGCCAGGATATCTCTTGCCTCTGCGTAAGCTCTATCGATAAGAGTGCTTATCTCCTTGTCAATCTCATCGGCAATCTTGTCTCCGTAGTCCTTCTGCTCGTCAACCATCCTGCCCAGGAATACCAGCTCCTCTCTGCGACCGAAGGTGCGCAGCCCCAATCGCTCGCTCATGCCGAACCGCTTGACCATCCCGCGGGCAACATCGGTAACATGCTCCAGATCGCTCTGGGCTCCGGTGGTAACTTCAGTCTTGCCGAAGATAAGCTCCTCCGCTGCACGACCGCCGAGAAGGGTGGTCATCGTATCGCGCAACTGACTTATTGTATGCAGGTGCCGGTCTTCTACGGGAAGCTGCTTGGTATAGCCTCCAGCCATGCCCCGGGCTACAACGGAAATCTTATGTACCGGGTCAGCATTGGGCAGCATGCGCGCCACCAGAGCGTGCCCTGCCTCATGATAGGCGATGATCTCCTTCTCTTTCTGGCTGATGACACGGCTCTTGCGCTCGGGGCCGAGCAGGACACGGTCTATGGATTCCTCCAGCTCACTCATGCCTATCTTCTTCTTGTTGCGTCTGGCAGACAGGATAGCGCCCTCATTAACCACATTCGCCAGGTCAGCGCCACTGAATCCCGGAGTCCCCTTGGCTATAATGCCCAGGTCAACCGAAGGCTCGAGCGGCTTGCCCTTGGTATGGACTTCCAGAATTGCCTTGCGGCCGTTGATATCGGGCTGGTCCAGGACCACACGGCGGTCGAACCTGCCGGGACGCAGCAGCGCCGGGTCGAGAATATCGGGGCGGTTGGTAGCCGATATGACAATGACCTTGGTGCTGGAATCGAAGCCATCCATCTCCACCAGTATCTGGTTGAGGGTTTGCTCCCTCTCGTCGTGTCCACCGCCGAGCCCCGAGCCGCGGTGTCTGCCCACAGCATCTATTTCATCGACAAAGATAATACAAGGAGCATTGCGTTTAGCCTGGTCGAAAAGGTCGCGCACGCGGGAAGCTCCCACGCCGACGAACATCTCCACAAACTCGCTGCCGCTGATGGAGAAGAAGGGAACTCCCGCCTCCCCCGCAACAGCCCTTGCCATCAGGGTCTTGCCTGTGCCCGGAGGGCCCACAAGCAGCACGCCCCGCGGTATGCGCGCTCCGAGGGCGATGAACTTCTCGGGATACTTCAAGAACTCCACGATTTCCTGCAGCTCCTGCTTCGCCTCATCCACCCCGGCAACATCGCCGAAGGTAACGGTCGGCTTATCGCCGGTGACCATGCGCGCCTTGCTTCTGCCGAAGGACATCGCCTGACTGGAACCGCCCTGAGCCTGGCGCAGTATCAAGAAGAAGAAGCCTACGATGAGGATAAAGGGCAGAAAGTTAATCAATATGCTGACCCAGCTACCCCAACTGCTAGGCCGCTGGTAGTCGATAGTTACCGTGCCTTTCTCAATCTGGGCAGCAAAGGTAGTAAAAGCATCGAAATCAGCAGGGACAGTGGTCTCAACCTTCTTGCCGGCATACTCGCCGCCAGCTATAACCGCAATAAGCGACTGCTCCCTGATAGTTATATCCCCGCCATACTCCTTCAATTGGTCAATCGCTACAAGCGTGCTGAGGCGCTCCGTCTTCTCGCTGGGAGAGATAAGCGTGAAGAAGACGCCGATAACCACCGCTAGGATTACCAGCCAGATTATGAGATTACGCGATATTTTGGGCATACCTCTCCTATTGAACATAAATTATATCACATATTCAAAGATTACGGAAAGGAAAATAGTACTATTTGGTTGAAGTAACCTTGCAATTCAGGAGTACAGAAGGGCTTAGCCCCTTTGCTGGAGGATTGGGGCCTGCCCTGGTTCCACTGAGTCACCACGAAGAGAGCTTGTCGAACGGGGTGTCCTCCCAATTTCTCCCCGTCCCCCAAGGCTGGGGGACTACAGGGGGTTGAGATGGGTTAACAGCCCTCTGTAAATCTTGATTGTTTTGCCGAAGCCCTGTGTGCTATACTCGCCGTTAAGGATTACCAGATGTCTCTAGACCTCAACAAAGTAGCAGCCCAGATCGAGGGCATGGCGCAAAGCCTGAAGTCGGAGCAGCAGGACAGAGAAAGCCGCCTCGGAAATGCCCTGGACACGCTCCGCCTTAAGTCTGCCGATGTCGCCTCGCTGAGAAAGAAAATCGAAAACAGCAAGACCACCTGGCTGGTAGCAGGTTTAACGAACGAGCTATCGGGAAGGTACAAACCGGTCCCCTGCCATCCTGACTTTGCTGTACTTGCCGCGGACGGCTCTCATATAGATGTCGACCGCCACACTTCGGCGCGATGCTGCCTGATAAACATCGGCAGCGTCGTATTGCGCTATGGAAACAAGCCCGATGCCATGTTAAGAAGCGAGCCCATGCTGTATGCCAGCGAGCAGGACTTGACCATCGTCGACCCCCTGGGCAGCGGCTCGCAACCCATCGAAAGAGACCTGCTGGGCATAAAGCGCGCCGTAGCTGAGTGTCAGGCTCTGGTCGAGCTGTGCGAGGAGCTTCCCGCCGATATGCCTGCGCTCGCCCTGCTCGACGGCACGCTCATCCTGTGGGGGCTGGGCGGGCAGGCTTACCCCGACTATGTGAGAAAAGAGCTGCTGGAGAACGGCTTTTTACAGGCACTGGATAAACTCCGGGAGATAGGTCGGAACAAAAAACTGGCGCTGGCAAGCTATATCAGCTTCCCGCGCAGCACCGATGTGGTGAATGCGCTACGTGTGGCTCTCTGCCCCTACGACCCGCCTGACTGCGACCGCAACTGTCCCCGCAGCGTGCCCGATTCGCAAAGAGCGTGCGAAGCCGTTGCCGGCGTACAGGACAGCGCCCTGTTTTCCAGAATCCTCGAACACGGCGAGAGGTCGGCGACCTTCATCAGCCGTTCCTCCGTGGTGCAGAAGCACTACGGAGAGAACGAAGTGCGCTTTTTCTATTTGAAGACCGATGAAGAGATAGCGAGGGTCGAGTTCCCGCGCTGGGCGGAAGAGAGGGGGCTGGTTGACATGCTGCAAACGCTCGTCCTCGACCAGTGCCGCCGCGGCCAGGGATACCCCGTGGCTCTGAGCGAGGCGCACGAGCAGGCGGTAGTGACCGGCGCCGATCGCGAGCAGTTCCAGTACCTCGTAGAGCTAGCCCTATCGGAAAAGCACCTGCCCACCGCCACCTCCGCCAAAAGCCGGAGTAAAAGGACAAAGTGGATTTGAGTACACAGATGCTCCAACGCCGTTCCATCTGTTTGAAGGATTACGATTATTCGCAGGAAGGCGCATATTTCGTGACGATATGCATGCAGGACAAGGTATGTGTTTTGGGTGAGGTAGTAAATGGCGAGATGCAGTTGAACAAGTACGGGCAAGTTGTGGATGGGTGTTGGTTAGAAATCCCGAGACATTTTCAGGATATCGGAATCGATGCGTTCGTGGTCATGCCAAACCATGTCCATGGAATAGCAATGATAATAGACAAATGTAGGGGCACGGCATGCCGTGCCCCTACGGAAAAATTCGGGCACCCAACGCCGAAATCATTGCCCACAATCATCCGTTCGTTCAAATCCGCCGTAACCAACCGCATAAACGCCCTCCGTGGAACGCCCGGTGCTCCCTTCTGGCAACGTAACTATTACGAACACGTCATCCGCAACGAAACCGATTTTAACGACATCCGACAATACATCCTTGACAACCCTATAAAATGGGATATGGACGAGGAGAATCCAAACAGTCAAATAGGCAAACCGACTTGTGTTAATATTGTAGGGGCACGGCATGCCGTGCCCCTACAACGAAGGTAAGGAGACAAGGTTGTCTGACAAGATAGGCGAGGTTATCGAGGCGAGCACGGGACAGTTTGTGGCGGAATGCTATAAACTACACTCACCGCCGCCGCTGGGCGGCCTGGTCAAGACCAGCGAGGGCGAGATAGAGATTTACGGAGTGGTCTGCAATGCTTCTACCGAAAGCGTTGACCCGGGACGCCGTCCCATCGCTCGCGGCAAAGATGAGGCTTCGGAAGAAGGTGTTTATCGACAGAACCCGCAGCTTTCCAAGCTGCTCCGCAGCACCTTCGATACGCTGGTCGTGGGACATTGCAAGGGCGAGGGCACCTCGCCCCTACATTATTTGCCCCCACGTCCACCCCGTGTCCATAGCTTTGTCCATTCCTGCCCGCAGGAAGAGGTGCGCCGCTTCACCCAGTCGCTGGATTTCCTGAACATCCTGCTCGCTGCCAGAATAAACTCGGTGGACGAGATAGTCTCCGCCTGCCTCCGGCAGGCGAGCTCCGCCCACCCCGACAGGCACGCATTCCTGGTGAAGGCAGGCAAAGAGCTTGCCATCCTGCTCGGCTACGAGCTTAACCGGCTCAACGCTATCCTGAGGAGGATCAAGCAGTGAATGAGTCGAACTCACAGGGAAAGCGTCTGGGCATCGTGGTCGGCGGCTCGCTGACCGAAGGGATAGATGTCAAGCTGGACAGCGCCACGCCCATCGAGGAGATGGCGGTGGGTCGCTATGTGGTAATCGAAGGACAGAAAAGCCGTTTCTTCGGCATGATTACCGATGTCAGCCTTGGGGCAACAAATCCCCAGATTGCCATCACACCTCCCGATGTCTCCGACCCCTTCATTGCCGAGGTAATCGCCGGCACCGGCACCTACGGCAGCATCCATGTATCGCCCATGCTCACCCTCAGCGGCGATGCTGCGACCATTATCACGGGCCCCCAGCCGGTCAAAACGGTGCCCGCACATTTCTCTCTGGTGCGCGAAGCGTCGGAGGCGGATGTGCAGCGCGTTTTCGGCGAGGAGGACGACAGGCATTTCTATGTGGGCACGCCTCTGGATATGGAAACACGAGTCTGCCTCGATATAAGCGAGTTCGTGAAGCGCTCCAACGGGGTCTTCGGCAAGAGCGGCACCGGCAAGACCTTCTTCACCCGATTGCTCCTCATCGGCATGGTGCAGAAGCAGTCCGCAGCCAATCTGATTTTCGATATGCACAACGAGTACGGCTGGGAGGGCACCAGCGAGGGCAACAGGAAAGTAAAAGGCTTGAAGCAGCTCTTTCCCTCCAAGGTAGCGGTGTTCGCCCTCGATGAGGAGAGTTCGAGGCGGCGCGGCGTGAGCACCGACTCTGTGGTGGAGATTGGCTACGACGACATCGAGCCAGAGGATATAGAGTTGCTCAAGGATACCCTGAACCTGACACAACCTGCCATCGAGGCTGTTTACCAGTTCTCGCGCCAGTTCGGCGAAGGTCGCTGGCTGGAGGGCTTCCTCAAGCTAGGCGGAGGCGAAGAGACCAAAGAGCTGCTGCAAAAACTGAGCATACACGAGAGCAGCTACCGCAACCTGCGCCGCGGTCTGGAGAGGCTGCGCAGGCTACCTTTCCTGGTGCCGCAGGCGCGGGGAAGCTCGGTGCAGCAGATTCTGGCATATCTCGACCGTGGCATGAATGTGGTGCTCGAGTTCGGCAGGTACACCGATGTCACCGCCTACGTGCTGGTGGCGAATATCCTCACCCGTCGCATCTACGACCAGTACCGCGAGCGCAAAGAGGCGGCGATGGGCGAGAAGCGAGCCGAGCCGCCCCCGCTGGTGATAACCATCGAAGAGGCTCACAAGTTCCTCAATCCGGAGGTGGCGGAGCAGACCATCTTCGGCACCATCGCCCGTGAGATGCGGAAGTACAATGTCACGCTGCTGGTGATAGACCAGCGCCCCAGCGGCATCGACGACGAGGTGATGTCCCAGCTCGGCACCAAGGCGACCTACCTGCTGGACAATGAAAGGGACATCGACAGCGTGCTCATGGGCATCTCAGGTAAAAGCGAGCTAAAGACGGTGCTGTCCAAGCTGGAATCGAGGCAGCAGGCGCTCATTTTCGGGCATGCGTTGCCCATGCCGGTAGTGGTCAAGACCAGGGAATACGGCTCACCCGAGTCCTATAAAGAATTCGGCTTCAGAGAGGCAGCGGAGTTCAAGCGGAAAGCAGAGAAGGATTTAAAGGAGCTGTTTTAACACTAAGTGAAACTGGGGGCTTGCGCCCCCAGTTTCACACTCCCCCACACCACTCCACTGGAGCTCCCGATGACCTTCAACCCATCAGGCGCTTTTTGTTCGACCCCGGGCAATCGCTGCCACGCCGACAATCAAAATAATCGCGCCAATCCCGATCAGCAGCCAGGGGACAACGGTCTCGAACCAGAACAGCATCTTCACCGCATCCTTCGCCACATCGACCAGCTCGCTTATCGTTTGCTCCGTCCACTTTACGTTAGCAATCTGAACAGGCACTTTCCCACTCGCCATCTCCATGGACGTTGTGGATAGGGCGTTTTGCTCAACTACTGTCCCTGACTTCGGCTCTATCGTGAGATAGATGGTGGTTCCCATAAACAGGGGCAACTGAGTCTGCGGATGGTTGCCCAGTGGCAAATCGTTCTCCATAATCTTGAATATTACCACCTGCAACCCTCGAAACTCCTGCGTGGTTACGTAATACGCAATAAGCGCTTGATGAGCCCCTCTGTTCCATACATCGAAGCTATCGCCTTCGCCCAGACCACGGGGAGGGCCCCAGTACCCCAACCGCCCCTGCTCATCCACATCGGGCACATACTTAAGCGTGCTCCTGTCCACCGCCAGAGTGCTCTCCTCCCCGAACACAGCCGAGATATCCGTGGGCGGAGACGTATCGGTTCTGGTAACAGTCCACTTCTCGTCTATAAACAGAATGTTACCCTGCGTACCTGCTGCTTTATGCGCCAGCGTCTGCTCTATAGGAAAGACATCCATTCCTCCGGTGGAGGAATTCGCCACCCAGAAGGTGCCCTCGAAATAGTAGGAACGCTCATAATCAGTGGGCAGCTTTGCCAGCATGGGAAAGATAATGGTCAGCCACAGTATGCCCACAATCAACAGGATTAGGCCTGCCACAGATAGGGTAATTCCACCCCATCCCACCTTCTTTGCAGTCATTTCCGCCCTCCTTTCCCTGTAGTTACGCCGGTTATCTCTCTATGCATAGTATACCTTCGGTCAACTGTGTCTTGACATCCCCCTTTCGGTTAATCTTTGGCAATTAATTCTGTCGGCGTCGGGCAGAATGGTAACCGAAGGGCTTACCCCGAATGAGTTAACCCGATTCGCTTTGAGCAGGTTTTAAGCGGAGCGGAACTGTAGAATGCAGGACTTCGAGCCGGTACAAATCTGGTGTTTCAATTCGAATTTTATGTCTTCGCCGAACTCAGATGCCCAGGCACGATTTTCCGTATTGCAGATGAGAGTCCCCACCCTGCCGGAAAGAGCCTCTCTTTTTGACTTGACCATCAGGTTGTGCCAGGGGCATTCATTGATAATTATCCTGAACCCGTTGTCTAGTTTTTCAGTCTCAAAAGCAAAGCCTTCCAGCTTCAGCCTGGTGGTCAGGGCTTCGAAGAGCGCATCCATGCCAGTGCCGAGCTTGCCCATCGATTTGAGCATCCGAGCCTGTATCTTGGGGAAGACCTTCCACACCTCGTTGTCGATGTCCAGTGCCACATCGAAGCCATACTTCTCCTCAATCTTCATGAACCACAGTCCGTCCACGGCGGTATAGCTGCGGTGAAAAAATTCGGCAATCTGTTTTTGGTTCAATTCAATCATTTTTGACCTTCCCCAAATTTTGCACTTTTCATTTTGCATTTTTCAATTCAACTTCGCTCTTTGCACCCTTCCTCTTGCCAGCGAGGCGAATATGCCGCCGAAGCAGAGACAGGCGAAGATAATGAACGCCACGCGCACACTGGTCAGGAACTCATCGTAGTATTCGGGCGTGATTTGCACCCTCCCGATATACACGGAGAACAGCAGCATGGCGACGCCCATGCTGAGCATCATACCCACCTGCCTCATCGTAGCCAGGGTCGCCGAGGCTACTCCGTAGAACCTGTTCTCCACCGAGCTCATCACAGCGTTGGTATTGGGCGAGGAGAACAGAGCGAAGCCGAAGCCGAGTACGATCAGGCTTATTACTACAAACGCCAGATGGGTATCACGCCCCAGGAAGATGAACATTATCAGCCCGACAGCCGATAAAGCCATGCCCGCCGAGGACAGCACACGCGGCTCCACCCTGTCGGAAAGCCTGCCGGCGAGGGGCGAAAAGATAGCCTGCATCACCGGAGCCGCTATCAGTACGGAACCCGCCACATCGGGCGAAAATCCTTTTATATACTGGAGATACAGGCTCAGTAAAAAGCTCATCGCAAAGGTAGCGCTGTAATTAATCAGCGCCGCCAGGTTGGAAAGGGCAAAAACAACGTTCTTGCGGAACAGATTTATATTAAGCACGGGGCTTTTAACCCTCGTCTCCCACCAGACGAATACAGCAAGGGCTGCTATGCCGACCAGGATAAGCCACCCGCCCAGCATCGCCGGTAGCCTGGAGAAGCCGTACATGATAGCGACCAGCATAATGCCGTATATTATCGAGCCGGGGATATCGAATTTCTCTCCCCTCGCCGTAGCCCATTCGCCCTTCATTTTCCAGATTATCAGCGCCAGAACTATCAAGGCAAGAGGCACATTGGCATAGAAGACACTGCGCCAGCCGAAATGTTCGGTAAGAAAACCCCCGGCGAACGGTCCCACGGAAAGCCCGATATATACCGCAGCCACGTTTATCCCCAGCGCCCTGCCCCTTTCGCCGACCGGGAAAACCGAGGTTACAATCGCCACGCCCGTGCCGAAAATCATGGCACCGCCGATACCCTGCAGTACACGGAAAGCGATAAGCATAAAAGCCGAGGTGGAGAATCCCGAGACGAGCGAGGCTATGGCATAGATAATTATCCCGAGGGTGAAGACCTTCTTCCTGCCCTGAATATCGGCAATCCTGCCGAATGGGACGAGGAACATCGCCGCCGCGATGAGGTATGCAGTAGCTACCCAGCCCAGCAGCACCGCATCCATCTCAAGCTCTTTGCCAATCGACGGCAGAGCTACATTGATGGAGGAGCCCATAAAAGGCGTTAAAAATGAGCCCAGCGTGGCAGCGATGAGGACGAACTTTTTGCTGGCGCTATTCTGCATTACCTCACCAGGAACTTTTCGTAATCGGCCACTACGTAGTTCTTGCCCTTGGGGACTACCTTGTGTCCCTCCTTCTCCAGCAGCTTCTTCTGGTCCTGCACCCCGCCGGGGTATTTCTCGTTTATGATGCCGCCGGATTTCAGCGTCCGCCAGTAGGGAGTGGTATTCTTCTTCCCCTCCAGCGTCGCCTCCACCGCGGCGTGCGCCGCCACCCAGGCGAAGATGCCCGTGGTCATAGGACACCCGATGGAAGCTCTATGCCTTTTGGCAAGCATCTCGCGAATCTCATTTAGCGTGATGAGCCTGCCCCTGGGCACCTTCCTCATAATCTCGTCCACTTCCTTCGGCGCCGGAATAACGCACGTCCCCGTGCCCCATCGCTTGCTCATCTTTTCATTGATTTCCACTACCCTGGGCAGGTCTTTACTGTCCGCCAATTTTTCCTGCCATGATTTCGGTTTCTTAGCGCTCATACCTGCACCCCTCCCTTGCCATGTTTTACCTCTTGTTGGGCTTCTTCAGAGCCTGCAAAGTGCCCTTATTGATATAATTCACGTATTCTTTTAACGGCATAAGCTCCCGACTGATTGCGCTTAAGGTTCTGTCGGACATCTTACCATTTCGCACCAACTGACACCCTGCTGTTCTCGCCGCTTTGAAGATGTCTTCGAAGGACGCTCCCTCGCCCATCACGGGCTGCATCATATCTGCATGAGGTCGCAGCACAGCCCCGGCATATTTTCTCGACGCCGTTCTGCTGAACGCCTTCATGTGCGCCAGCAGTGGGTCGAAGTTATCCATCTCCCAGAGCCCGCAGGTGGAGACCAGCACCACTTTTCCGCTTTTCGCCCCTTTGCGCAGCGCCACTGTGCAATGCCCTGCCCTTAGCTCATAAAGCGGACCCGAGAGCGGTGTAATCCTGTCCATCAGATTCTTCATAAGGCCGGTAGCGCCGTCCCAGTAGACCGGCGTGGCGAACACCCAGATATCAGCCTCCCGCAGTTTTGGGTACAGTGTCTGCATACCATCCTTCTGGAAGCACTCTCCGGGAGTCTTCAAATAGCAGTTCAATTCGCCCTGGCAGGGCGCGATTTTCAGTTTTTTGACCTGGTAAAGCACGACCTCCACCCCTGCCTCTTTCATCCCCTCGAGGAAAGGGGTGAGTATCATGGCGGTGTTGCCTTTGTCCATCCTGGGACTGCAATTCAACGCCAGCACTTTCATGCCCGGACTCCTATTCCTTGACACCGAGCATGTATTTCCAGATTATTGCTGCCAGTATGCCGCCCACGAGAGGAGCAACCCAGAACAGCCAGAGCTGGGGCAGCGCTTCGCCGCCGACAAATACCGCCGGCCCCAGGCTCCGCGCCGGATTGACCGATGTGCCGGTTATGGGAATCCCTACCAGATGTATGAACACCAGCGTCAGGCCGATGGAGAGACCGGCAAACCCCTTGGGCGCGCCTTTGCTGGTAGAACCGAATATGGCAAACAGAAACACCGCAGTGAGCACTAACTCCGCTACAAAACAAGCCCACATAGCATACCCCGCAGGCGACTCGGCACCATAGCCATTCTGCCCCAGACCATTGTCTATAGAATAACCGTCTAAGCCATTGGCGATCGCCAGCAGTATGCCAGCCCCGATTATGCCCCCAATGCACTGGGCGATGATATATCCGACAGCGTCTTTCCCTTTAATCTTGCCCGCCACGAACATGGCGACGGTTATCGCCGGATTGATGTGGCAGCCCGAGATGCTCCCTATGGCGTAGACCATTGCCAGCACCGCCAGTCCGAAGGCAAACGATATACCGGCGAATCCGATATATTGACCGGCGATTACCGCGCTGCCGCACCCGATGAGAACCAGCACCAGAGTCCCGATGAGTTCAGCCGTATATTTCCTGATTGCAGATGTTTCCACCTGAGATAACCCTCCTTCTTTAGATTGGTTGCAGCTAATATACGTCTAAAACCCCGTTTATTCAAGTATCTATTTTTCAATTTACATTTTGCAGTTTTCACTTCTTATCTTCTCGCCCACTCGTTCCTCTGCTATACTAACGGCTGTTATGGACCTGCTCTCCATTGTGCTGGTAGCCGTCGGGCTCTCTATGGACTGCCTTGCCGTCGCCATCGCCGGCAGCATCTCGATGCAGACAATCTCTTTCCGCCAGTTGCTGCGCATCTCCTTCGCCTTCGGGTTGTTCCAGTTCGGGATGCTGGTCGGCGGGTGGTACGCAGGACAGGCGGTTGTGGAAAAAGTTGAAAGTTACGACCACTGGGTTGCCTTCGGATTATTGTTACTGGTCGGCGGCAGGATGATATGGGAGTCGTTCGAATCCGAGGGAAAACAGCACAAAGCTCGGGACATCACCAAGGGTCTCGCCCTGCTCACGCTGGCTATAGCCACCAGCATAGACTCGCTGGGCGTGGGCTTGAGCCTGGCTTTCGTGGAATCGAGAATCTGGCTCGCCGCTATCATAGTGGGGTGTGTTGCTTTTCTAATCACAGGCGCCGGATTCTTCGCCGGCAGGAGAATCGGGACATGGCTGGGACGCTGGGCCGACCTCGTAGGCGGTCTAGTGCTCATAGGAATAGGGGTCAGGATTATCCTGGAACACCTCTTGTAAACATAGGCGTAGGGGCGCAAGGCCTTGCGCCCCTACGCCTGATAGACTAGAGCGACTGCCCTCCAAATCGCACCTGCTCTTTGTCATTCCTGCCAAAGCAGGAATCTAGGCACCTGGGTTCCCGCCTGCGCGGGAATGACTCATGGATCGTAGGAACACGGTCACGGTATTTTGCTACCATTTAATTGGGAATACCCTTGGAACAATAGTACCTGATGGTGGGCTTATCTCACAGCGTAACTGTTCAAGGGCAGTATTTCGCAACGCTCGGGTTAACTTCTGAAACTGATCTTTCTGTTCTGTTGAGAGAGAAGAAAACAAATCTTCAATGAAGGACTTAAATACCGGTAGTGCGGCATCGCATATGTGCTTGCCCTTGGTTGTTATTTCAAGCTTCGTAGACGGTTGCCCCTTGCGTCTCGGTGCCTTTGCTATCAGTCCCGCCTTTTCCATTCTGTTTAGCAGACTAGAAATCGTTTGCTTATCACGGTGGCTTAAGCGCGCTAAATCCATAGGACTCAACTTGCCAGAATAATCTCTTATGCCCCATAGGATAGTGAGTGTCTCAGCTGTCACACCGACCCTTGCGAGCCTATTCTCGGCTAGTCTATTAACGGCTAACCACGCAAGGCGAAGCAATACGTAACTGTTAAGGTTTTCATCAGAAATCTGAATGTCGTAAACATCGGGACTCATCCGCTGCCTCCTCGCTTAGAGATCCCAAGAGTTCTCACTACTCATTATACTATAAGACCCAAACAAGTAATTGCCCAAATTACCTCATTTCAAATATACATTTATTAAACAGCTTCAGAATGTGGACGCATAGTATCACTGCGCCACTTAGTACCTACCAAGCCCGAGAGGATATGCCATGTTGCTGTTCAGAAACTGCCCATTTCCTCTTGATATTAATCGGCCAGCTTCGCGGTAGGAAATAATTCCTATTCTTCCATGTTACCATTAGGTCTTAATAGAAAAAACTAAGCGGCTATACTGATTATGTCCCTGGTATTACTTCTTATGCGATACTAATGAGGGGCGACGCTGAGGTGGATGATTCTGGAAAGGAGCTAGAATGAAGAAAGTTGTTATAAGCGCACTGATGGTTGGAGTCATACTAGCAGTAGCTCTTATCGGTGCTATTGCATTGTTCACCGACCAAGAAACCAATCCGAGCAACAGCTTCTCAACAGGTACTGTGGACCTCGCCATCAATCCCGCTACCGCCATGTTCACGGTCAGCAACATGGCACCGGGGGATGTTCGATACAGTGGCATCCAGATGACCAATGGCGGCAGCCTGGAGCTAAGGTATACGATGACCACCATCGCCGATGGGAGCAGTATCCTCGACGAGCAATTGGACCTGACCATTGATGTCGTCACCGGAGCTGGCTTGGATACCATCTGGTACACCTTAGATGATGTCGTGAGCGAAGCCAACGTCTACGGGCCAGACGGAGTGCTTTCATCTGCTGCCATCGGCGACCCAACTCAAGGTGCCGACACAGGCGACCGCACCCTGGCTGCCTCTGGGAGCGAGCGACTTCGCTTCAAGGTTACCCTGCCTCTGAGCACATCAAATGTCTATCAGGGCACTACTTGCACCGTCAGCTTCGTGTTCGACGCGGAGCAAACAGCAAACAATCCATAAGATTTCGCTGGAACATCGTTAAATGTACAAAGTAGGCACTCTCGAGGCCGAGGGTGCCTATATATCATATAGGAGTTCGTCCCTTATTAGGGTGTCATCATGGGAAACAGGCTTTGGACAATTCTTGTATTGGGGTTCGTGGTACTTCTGCTGGCGAGCAGTCTAGGTATCACTACAAGCTATTTTGTGGATTCACAAACATGCGCTGATAACACCTTTCAAGCCTGGACTTCTACACAATGGATTCAGACAACCCAAGCGCACTTCGAAGCTGGCGTCCTAAGTAACGTCTCCACCGCCACAAGCCCTGGCCTAGTAAAGCTTGCTACGGGAAGTCGTAACCATCTCTACGCATTCCGTGGGGCTTCTGCGGATTTTTGGAGATATAACATTGCGGCCAATTCATGGGCACCATCGCTGACAGTAGGAGCTGGAGGCGCGTTGGCCTACGACGGCTCCAACTATGTCTATGCTTTCCGCGGCGGTGCTACAACCGACTTCTGGAGATATGACATCGCTGGGAACTCTTGGTCAACAATAGCAGCCGCTCCAGCCACCGTCTCCAGCGGAGGCGCCC
>Ga0194113_10003390_pt1 | contig 21379 bp, 25 predicted proteins | sample TA2MahC200mmetaG_FD_146193 | JGI IMG/M metagenome (GOLD analysis project Ga0194113, IMG submission 146193) | Freshwater microbial communities from Lake Tanganyika, Tanzania - TA2015017 Mahale Deep Cast 200m | ecosystem: Environmental > Aquatic > Freshwater > Lake | place: Tanzania: Lake... | reverse complement strand
TTTCAACGCTTCGAAACAAACAGCCATCAAGGGCTTTCGCTGAAAAATTGCTTTTCTATTCGCTACGCCAATGAGTCGAAATCCCCCGTCAAGTCTCCGTTCAGAACGATAGGGAAACTGAAGGTTACTAAACGGTAATCACCCAAACGATAACGCCGAAAGATTGAATATCGGGCTGGAATACTGGTACAAAAAAATGGGCGCTATCAGAGTGGGTTACAAATTCCGCATCCCTGAAAATTATACCTGGCTAGGTGAAGAAGTTAGCACATGGGATAACGAGGAGGAGAATATAACCTGCGGCTTGGGGGTAAACCTCGACATGCAATCAATTGACCTAACCCTTGATTACGCCTTCGCAAACTTTGGCAGACTAAAACAAGCCCATCGGGTTACTCTTGGTATCCGATTCTAAAAATTGTAGATTGTAGATTGTCGATTGTCTTAGGATTGTCGATTGTCGATTGATGATTGTCGATTGAGAAATTCAATCATCAATCAACAATCATCAATCATCAATCCCATGGAGGAAGCATGCGAGAATTATTTATTAAAGGCGGCATTTTTATGTGGCCCCTTTTGTTGTGTTCTATCATTGGTGTGGGAATAATTATAGAACGGCTCATTACTTTCATTCGCTCAAAGACAAATGCAGATGAATTTATGGTCAAAATCATAGACACGTTAGAAAGTAATCCCGATTCTGACGATAAAAAAGCTCGAATTCAAAAAGCCATCGGAATCTGCGCGGCTAACGCTAACCCAGTTTCAAGCGTTATACAAGCGGGTTTGGAAAAAGCCGGTAAAAGCATGCGCTCTATTGAGCGAGCAATGGAAAAAGCCAGTGTTTATCAAATATCCCTCCTGGAAAGGGGGTTGGCCGTTTTAGCCACGGTAGCGACAATTTCTCCCCTACTCGGATTTTTGGGAACGGTATCCGGTATGATTCGCTCATTCAGCGTCATTGCGGCAAGCGCCACGAGAGACCCACAGGGAGTAGCACGCGGTATTTCTGAAGCGCTGATAACAACCGCAGCAGGATTGGTAATTGCCATTCCAATCTTCATCGCCTACAACTTCTTTGTCAACTGGATAGGACGGTTCACCTTACAGATGGAAGAGAGCGCTGGAACACTGCTGGATTCTCTCATTGAAATAGACGCTGTAGCTGATGTCCACATCAGCTCAGAAGATTAACGGTAGAGTTGCCGTTAAGACAGTATTAAAGAAAGGAAGGAAGGTAAGGAAAGGGGGCCGGCCTTAAAAGGTGAGGTTCCGTCTCCGTTTTTTTTATGAAAATAACCAGAAAAACCTCAATGTTGAGCGACATCCCGACGGTTTCCATGGCGGATATCGCTTTTTTGCTAATTATATTTTTCATGTTGACAACTGTTTTTGAAGTAGAAAAAGTAGCCGACGTCAATGTACCGCGAACCCGCGCTGGACAAGGACAACCTAAGAAACACATTTACGTGACTATCACTGCAGACGGGCGCTACCAGGTGGGAGAACAATACGTTGAATTTTACGAAATACAACCGCTTGTCAGGCAACTGCGCGAGGAGTACAAAACCGCATTTCCTGACGCGCCAGAGGATGAACAAGTTGTAATTTTACGCGGTGATGAAAATCTGAAATACCATTCGGTGACGGATGTAATAGATGAAATTAAACAGGCGGGTGTCGAAAAACTTGCTTTAGCTACAAAGGAAGAGTAACCCAACTTTTTCTTTTCCTAAAAGAAAAAATTCCATCATAAAGAAAAGAAGAGGAATTAAAAGTAACATAATGAACCGAGATGAAGCGCAAAAAGCATACAGAAAACGTTTAGTAATGGGTATTTTGATAGCGGCTGCAATCAACGTGCTACTTGTCTTGTTTGTACCCGGTTTCCGGCAAGCCGTTAAGGAATCGCTCAGGATGGTATCTCTCGCTGACGAGCGAAAAGCGCCAACGTTGCCGCCATCTAAGCCGCCGCCCATCGTTAGAGCGCCAAAAGTCAAATTTACCCCCATAGCGGGTACAGTTTCAGGGTTGGCGCCGGTTGCCTCTGATTCGGCATACGCCCTTGATGGGCCAGGACTTAACATCGGCCCAGTTGTAAGAACGCCTGGAACATCTAAGCCGATTCCGATGCAAAGTTTAGGTGTTATGATGCTCCCTGGAACCTTTAGCGGCGGTGTCGCGCCAACTGCTAAGAGCATTTCGGACATATCCATGCCAGCGCCTACAGAAATGCAAGGCACTGGCAAAATAGTAAGCGCACCTTTACCCAGTAATTTTGACATCACGAGTGAAATTAACGCTATTTTACCTTCCGGACCTGTTAGTCCGCCGTCGGTGATTGAAAAAGTCAAACCGGTTTATCCAGAGGAAGCGCGCGTCGCAGGTATCGAAGGAAAAGTGGTTTTAAAAGTAGTGATATTATTCGATGGAACAATCGGCGACATCGAAATACTACAATCTTCTGGAAGAAATGATTTTGACCAGGCGGCAAAAGAATGTGTTAAGCAGTGGCAGTTTAAACCTGCAATGCAAAGTGGAATTCGAGTAACTATGGCAGTGCAAATTCCAATTACATTTGAAATTACAAATGATTAAAGGATGATACCTTTAATCTAAATGGATGAATTTGACTTTGCCGAAGAAACAGTCGTTCGAATGAGAGACCTTTACGGTTTAGCCGGAAATCACGAAGTCATTCGCAGAACAATTATTTCGAGAATTTATTATAGTGCCCATCATCTAAGCCGGTATCTGTTGAGGCAGGTTGGGTTGCGCCCGGACATCTGGCGAAGAAATGTCCATCAAAGAGTGATTGATGAAATTCGGAGGCAGTTCGTGGCAACGAATATGATGAGTGCTCAGATGATTCCACTCTTGAGAGATATGCGGCGTTATCGCGTCAATGCCGATTATCAATTACGCACAACCATAGACTTTAGTGATGTTGAATATATGTTCGGGAGATTCAATGTTTACCTGAACGAGTGTAGACGATTACTGGAGGTGATTACATGAAAGCTTTGGAACGCAAAACGCTCAAGCAGCACATTATAAATCTCGCTCAAGTCGAGTTTGGAAATCTGCTGAAGAAGGTTCGATTTTCGGGGCCCTTTGAAGAAGAAGATTTAGATGTTGACCTCATTTTACGAAAAAAAATTCCTTTCAATGAACTTGATGCAAGGCTCTTAAACATCTACCATCCCCTTGAAAAAAAAGGATATAATGTATTGATAGGGTGCCGGTTTGATGAGTTGCCAAAAAAGACTAAAACGAAGCAGAAGTCTGGAAGTAAATCACCGAGCCAATGATAGGCTTTTATACCAATGCGCGTTTTAGAAAGTAACATTCCATAGGCGGAATTTGGGGCATTGGTCATCTTCATTGAGCATTTATTATTTAGAATTTATCATCGGCCAAATTATCTTGAAAAACAATATTATATTGAAGGGAGTTCGCAAATGAATAAAAAGAAAAAAGTGTTAATTACAGGCGCGGCAGGCCGAATTGGTAGCAGGTTGTGGGCGCGTTTTAAGGATAGGTACGATTTACGCCTGATGTTCCACAATAAAATACCGGAAACCGCAGAAGGTGAGGATACCATTATCGCGGATATCTGCAACCTCGACCAAATGCTCAAGGCATGTGAAGGCGTTGATGCCGTTATACATATGGCGTTAACACGCAGAGAAAATGAAGCGGAATCAATGATGGCAAATATCCGAGGAACATATAATGTCTTTGAAGCAGCACGGCAGTGCGGTGTAAAAACTGTCGTCTATGGCAGCACAAACCATGTGATGGGAATGTACGAAAGAGATAAATGCCCTGACATCAAGCCGGAATGGCCCGTTAGGCCGGATGGTCTCTACGGAGCTGGCAAAGCCGCCGGGGAAGCGCTGGGCAGATACTATTCCGATAACTACGGAATGTCCGTGTTTTGTATCCGCATCGGCTCGGCCATCGACGCGGAAGTTCCCACAGGACACGGCGCGCGTATTCTCTCTACCTGGTTCAGCTACAAAGATATGGCGCAGATGATTGGACTGTGCATTGACGCTACCGATATTAAGTTTGGGACGTTCTTCGGAATTTCTGGTAATACACGCAGATTCTGGAACATCTCCAACGCTCAAGAACTTTTAGGATACGCGCCAGAGGATGACGCGGAAGAATATGCAAAGGATATTCTCGGAACGTAGGATGGGTGGCTTCGAGTGGGAAGGCAAACGCATAATGCGTGAAACGTGAAACGTGATGCGTGATACAGGAAGGTAAATTAGTATGGCTGAAGAAATAAAAATAGGATACGACAGGGAAGGGGATGTTTTAGAGATATTCTTCGGCGAACCAGTACCATCAATAGCACACGAAGTTACTGAAGGAGTATTCCTTCGCCGCAGCATCAACGATGTCCGTCTGACGGGTATCACTATTTTAAGCTTGACAAAACGTTTCAAAGATTTAGAGTTAATGTCTATTCCATTGGAGCATCAGGAAGATATATTGCAGGAAACCTCATAACAAATAATAGAAAGGAATGCTTCCATGCCTAAGATTACACTTATCGGAGCAGGGAGTTTTGGATTTGGAAGAAGATTGCTCGCTGATGTTTTATCTTTTCCTGAACTCAGCGAAAGCCATATATCCCTCATGGATATTGACGAACAGAAACTCGCATTAGTCGAATCGCTGGTGAATAAATTGCTGGAAGATACAGGCGTCGGAGCAACGATAGAGGTTACGTCTGACCGTAGATTATCTTTAGATGGAGCGGACTATGTGCTCACAACTATTAGAGTCGGCGATGATTATAACGCGGACAAGGGAATTCCGCTGAAATATGGACTTGACCAATCTGTTGCTGACACGATAGGCCCTGGCGGTGTGTTCAAGGGTTTGCGAACAACTCCTGTACTTTTGGATATCTGCAAAGATATGGAGGAACTATGTCCCGACGCGCTCTTAATGAATTATACCAACCCGATGGCGATAAGCTGCTGGGCGATTAACAGAGGTACAAACATTAAAAACATCGGCTTGTGTCACAGCGTCCAGGGAACAGCAAGCCAACTTGCAGGGTACATAGGCGCGCCAAAAGATGAGATTTCGTATTGGGTCGCGGGCATAAATCATATGTCCTGGTTTCTTGAGTTTCGTCGCAATGGCGAGGATGCCTACCCAGCTCTATGGGAAAAATTGGATGACCCGGAGATATTTGCGAAAGATACGGTTCGGTTTGAAATCATGAAACATTTCGGCTACTTTGTGACCGAATCGACCACACATATGTCAGAGTATGTCCCCTATTTTCGCAAGCGTAAGGATATTATGGAAAAATTTTCCCTTCGACCTTCTCCACCTACTTCTCCCGATAGATGGGAACAGCGAGAGCAAAGGTACGTAGAGATGATGAAGGAGCAGATTGAAAGCAAGGAAAAAATAACTCTGAGCCGTACTCAGGAGTATGCGTCTTATATTATTCATTCCATGGAGACCGGCGTTCCCAGAATGGTAAATGTCAATGTCGATAATACTGGCCTGGTCACGAATCTTCCGGATGGATGTTGCGTGGAAGTGCCATGCGTCGTTGACAAAACCGGCATCCATCCCTGCTATGTTGGCGAACTTCCGCCTCAGTGCGCGGCTTTGAATATTGCGAATATCAATATGCAGCGAATGGCAGTGAAAGCCATTCTGGAGAAAGACCGCCAGGCCGCATTCCATGCTATCGCGCTTGACCCGCTGACCGCCGCGGTTTTGTCTTTAGATGAGATTCGGATAATGGTTGACGAGATGTTTGAAGTTCAATTAGGAACTGATTTTCCTTAATGCTGGAATACTATGGAACGCAGTTAAACATAGTCCACATCAACTTCTGCTCGATATGAGCTTTTTTGTTGACAGAACCATAAAATCTCGGAGGATAATGGAAAGTCACCAATAGCACAATACAAGGTATTAGCCATCGGTATTGTCACTTGCTTCAACGTGCTGATGGCTACAATTACGAAGAAAGAGGAACGGCGCTTCCGCCCACCCCATTCAATGGGGTGGGTTTCCGCGCCTAAAATATTATGATTTTAGTCAAAATGAGACCGGAAGAATTAAAAAATGCTGTGAAGCAAAACATCCCTGTAATAATGGCTGCGGGAGTAGTGGAGTATCATGGACCCCATCTTCCTATAGGCACTGACTTTTTGATAGCAAACAATGTCTGTGAAGCAGTGGAGAAAAGGTGTGAATGTGTTTTAGCTCCACCCTTACCCTTTGGACCAACTATGAGCTGGGCTGCTGGGCCAGATGAAGGAGAAGTAGATTTCGACCCCGAACCTTTCTTCCTTTATGTCAAGGAAATGCTTAAAAGTATTGTCAACCTCGGTTTCAAAAGAATTTATATTTGTCAGCACCATCAAGGTCCAGAAGGCTTGCAATCTCTATGTTTGCGCAGAGCGGCAGCGGAAATAATCAGAGAAATAGGAAGAAGTTGGGGCAATGGTTGGGGAAGAAGGCGTCATGAGAGCCTGCCTGAGCCCAATATTTTCAGTTTAATCCGCGTCGCTGGTCCGGATTCTTTCTCTCATTATCCACCTGGTGGAGAGCGAATGCCGGTGGGACATGGAGGCAAAGGAGAAACACAACTGATTATGGGGCCATTGCCAGAAACCGTGCGTATGGCTGCTCTGGCTACATTGGAAGGGATAATACCGCCATGGCTTGATGATGCAAAAGAGGCCGATGCTGCAGAGGGTAAAAGATGGATTGAATTTTGCGTGCAGGGCTGGGTAAATGAACTTAGTCGGAGATGAGCACAGGAATATTCTATCGTTGAGGAACCCATGGCAGGATGGGATGAATTTGTTCGACAATCATTATGAGGAGGGAAAATGAACAGCGAAGAGAAATATCCTTCGATGACTTTAAGGCCCTATCAACTCCTATGTACTGTTTGTTCTCTGAGTGAAGAAGGTTCAGCACCACAGAATGAAAAGTTCATTCAGGTACTTGAGACCGTCAAGAATAACCCCGATATTCCCATCACTTTAAGATGCAATGTCGGAGATGTCTTTGTGTATCAAGACCCTGGAACAGAAGATGATACCCCAGAAGGGGCTGAATATAACAGAAAAAGAGATTTGGAGATTCTTTTGCGGTTAAACCTGCCCCCAGGCGCCACCTTACCTGCAAGGATTCTTTTTAATCTTTTGCTGGATAGAATTACAACCGTGTTTGGAATATGCGGTTACGATACCGTAATCTCTGATGTCTGGAAGGGTTGCTCGAAGGCAAAGAGCGGGTGCTATGAGAAAGCACAGAAGCACGGAATAAACGCCATTATCTCTCCAAGAAGCGAAGCAGAGCTTCAAAGAGAGAAAAAAGAATCGCTTCAGGCCATGTACCAGGCGAAGTCAAAAAAAGTTCGGCCGCATATTTTAGTGTGTGCGATATGCCAATTTGGGAGTGGAGTTAGACCGCCATTCAAACCGGACAACTTGCCCGAATTGGTGGAACTTATTCGTCAGCAGCCTGATACACTCGTTACCCTGGCTGAAGGCGCGGATTGGATGATGTGTGCTCCTTGCCCGAACCGTGCGCCTGAACTCAATGCCTGCGTTAATGTCAAAGGTTCTGGTGGTTTAACCAATCAATTGAGAGACCTACGCACGCTTCAGAAATTAGGGCTAACTTACGGCGCCACAATGAAAGCAAAAGAGCTGTACAACCTTATTTTTGAGAGAATTGAAAACACGATTGAGATTTGCCGGCTGGATAGTCCTACGCCTTCTGTTTGGTGGGATGGTTGTGGCGCAAGGACAGAAAATAACGACGGCTACAAAAAAGGCAGAGAAATGCTACTGAACGAATTCAAATAAGAGTAAAGGAAGGCAAGAGGGCAAGGGGGCAAAACGGCAAGATAGCTAATAGTTCTTGGCTCTCGCGCTCTCTTGTCACCTTGTCATGTTTGCCATTGGATAAGGAGGATGCACGATGAACGGCGCAATTTCTCAAAAGATGAAAATGATACCCGAAACCCTGGACCTGGCCGAGCACGGCAGGCTGGCCATCAATGGGATGCTGGGTTCATTGGACCCTGATTGTGATTTTGAGCCTTACTTTCTGACCTATTTCGATGTCCATCCTGCCTTTATGATACATTAGAGCAGTATGCCCAGTGACGTGTTGCCCAAGTATGCAGAGGCAATGCCGCTGCTGCGGAGGAAACAGAGAAATACAAGGGGAAGACAGAAAAGTCTTCTTTCCTTATTCTCCGTGCCTCCGTGTCTCTGGCTTCGCGTTCGTTACTTCGTAACTCACTGGTTACGCTAAATTTGACCGTGCCTATGATTATGACGGAGGAAGAAAATGGGAAAACGTGGTGATATAATGAAAAGAGTTTTCGGTGGTATAATCATTCTTACCATATTCTTGGTTATAAGTCCAGTGTATGGACAATCCTTTCCAGACAAACCCTTTTCTCGCTTGGGCAAAAGCACTATTTCTCAAGTTGCCTTTTCTCCGAATGGTAAACTGCTATTGAGGGAATTATACTGAGACGCGCAAAATGGTTCTGACGAAGTAAACTCAGGAGGTTGAAGATGAAAACCTATTTTTCTCTTCTGGCTTTAGTCTGCTTCTGCTTCTGCCCAGCTATTGCCTCTGGTCAGTCTGTGCCTGAGAAGCCTACGTTGATTCTAGGCAGAGCAACGGTTCGGGATGTGGCATATTCTTTAGATGGAAAACTGCTGGCAACAGCGGTGAGCGATGGGATACATTTATATGAGGCCGGCAGCATGAAAGAAGTCGGTCGGTTAATCGGCCCGGGTGAACCCTGGTGCATTGCTTTTAGCCCTAACGGGAAATTACTGGCTTCAACTTGCGTTTTCGACCAGACGGTTCAACTCTGGGATATGGTGACGAAGCGTCAAATCGGAGTACTATCAGAACACCAAGGTCGAATCTGGTCATTAGCTTTCAGTTCGGATAGTAGAACCCTGGCTTCTGGAAGTGCTGATGGCACTATCAGGCTCTGGGATGTAGATGCGCGCCAGCAGACTGGGTTATTAGCGGGACATATGGATGAGGTTTACCCGGTCGCGTTCAGCCCGGATGCCAGATTGCTGGCTTCAGGCGGCAAGGACAATACCGTCAGAATCTGGGATGTGCAGGCCCAAAAGCAATTAAAGATATTGCAGGGGCATAATGGCTGGGTACATTCCCTGGCTTTCAGCCCTGATGGCGCAATGCTGGCGTCAGGTGGCGGAGCTGGGGATGGGAAAATCCGTCTGTGGGAGTGGGACAATTCGCTGGTGGGATGTCGCACAACAAAGTGAGATTCTTGTTCTACCGAATGCCTATTTTAGTGCATTCAGTCCTAATGGGAAGATATTAGCCTTCTATAGCTATAGCGAAGGTAGTGTTAATGTTAAGTTGTGGGATATTGCAGGACAGAAGGAGCTTAGTGTCCTGAAGGATATATACTATGTTGCGTTCAGTACCGATGGTAAGATATTAGCCTTTAAAAGGGACAACTTAATATATCTGTGGGATATTGCAGGACAACGGGAGATAGGTATTCTTGAAGGGCATACTGGTAATGTCGGTAGCATTGTGTTTAGTCCCGATGGCAAAATGCTTGCTTCAAGTGATTCAAGGCTGAAGATTAGACTGTGGAATGTTATAGAGAAGAAACAAATTGGGTTTTTGGAAGGATATTCCATGATGGTATCTATCGCTTTCAGTTCTGATGGGAAGTACCTTGCTACAGGACATGGACGTATGGTAATTAATGATAACAGAGTGTCTTTATGGAGTATTCCGGAACTGAAGCAAACCACTCTCTTAGAAGGTGATCCTACAGAAGAATGGATATATAGTAACGTTGCATTCAGTCCAGATGGAAAAACACTCGCAGCAGGGATTAAGTATGATTTAATCGTTGATAAATCTACGTATTTTGATTTTGCAAAGATTAGTCTACTGGATGTTGCGACGCCAAAGGAGATAGCTGTAATTAAGTTAAGAGTAGGATGGTTTAATTTGCATTATATTAAGTTTAGTCCTAATGGAGAAGTTTTGGCAGCCTTTATGCACAACCCAGATATTGATACTGAATATTTTGAGCTTTGGAATATTGCAGAACAAAAAGAAATCACTGCTGAATTTGTCTGTTTCCCTTCTGTTGATTTCAGTCCGGATGGAAATATACTTGCTCTTGGTGCATTTAGTCCTGATGGCAGAATCTTGGCCATAGGTGATAATAAAGAATCTGGTAATGACGGGACAATTCATCTGTTAGAAATAGAAATCACAAATAATGAGATTGTATTGGGACGGGAAATTGCTACCTTTGATGTGAAGAAAAGGATAGTATCGCTTTTATATAGTCCAGATGGTAGGACACTTGCGTCTTTGAGTAGGTCCTGGTTTGATATACGGGATACAGAAGTATGCCTGTGGAATGTAACTGAACAAGAAGAAATTGGTGCATTTAAATTAAGTAATTTTGGGGGAAATGAAAATAATCTGATTTCCTTTGGTCCAGATGGCAGAATTTTCGCTTATGCTGGTGAGGATGGTATTCATTTATGGGATATAACCGAACGTAAACAGGTTACGGTTCTTAACGGATATACTGGTTATGTGGATTCTCTCAAATTTAATCCTGATGGAAAGTTACTTGCTGTAGTAATTTCGAACGGTACAGTATTGCTATGGGGTGAACTTCCTCTCGTTCCCACAAGCGTTGAACCAAAAGATAAAAAGGCTTTGATATGGGGAGAGCTCAAACCTGGCTATACACAAAATACAATCAAACAGACAAAGCTTCTGCAAAACTATCCCAACTCATTCAACCCTGAGACGTGGATTCCATTTGAGTTAAAACAAGAATCGGATGTCGTCCTGCAAATATACGATACCAGAGGAAACCTTGTTCGAGAAATCTCTTTGGGAAGAAAGCCAGCAGGTTCTTATATTGATAAATCAAAGGCGATATACTGGGATGGTCGGAATGATAAAGGAGAGAATGTCGCAAGCGGGGTGTATTTCTATACCATCCAGGCAGGGGATGATTATGCTGATACAAGAAAAATGGTAATTGTCAGATAGGGAAATACTTCAGGTAGGTGATACCAATTTTCCATAAAGATAAAGCATAAAACTCTCACAGAAGGCAAGATGGCTAAGGGGCAAGAGGGCAAGATGGTAGGACTTGCCTCCTTGCCTTTCCCCGCGTTCAATTTCTTGGAGTTCTGGTAGGTAGTTTTAAGGCAAAAAATTATAAGGGAGGACTATAGATGGCAAAGATTACATATATTGGAGCAGGGAGTACTGGCTTTGGTAAACGGTTTGTGTCGGACATCCTGACCAGACCGGCGCTTGCCGAAGGGACGATTACTTTGATGGACATCAACCAGGACTACCTGGAGGTGATGACCGCTTTAGCGAAGAAGATGGCCAAACAGTTGGACGTGCCAATGAAAATTGAAGCCACTACCGACCGCCGCCGCGCGCTGGATGGTGCTGATTACGTTATTTGCACAATTGTAGTGGGCGGGAGGGATTTGTACATAACCAGTCACGAGATTTCACGAAAATACGGTGTTGACCAGGCAATTGGCTGCACGACCGGACCGAGTGGTGTGTTTTGGGCTTTGCGGACTATTCCGGTGATGCTTTCTATCTGCCGCGAGATGGAGGAACTTTGCCCCGATGCCTGGCTCCTGCACTATCAAAATCCGACCAGCACCGTGCCTTTGGCATTATACACAGCCTCACCTATCAAAAGCATCGGGTTGTGCCACAGCGTGGAGGGCACGGCGCGGACGTTGGCGCGCTACATCGGCGCCCCTTTCGAGGAGACAGGACATTGGGTAGCCGGGGTAAATCACCAGGCGTGGTTCCTGCGATTTGAGTGGAAAGGGAAGGATGCTTATCCACTCCTGCGGGAAAAAATGGAAGACGCAGAAATCTATAAACATGACCTGGTGCGTTTCGAGCTGATGCGCTACTTAGGGTACTTTCTGACGGAGTCAAGTTATCACAATTCGGAGTACGTGCCGTACTTCCGCAAAAACCCCGAATTAATCAAGCGCTTCGCGCCATATACTGCTGTCGACCACTTCGCCAACGAACAGGTTGGCGTTGAGGCGCGCCGGGCAGAACTACGGAAGGAAGCATACGGCGACGCACCGGTGCAGATTGAACGAAGCTATGAGCCTTGCATCAACATCATCACTGCCATGGAGACTAACACCGCTTACCGCTTCAACGGAAACGTGCTGAATACGGGGCTTATCACCAACTTGCCGAATAGCTTCTGTGTTGAGGTACCATGCCTGGTGGACAATATGGGAATCCACCCATGCTACATCGGGGACTTACCGCCCCAGTGTGCCGCGTTGAACCGCAGTCGGTGTGCCGGCGATGAGTTAGCCGTGAAAGGAGCGCTGTTGGGTGATAGACCAGCAGTTGAGCAAGCTATCGCGTTAGACCCCTTGACGGCGGCGGTGTGCACGCTTGACCAGATTCACAATATGGTGGAGGAACTCTTCGCGGCAAATACTGAATACATCCCGCAGTTCACCCCGTGAGATAGGTCAATGATTATGCTTTCAGTCCACAAGCGCATCCAAATAACGTTTCGCATGTTGATAAATCTCAGCATTGAGCCAGTTGCGCTTACGTGCAATGTTGTCAAATGCAGTTCGAGCTTCATCTATAGAAATTCGACGCCTCACAACAAGCCCGGCAATCAGATATACGGAAAGATGAACTGTTGCTGTTGTAACCTGCTTTAGATAAGGAAAGGCTTGAAAATCATCGGTGATTATTACTTCTATTTTCCGTTCTTCGGATAATACTACAGCCGCTGCTTCTCCAATGTCGACCATTGGAAAGAAAGTTACCAACTCGTTAACTCGACGCCTATCCTGCACATCACAAACAGTAATGTTACCATTTCGAATCAAGGAAAGAACTGTTGCTGCATTGTTGTCTAATCTCGCGTGAATTTTCAACTCGTTTTCAACATCGCGTGGCACAAAAAGTTCAACAATCGAAAAAACATTTTTTAGCATGTCACTTGCCTGTAAGGAAACAAGAGCGCTGGTGTCTCCTATAACTAATTTTTTAGAAGGCAAAGTCTTTTTTCGCATCCACAATACTCTCCTTCATAGCTTGGTCGATGTCGCGCGCTAATATCGCGTTATCGTAGCCAACAATACGGGCAAAATCATCAAAATCAAGGTCACCGTTCAGAAATTTTCCAGTCGCTAATCTTTTTATATCCACCATCTTTGTATAACGCTCTATATAAGCTGCAAGGGCACTTTTGATTACTGACTCTCGTGTCTTAAACTCTGATTGAGCCAACTTATCTAACTGTTCGATAAATTCTGTGTCAAATTCTATTTTAACTTCTGTTACCATTGGCCTAATACCTCCAAATCGGCTTACTAAATCAGTGTCTTCCCTTCCATCTCCTTGGGTAGAGAAATTCCACAGCATTTGAGCACAGTTGGAGCTATGTCAAGGACGGTGGGATGTTGATTTCCTACCTTATTATTCATAAACAGGATGCCTTCGACGTTTTGTGGGTCTAAGAGATGGTCGCCGCTCCATTTTTTCAAATTATCTTCGATGAGAGACGCCGGCGCGCCGCCGATTGCTGTTTGCCATGAGAAGCGATAGCCAGGGTAAAAACCGACAACCAGGTCTGGGGCTTCATCAGCATAAGGGCCCTTGTAAAGTTTTTCACCGTCATAAACTTTTTGGACTACAAGTTCACCAGTCGCCGAGTCTTTCAATTTTTCCAATTCTTTCGTGATTTGTCCTTTTACCTTGTTTGCTTCGCTCGCTTTACGGACAGTTCCCTGTCCTTCTCTGCCAGAAAGGTTGAGGTAGATGCTGGAAAATCCCAGGGCATAAGCTTTCGTTTTATCCCAATTGACATTCTGAAAAAGTGGGTCGCCTTCTGCATCGGTAGGGGGATGTTTCAGCGTCATCAAGCCGTTTTCAACTAACCACGAATTTAGATGCACCACTCGCCTGAAGGTTGCAAAACCGTGGTCTGAGAGAATGAGTAAAGCGGTTTTCTCATCGACATATTCAAGCAGCTTCCTTAGAATTCCATCCAGGCGTCGATAATAATCTTCGATAACGTGGTAATATTTTTGCGCATAAGTTTCATCGTAGGTAGGATGTTTCGGGTCGCGGGTGTTCCAAAACATGTGCTGAATTCTGTCCGTTGTATCAAAAACAAAGGCGAACACTCCATCCTTAAAATTCTGCATTTCCGCCCATAGCATTTTTTCGCGTTCTTGCATGACCGCATCACAGTTTTCGATAAAGACATCCGCAGTAAAAATATCATCACCGAGCGCATTGGTATCTTCGGGATATCCCAGAGTGTGGTATGTGCCGATGTTCTGCGCCAATTGCGGGGCATATTCGTCGGGGTGACTGATAGGAAAAATGGGAGATTCTGGTGATACTTGAATGGGCGTCATGTACAGTTCAAAATCAGGTTGAATCTTCGTAAGGTAAAAGCGACAGATGCCCGCTATGTTCCTGCGCATGCCCACATCGAAGTTTAAGTGAATCCAGGCGCTCCATCCGCCTTCTTGCACTTCATAATCGCGGTCACCGATGCTTATGGTAATTTTTGACTTTGCGCGCTCAATGTGGATAGTAATAGGAATTTCGCTTTCTGTCGCCCGGCCAATTTTGGCGACGGTTGGTCCGGTAATTTGGGTTTCAGTTTTATTCTCATTAAAACTGACTTTTACAATCTCTCCCTTTTTTTGTCCTGACACCTTTTTGGTCGTATAGAACGCATATCGACCAAGATTGCCTTTGATGTCTGGAACGCCCAGTCCAGAAAGCATGCGCCCGGAAATTTTCTCCGCGGGGAACGTCACTGGCCAGCGTACCACTGTCGTCGGTACGCCGTTTTCAGATGTGACATGCCAGAATGCGTTCCCCTGCCGAGCATGAAGAAACATTGAGTTATGAGAGCCGGTTATGTTCGCAAGGCTCACCGATGCCAAAGGCTTTCGGTTTCGAGGATTTATTTTGGTTAGAGATAATTCGGGAAGATAGTTTTGGGGATTTCGGATAATGAAATCAAAAATGCCGTGATAGCCCGGATTGCTGCCTGTGGCGATTGACGACCAGACGACCGGACTCTGGGACGGATTGACGCTCATTAGACGTCTATAACTTCCCGTTTCTCTGAGTTTGGAGAAATTTGGCAATTCTCCGCCCTCCATCAGTTTCTCCATAATTTTTGGGTCCAAACCGTCAATGCCCAGCACGATGACTTTGTTAAATGAACCATTTTGGGACATATCCTTAGACCATCCAATAGTATTTGCCACTAGAGATGCCGACAGAACACTGCTAACGGTAGCCATTTTAATAAACTTCCTCCGTGTGATTTGCACAATTTTTCACCTACTATCTTATAGAGCCGCGGAGTTTCAGACCGCGCTGATTTTTGGGCAGTAGCGGTGCTGTCTAAATAATCAGCGTTGTCTGATAATCAGCGGCTATAAAATCAATCAAAACAAAAGTAAAATGCAGACTATAGCAATCAATCCTAATGCCGCTATTACAATCATTCCTGAGATGATAAACGCCAATGTTTTGTGCTGTTGATGCCACTTATCATTGAGATATTGGCAGAACCGACGAAACGGCCAGATTAAAATTCCGCAAGAAACCGCCAGTATCCCCCACAGTAGAGGGCCTAAAGACGAAAAAATAGCACCTGCGGTGCCTGGGTCGATATACGCGTAAGATTGTTGTAAAAATAAAGCCCAAATACCAAATAGCAAAAGGAAAAATAGTCGATATTGTAGCATTGTAATTTTTGCCCTCCTAATTCACTTAGAACTTCAAGAGGAAAACGTTTCTGCTTCCAGCAATTGTAAAACGACTACTTCAAATCGCTTGAATAATGAAATATCATCGTACAATAAAGTAATTCCACGAAAGTTGCTTTTTACTGACGACAGTTAGTCGATGGCGTAATTATACCATAAAAAATCATTTCATGCCAAGCCAAATCTATGCAGGAAAGTTGACGTAAGCAAGTTCCAAAAAAGTTTTTTAACTTTTTAAACCGCAGAGAACACGGAGAAGACGCGGAGAACGCGGAGATCATCTTTTCTCTGCGCTCTCCGCGCCTCCTCTGCTACCTCTGCGGTTAGAAAGAAGCGATGCGGAAAAGTGTAACCTATTTTTTAGAACTTGCTTAACGCTGTCAATATGTTAAACTATAAAAACTATAAAAACTAAAAATAGCAGGTGGTGGTCATTTGATGAATGAAAAAAACCGGCGTTTTATGGATATTATTTTAGCTAGTATTGCTGATGGTGTATTCACAACGGACACCGAAAATCGAATCACGTCATTCAATAAAGCGGCGGAGTCTATTACAGGTTTTTTAAAAGCCGAGGCACTTGGTCAATACTGTTTTGATATCTTTCGCGCCAACATTTGTCAGAATGCTTGTGCCTTGCGGAAAACTATTCAGACCGGCAAGCCGATTGTCAATCATGAAGTGAATATTCTGAATAAAGAGGGTAGACGTATCCCAATTTCAATTTCCACGGCAGTTCTAAAAGATGAAGAGGGCAATCTTATCGGCGGCGTTGAAACATTCCGCGACCTGTCACCGCTTGAAGCGCTAAAGAAAGAGCTTAATAAACAATACACCTTTGAGGACATTGTCAGTAAAAACCACAAAATCCAGGGGCTTTTCAACATCCTACCCGATATTGCCGAGAGTGACAGTACGGTGCTCATTCAGGGGCCAAATGGTTCTGGAAAAGAGCTGTTCGCGCGCGCTATCCATAATCTGAGCCACCGTAAAGATAAACCGTATGTTGCGGTGAATTGCGGCGCGCTGCCGGATACCCTGCTGGAAAGCGAATTGTTTGGCTATGTCAAGGGTGCTTTTACCGATGCGCGGGAGAGTAAACCCGGACGCTTCGCCCGCGCCGAAGGCGGGACGCTGTTTTTAGATGAGATTGGCGATATCACGCCGGCCTTTGCGGTCAAACTGATGCGGGTTTTGGAGGAGAAAGAATATGAACCCCTGGGAGCCACCATGACGGTAAAGGCGAATGTCCGGATAATAGCCGCGACCAATAAAAATTTGCCGTCATTAGTCGAAGCAGGCGCATTTCGACAAGATTTATATTACCGCCTGAATGTCATCAAAATTGAGCTACCACCATTAAAGGAACGCCGGGAGGACATGCTTCTGCTTATCGACCACTTTGTGAATCAATTTAATCTGAAGATGGGCAAAAGCATCGCTGGTGTCTCCGATGAAGTTCTTTCTCGGTTGATGAAATACGACTTCCCTGGCAACATCCGGGAATTAGAGAACATTATTGAGCATGCTTTCGTGTTGTGTAAAGGTAATTTCATCGAATTAGAACATTTACCAACCGAGTTATCAAATCCGAAACAAAACTATTCCAGGCAAACCGCCTGGCCCCTTGAAAACGCCGAGGCTGAGACTATCCGCAAAATTTTAGAAAAGCATGGCGGTAACCGGCTTAAAGCCGCGCAAGAACTCGGCATTGACCGCACCACCCTCTGGCGTAAAATGAAAAAATACGGTTTCATGGATGAAAAAGCTAAAGGGTGAAGAAAAGTATATAACGCTCTAAAAATTTTCTTGACAATAATTTTTTGTTAAGTTATAATATAAGTAATTTCTTATATTCTTATAAACTGATAAATGGATGTCAGATGGAACAGCTTGTGAAAATATTCAAAGCTTTATCGAATAGTGTCAGATTGGAAATCCTTTCTCTGTTAGTTGAAAGACCACTTTGCGTCAATGCTCTGGTGAATCGGTTGAATGTTTCTCAGCCAGCGGTGTCGCAACATCTGCGAGTGCTGGAAAACGCCGGGTTGGTAAAAGGTAGCAAAATGGGCTATTGGGTACATTATTCTTTAGTTCCTGAAAGTTTTGCGGAATGTTTCTCTGTTCTCGAAAAATTAATGAGGAGGTGAGATGATATGTGCAAGGAAAAATGCCACAACGGTAAAAAGTCGAAGGAATGTAAACCTGAACAGATAAGGGAGTGTCACGGCGACGTAAGGGAACATCCTTGTGAAAAGCCAGAAAGCAAGAAACAAGATTCCGACAAGTAAATATCCTTGGCGTCTACTACAAAGGAAGGACGCGATTGTCCTTCCTTTGCAAATTGTGAGGTGAAATATGCGAATAGGTAGTTTTGAATTTAGTTTGCGAGAGTTAGCCGGTTCGATAGGAGATTTTGGGACGCTGTTTCCACTTGCAATTGGATACATTGTCGTCTGCGGTATGAATCCAGCGGGATTTTTAGTGATGATGGGTCTGGCGAATATCGTTACAGGTTTGATTTATAAGTTGCCGATGCCTATCGAACCGAAAAAAGTCATCGCGGTGACGGCAATAGCGCAAAAGTGGCCGACTCGGTTGATTTATGCTTCGGGCTTCGGCACAGGGGTTGTATGGCTGTTTCTGGCTTTGACGGGTTGGATTCAAAAGTTGGCAAATCATACGCCCAAATCAGTAGTCAGAGGTATTCAGATAGCGTTGGGAGTCATGTTAGGATGGCAAGGACTAAAGTGGATTATAGGTTGGCAAGAGCTAAAAATAATGTCAGGCGAGTGGATTATCAACGTCATTTTAGGCGCTATCGCCATCGTCATCGTTTTGACTTTGCGTGAAAATAAATACGCTCCTGCTGCTGTTGTACTAATGGTTTTAGGTGTGGCTTTTGTAGGGATAAAAGGTGAATTGCTTAAAGTGTTGAAAATTGGATTTGAACTGCCGTCTATTACAACATTCACTCTACAAGATGTATACCAGGCGATGATTCTGGCAGGATTGGCCCAACTCCCATTAACTGCGACAAATGCAGTTATCGCTACCGCGGCTTTAATCAAAGAATATTGGCCGGATAAACCGGTCAGTGAAAGGAAGCTTGCTCTCAACATGGGCATCATGAACGTCACCACTACTTTTTTCGGCGGAATGCCGATGTGTCACGGTTCAGGCGGGCTTGCAGGGCAATACTACTTCGGCGCGCGGACGGGTGGAACAAACATCATCGATGGCGGCTTGTCAGCAAGAACATATTATCCAGATAACAACGGGGAGTCCCGTCACGACGCGCCTGGAGGCGCTCTCTCAGGACTTTCCAGGAATTGTGGTCAATAGACTTCAGGACGATTGCATCCGTCTCCATGCGCGGGAGTCTCAGGATATTGCGCCCTTTGTGGCATGGCTACATCAGCGCAACGTCCCGGTGCTGGAAGCGCGATTGGTCAGGCCCAGTCTGGAGGATGCGTTCGTAGCTTTGACCCATATCGACGTCGCCGAAATGAAGAAGGAAAAGGAGGGCAAAAAAAGATGAGAGCCTGGACCGCATTCTGGAATATCCTCAAGAAGGATATGAGAAACTACTATCTGAAGCCGCCCAACATCAGTTGGGGCATCATTTTTCCGGTGGCCTGGACACTGATGTTCTTCGTCAAGTCGTCTTCTCCCATCGACGTGCGTTCGCTGCTGCCTGGCGTAATAGTCCTCTCAATTCTGTTTGGTACCACGTCGATGCTGGCGGTAACCATTACCTTTGAGCGACGCAGCCGTTCCTTTGAGAGGCTGCTGCTCGCGCCCATTTCACTCACCCAACTCATGTTCGCCAAAACCACAGGAGCGATTCTCTTCGGCATCTTCAACGCCTTCGTCCCCGTTTTCTTCGCCTTATTCCTCACAAGCTTGGCTGACATTCACTGGGTGACGTTTGCGTTAGGAGTGGTGCTCACGGCCACCGCTTCCACGTTTCTGGGGTTGTTCGTCGCGGTGTCAGAGAGCGAGGTGTTCGAGGCGCAGACGTTCTCCAATTTCTTCCGTTTCCCCATGATATTTCTGTGCGGCTTGTTCATTCCGGTGCAGCGCCTGCCGAAGTTCCTCCAGCCCTTGTCCTTCATCCTGCCGCCGACGTATGGAGTGGACCTGATTCGACCCGCCATCGAGGGTGGGTCAGGTATGTTCAGCTTTGCGGCGGACCTGGCGCTTCTGCTGGTTATCATCAGCGTGCTGTTTATATGGTCGCTTTACAACGTCCAACGGCGGTGGATGCAATAAACTTCCACACAGCCTAATGGAGGTCTTTTTCTTGTTCTAATGTACCTCAGAACACACCACTGGTCTACGAAGAAAATCATACTCATATTTACAAAGAACAGGCGAGAAAGCCCCCGCATTGATGCGTGGGGATGAAAGCCCAATTGAACAATTGCAAATGGCAAAATGAAAATTTTAAATTTGCAATTAGAAATTTGCATTTTGCAATCGAACCTGCCGCATTTATGCGTGCAGAGGCATCAGAATTCATACCCCAAGATAGGCTACGAACCTTCCTTGCGTTGCAATATCGCAACGTGTTGCAAAAACAGTTGCATATTTGCAACTGTTTTTGACCACCTTGATTATTTAGGCGTTTCCAACTTAATAACCATTCCAATTTCAAAATCCGCCTTCTTGAGCCTGTCGAAATCTATCCGCTAATCGGCGCGAATTTACGCGAATATTTTTTCTTCGTGAATATTCGCGTGAATTAGCGGATAAAAAGTGGAAGGTTTTATTTTCTGCAACAGCCTTATATTCTGCCACATGGTTTACTCCTGTAAACCTGTCCTCACACATCTTATAAATACTGGAAGCATCAACCGTCCGATGATTCAGACGCAGTTATTATCTCCTGGCATGTATATTGCAAACATAGGATATGAAACACCAAACATTTAAGAATAGCAATGTGGAGGAATCTAATGAAAATTGCCATCCCCCTATTTGGCTCACGTGTATCGCCGCGTTTCGGCTGTGAGCCTGAGATATTGATTGTCGATATTGCCAATCACCAGGAAAGCAACCGACAAAAATTCTCCACCGTAGGACTGGAAATTCCTCAACGGATAGCCCTTTTATCTTCTCTCGCTATTGATATTTTAATCTGTGGTGGTATAGACATTTTTTGTCTACGTTCGCTTTTAGGTAGAGGACTTCAGATTATCCCTGGGGTCATCGGCGAAGCGGACGAAGCCCTAAACTGTTTTTTGTCGGGGAAACTAAGAGAGGGACAATCTGTTCCTGGGGGAAGGCGATTTCGGGGTGGCAAAGGACCGTTTTTTAGCGCTCCCCCCTTTTCGCCTCCACAACAGAAAAAGAACTAAGTAAATTCCAAAAAAGTTTTTTTACTTTTTAAACCGCAGAGAACACAGAGAAGACGCAGAGGATACAGAGATAATCTTTTCTCTGCGTTCTCAGCGCCTCCTCTGCGACCTCTGCGGTGAGAAAAA
>Ga0194113_10003388_pt1 | contig 21387 bp, 18 predicted proteins | sample TA2MahC200mmetaG_FD_146193 | JGI IMG/M metagenome (GOLD analysis project Ga0194113, IMG submission 146193) | Freshwater microbial communities from Lake Tanganyika, Tanzania - TA2015017 Mahale Deep Cast 200m | ecosystem: Environmental > Aquatic > Freshwater > Lake | place: Tanzania: Lake... | reverse complement strand
TCGACGCACAACCCGGCCTGATCATGCGGCAAACGGCCACCGGACGAGATTAAGGGCCGATCCGAGGCCGTTGCGTGCCCCCTGAACCAAAAAAAGATAAAGGGTCAGAATTTAGATGCGTTTGCCCTGATTTTAACCTTGCGCAACCTGCGCATTCCATGCATGATGTGCGTACTATGAGACTGCGTAAGAAGTCCCTCCATGTCGTCCTGATCTACAATGCGTGCGGTTCTGCGACTCCCGAGAAACCGGAAGACCAAGGCAGCTCGGCCGAACTGCGGGCGTTCATCCGGCGTCTGGCTCGCACGTTGCGCACGTCGCTCGGACACCGGGTGACGATCCTGGCGCTCGCCAACGACCTCCCCAGTTTCCAGCGCCGGTTGCGGCGGCTCAACCCCGACGTCGTCTTCAACCAGTACGACGACGTGGTTCACGGCGCCCTGTACGAGATGCGCGTCGCGGCGCTCGTGCGAATGATGGGGTATCCGATCACCGGCTCGCAGGCCCTCGCGCTGGGCCTCTGCCGTTACAAGCACATGGCGGTGAGTCTGCTCCAGGGGCTGGGCGTGCCGGTGCCCCCCGAGAGCCGTCTGCTGGAGCGGGCGTCGGATGTCGGCCGCCGGCACTGGCGCTTCCCGGTGATCGTCCACCCCGCGCAAGAGCATGCGGGGATCGGCCTGGCGCGCGACTCGGTCGTGTGGTCGGCCACGGCGCTGCGGGCGAAGGTGCGCACCATCCTCACCGAGTTCAACCAGGCCGCGCTGGTGCAGCGCTTCCTGGGCGGACGCGAATTCAACATCGGCGTCATCGGCGGACACAAGCTGCGGGTCCTGCCCTTGGCGGAGGTGAATTATTCGGAATTGCCGGACGACATTCCGCCGATCATGTCGTATGCGGCCAAGTGGCTGAGTCACACGGTTGAGTTTAAGAAAACCTCGGTCACCTGCCCCGCTCAGGTCTCGCCGGAACTGGCGAAGGATCTGACCCGGCTGACCACCTCGGCCTTTCGCGCGATCGGCGGCTGGGGTTACGGACGGGTCGACATCCGGCTCGACGAGAGCGGCGCCCCCTATGTGCTGGAGGTGAACTGCAACCCCTGCCTCGATGCGGATGTCGCCCTGGCGCGCTCGGCGGCCGCCGCCGGCATCTCCTATCCCGAACTGCTGCAGCACATCATCAACGCCGCCTTCGAACGCGAACCGTTCGATGCCGACATCCCGATGCTGCCGGTCGCGCCGGGACGCAGCGCCGGTTGAGGGCGATTGGAAAACGCGCAGAAGCAAGGCGAACGGGAAAAAGACAGGAGGAAAGAGACGCTAGGCAAAGGCGGCAGAGTTTGGTATGTTCTCTGCGGCTGGCGGGCGGTCACCGTGAGTGCCCGCTGAGTCCCCAAAAGGAGACGGCGCGATGATGAAGATTCCCTTTCACGTGGATTTGAAGGACAAGGTGGCGGTGGTCACGGGCGGCGGCGGTGTCCTGTGCGGCGTGATGGCTCATGCGTTGGCCCAGTGCGGCGCGGCGGTCGCGGTCGCCGACCTCAAGCTGGAGGCCGCGCAGCGGGTTGCCGACGCCATCACGGCGGCGGGCGGCCGGGCGATGGCCGTCGCCTGCAATGTGCTGGACAAGGCGAGCCTAGAGGCGGCCAATGCGGCGGTGGAGGCGCGGCTGGGGCCGGTCTCCATCCTTATTAACGGAGCGGGAGGAAACCATCCGAAAGGGACGACCTCCATGGAGTATCTCAACCCGGACGACTTGATGAATGAGCACCGGGACGTCACCACGTTCTACGATCTGGACCCCAAGGGCGTCGAATTTGTGTTCAACCTGAACGTCCTGGGGACGCTGCTCCCGACCCAGGTGTTCACGCGAAAAATGGCGTTGAACCGGTCGGGCGTAATCCTCAATGTGTCCTCCATGAACGCCTTCCGACCGCTGACCAAGATACCCGCCTACAGCGGCGCCAAGGCTGCGGTAAGCAATTTGACGCAATGGCTCGCGGTCCACATGGCCAAAGCGGGCATCCGCGTGAATGCTCTCGCGCCGGGCTTCTTCCTGACCGACCAGAACCGCGCACTGTTGACAAACCCCGACGGTTCGCTGACGGCGCGGTCGGAAAAGATTCTCGCGCATTCGCCGATGGGGCGCCTGGGCGAGCCGGGGGATCTGCTCGGCGCGCTGCTCTGGCTGATTTCAGACCACGCCGCCGGTTTTGTGACGGGCGTGGTGGTTCCGATTGACGGTGGGTTCTCCGCCTACAGTGGCGTGTGAACCGCTTGGAGAAAAAGAAAGGTCGGTCAAAAATGAGAGTCGTGCGTCGCGTGTTAAAGGTGGCGGGCGGGGTGGTGGTCGTGTTGGCGGTGCTGGCCATCGTCGCGCTGTTTTTCCTCGGGCCGCTGGTGAAGATGACGGTCAATACCCTCGGTCCGAAGCTGCTGGGCGTGCCGGTTGCGGTGCAGCATGTCGCGATCCGTCCGCTGAGCGGATCGTTGCGGCTGGAAGGGATGACGATTGGCAATCCGGAGGGGTATTCTCCGGATCCGCTGTTTTCGCTCAAGGAGGTGCGGGTCAAGATCAACCTTCCGTCGTTGCCGGGAAACGGCCCGATCGTGATCGAGGAACTGGCGATCATCGAGCCTCAAGTGGCGTATGAAGTCGCTGGCGGGAAGAGCAACCTCGAGACGTTGACCGCCAAACTGGCCAAGGCCGAGAAAACGCCGGAGCCCCAGCCTGGGCAGAAGGACAAGCAAGCGCCGCGCAAGGTGATCATCGATCTGCTGGAATTCCGCGACGGGCAGGTATCCTATCGCTCCAAGCTAACCCTCGGGAAGGCCGTGCCCCTGCCGCTGCCGAACCTGCGGCTCACAGCCATCGGGCGTGACCAGGGCGGAATCAAGGCGGTCGACGCCGTGACCAAGGTGCTGGGCGAACTGCTCAATCTGGTGGGTGCGGCGGTCGCCCAGATCGGCACGGCCGCGATCGATACGGGCGCGGCGGCTGTCGAGGCAGGCAAGGATGTGATCGTTGGCGGAGCGGAAAAGGTCAAGGAGGCCGGATCCGCCATCAAAGGGCTGTTCAAATCGGTCACCGGCGACTAGTCAAGCTGAGATCACAGACATGACAGTCCGTTTCAAGCGCATCCACCCGCAAGCGGTCTTGCCTGCCTACGCGCATCCGGGCGACGCCGGGATGGATCTGTGCGCCTGCGAGGCGGCGCAGATCGATCCGGGACGCCGGGCGCTGGTCAAGACCGGCCTGGTGATGGAACTCCCGGAGGGGCACGAGGCGCAGGTGCGGCCCCGCAGCGGCCTAGCCCTGAAAAACGGGGTGACCGTGCTCAATTCACCTGGGACGGTTGACGCCGGCTATCGCGGCGAGATCGGCGTGATCCTGATCAACCTCGGCGATGCCGTGTTTGTCGTGGAACCGGGAATGCGCATTGCCCAGATGGTGGTGGCGCAGGTGACGCACGCCCGTGTCGAGGAGACCGCCGATGTCTGCGGGACCGCCCGCGGCGCGGGCGGGTTCGGCTCGACCGGCGTGTGACACGGGAAGGCTTCAGGGTTGTGCCGGAGCCTCGCGTCGTTTACGTTGTCACAAAAGGCGACAGCGCCCGCAGTTTGGCCACGACGCGGGGGACGTGTTCGAGCACGGTGTCGATATCGGCGGCGGTGGTGTAACGGCTGAGGCTGAAGCGGATCGAGCCGTGGACTGCGGTGAATGGCACGCCCATGGCGCGGATCACGTGCGAGGGTTCGAGTGATCCCGACGAGCAGGCTGAACCCGACGAGGCGCAGATGCCCAAATCGCTCAAGTGATACAGGATTGCCTCGCCTTCGATGAACTCGAAGCTGATGTTGAGCGTGTTGGGCAGGCGGTGGCGGGGGTCACCATTCACGCGGGCGTCGGGACAGGTCGCGAGTAAGCCGGACTCGAGCCGGTCCCGCAGAGGGGCGACGCGAGCAGCTTCCCCGGCCAGCGAGGCGGCCGCGAGTTCGGCCGCCTGGCCGAGCCCGACGATCGCCGGGACATTCTCTGTGCCGCCTCGGCGGCCGTGCTCCTGATGCCCGCCGATCATGTAGGTCTTCAGCCGCGTGCCGCGGCGGACGTAGAGGGCACCGATTCCTTTGGGCGCATGGAGCTTGTGCCCCGAAAGCGACAGCAGGTCGACCGGGGTGCGGCGGACGTCGAGCGGCACCTTGCCGACCGCCTGAACGGCGTCGGTGTGGATAACGCCCCCGACCGACTTCACAAGCGCGGCAATCTCGTCGATAGGGAAGATCGTGCCCGTCTCATTGTTGGCCCACATGAGGCTGACGAGGCACTGTCCGCCAAAAAGAGCTTCGCGCAGCGCCGCGAGGTCGACCTGGCCGACGCCGTCCACGGGCAGCTCGATCAACGTGTGGCCGTGCTCGCGGAAGTGGCGGCAGGGGCCGAGCACAGCGGGATGCTCCACGCGGCTGGTGATGAGGCGGGCCTGGGGCCCGAGGATTTCGGCCACGCCGTAAATGGCGGCGTTGTTGCTTTCGGTGCCGCAACTGGTGAAGATGATTTCCGACGGGTCGGCGTGAATCAGCGCCGCGACCTTCTCGCGCGCCTCTTCCACATGGCGCATGACGCGTCCGCCGAAGGCATGCATGCTCGATGGATTGCCCCACAGATCGGTCAGAAAGGGGAGCATGGCGTCCCGAACCTCGGGCGCGACGCAGGTGGTGGCGTTGTTGTCCAGATAGACGAGGCGGCTCATGACCTGCTCTCCTCAACGACGGTGATTTCGGGGGCGACGCATTCGCGCAGCTTGGCCTCGATCAGGCTGTGCCGCGTGGTTTCGGAGGCGTGGCAACCGGCGCACATGCCACGGAAGGCGATGGTTACGCGGTCGCCGCTGATATCGACCAGTTCAACGTCACCGTGGTCGCGTTGCAGGGCGGGACGGATTTCACGGGTGATGATCTCCTCGATCAGCTTGATCTTTTGCAGATTCGTCAGCTTGCGGGGCGCGTCGCCCGGCGCGGTCTTCGCCTGCGTCCGCTCGGCGATCACGCCATCGACCAGCTTCTGGATCTCGTTGCGGCACATGCCGCACCCGCCGCCCGCCTTGCAGAAATTAACGACCTCATCGACCGAGGACAAGCCGTTCTCACGGGTGATGCGGAGGATCTCGTTTTCCGAGACACCGAAACAGGTGCAGACGATCCGTTCGTCCAGATTCCGCATCCCGGTTTCGCCGGTGCGGTAGTTGTGGATCGCCGCCTCCAAGGCCTCCCGGCCCATCACCGAACAGTGCATCTTCTGGTCGGGCAGGCCGCCAAGGGCGTCGGCAATCTGCTTGTTGGTGATCCTCCCAGCCTCCTCCACCGTCTTGCCGATCACCATTTCGGTGAGGACGGAGGACGAGGCGATTGCGCTGGCGCAGCCGAAGGTTTGAAATTTCACCTCAGCGATGCGGCCGTCCGGACCCAGCTTGAACATGAGCGTCAGCGCGTCGCCGCAGGCGAGCGCGCCGACGGTGCCCACGCCGTCGGGATGCTCAATCTTGCCCACATTGCGCGGATTTCTGAAATGGTCCATCACCTGGTCCGTATAGTCCCACATGTTGCCGCCTCCCCCGATCACCGCATTTTATTTCGTAAAGCGTGACACCAGTATAAAGGATTGGCGGAAAAATGACCAGCTTCCCGCGACAGCTTCCCGAGAAAGGGTGCTACGCGTCTCGCCTGCCCGTGTGCCGGCTATCCGCCCGCCCTGATCCCATGGGGGCGCATGGGTTGCTGTTGGCAGGTCCAGATCGTTGTGGTATCTTATCACCTCAACTGACGTTACCCCTATGACTACATCCCAACCAAACAACACACGGACGGCACCGCTGGATCGTGGGTTCCTGTCGACCGCTCGTTTCAATGAGCTGTACCGGTCCGCGCTCCGGCAAGCCGGCAACGGCGTGCCGTTCGTGCTGGCCACGGAACAACCGGACGGCACGGTCTCGCATTACGAGACGGTCATCCGGTCCGATGCGTCGCCGGAGACCCTCCACTACGCCGCGCGATTGACGAAATTCCTGCTCTGGGCTCGCGGTGCCTCGCGGGTGCACGTAATCGCTCCGGACGGCGTTGTGGCGCACCTCCGGAAGGTCTTTGCCGCCGATGGCGCCCGGGGGTTCGATTACGCCATCATGACCCGGGTCTTCGGCCAGCCGCTCGAGATTGTCCGCGCGACCCGCGCCTCCCTGCCTTCCAACAGGGGCCAGGCGAGCGCCTGCGGTGGCCACTGGGACGGCTGTCGGCTGGGATTCGACCTCGGCGCGAGCGACTTCAAGGTGGCCGCAGTGCGGGACGGCCAGGTCGTCTACAGCGCCGAATTCCCCTGGCAACCCAAGGAGCAGGCCGACCCCGATTACCATTTCGATCATCTCATGGCCGGCCTGCGCCAGGCCGCCTCGCACCTGCCGCGCGTGGACGCCATCGGCGGCAGCACAGCGGGCGTTGTCTTTGACAACCACATCCGCCTAGCCTCCCTCTTCCGATCGATACCGGAATCCCGGTTCGCGGAAGCCAGCCGCCTTTTCATCCGCGTGCGGGACGCCTGGAAGGTGCCCCTGATGGTGCTCAATGACGGCGATGTCTCCGCCCTCGCCGGCGCGTTGTCGTCAGATGCGAAGGGTATTCTCGGACTGGCGTTTGGATCGAGTCTGGCTGGCGGGTATGTCGATCCCGAGGGCCGGATGCGCGGCTGGATCACCGAGCTGGCGTTCGTTCCCGTGGACGAGAATCCGGCTGCGCCGGCCGATGAATGGTCCGGGGACCGGGGGGTTGGATGCCTGTATTTTTCGCAGCAGGCGGTCAACAAGCTGCTGCCGGCGGCGGGCATTGTCTGTCCGGCTGAGATGGGCCAACCCGAACGCCTGCTGCACGTTCAGGACCTCCTGGCGCGCGGTGATCCGCGCGCGGCGCCGATCTACGAGACCCTCGGGGTGTACCTGGGGGAAACGCTGCCACTCTTCGCCGAGTTCTACGATTTCCGCCACGTGCTGGTGCTGGGCCGGGTGCTGACCGGCGCCGGGGGCGACATCCTCATTCAGCGCGCGCGGGAGGTTTTAAACGCCGCCGCGCCCGAATGCGCCGCGCGCATGGACGTGAGCGCGCCGGACGAGCAGAGCCGCCGGGTGGGCCAGGCCGTGGCCGCAGCCAGCCTGCCGGAAAGGGTGCCCGCGTGACGTTATCTCATGCCACGGCCGATTGCTTCGTTCCCGACGGCGCGCCCGTCGCCGACGCCCTGGCGCGCACGACGCACCTTGGCATCGGGGCTCATCAGGACGACGTCGAGTTCATGGCCATGCACGGCATCCTGGCCTGCTTCGATGGCCCGTCCCCGCACTTCGGCGGCGTCACCTGCACGAACGGGGCCGGATCGGCGCGCGTCGGCCCTTATGCCGGCGTGTCAAACGACGACCTGTGCCGCGTGCGGCGAACCGAGCAGCGGACGGCTGCCCAAATCGGGCGGTACAGCTTCGTCGCGCAGCTCGACTTCACCTCGGCCGAGGCCAAGACGCCCGGCTGTCCCGATCTGGTGGACGACCTGGCCGCGCTGCTGCGGGCGGTGCGAGCGCAGGTGGTCTACACGCATAATCCGGCCGACAAACACGACACCCACGTCGCCGTCTCCCTCGCCGTGATCGCCGCGTGCCGTCAACTCCACCCGGCGCAGCGCCCGGCGCGCGTCTGCGGATGCGAGGTCTGGCGCAACCTCGACTGGCTGCCCGACGATGAGAAGATCGTGCTGGACGTCAGCGCCCGTCCGAACCTGCAGGCCGCGCTTTACGGCGCCTACGACTCGCAGATCGCCGGCGGCAAGCGCTACGATCTTGCCACGCTGGGCCGCGCGCGCGCCAACGCGACGCTGCTCGAATCGCACGCCGCCGACACCCGCGAAATGGCCGCCTTCGCCCTGGACCTGACCCCGTTGATCGCCGACGGCACGCGCGATCCGGTGGATTACGTCACCGCGAGCATCCGCCGGTTCGAGAGCGATGTCCGCAACCGGATGGCCGCCCGCATGAGATAGGAACACCCGCATGGAAGTCATCATCCGCCCCACAGCCGCATCCGCCGCCGCGCTCACGGCGAACCTGATTGCCCGGGCGCTGCACGATCAGCCCACCCTGGTGCTGGGGCTCGCCACGGGCCGGACCATGGAACGGGTCTACGCCGAGCTGGTCCGCCGTCACCGCGAGGACGGCCTCGACTTCTCTCTCTGCCGGACCTTCAACCTCGACGAGTACGTCGGCCTGGCGCCGGATCACCCCGATTCGTACCGCCAGTACATGAACGCGCTCCTGTTCCGGCACGTCAACATCGACGTGCGCAACACCCACGTGCTCAACGGCGTCGCCCCCGATCTGGCCGCCGAATGCGCGCGGTACGAGCGCCGGATCGCCGAGTGCGGCGGCATCGACCTGCAACTGCTCGGCATCGGCTCGGACGGCCACATCGGCTTCAACGAACCCCTGTCGGCCTTGCTCTCCCGCACGCGCGAAAAGGCGCTCACCCCCTCCACGCGCCGCCAGAATGCGGCCCTGTTTGGCGGCGACGAGGGGCGCGTGCCGGCGCGCGCGCTGACCATGGGCGTGGGCACCATCCAGGAGAGCCGGCGCTGCCTGCTGCTCGTGACCGGCAGGGAGAAGGCCGCCATCCTGGCGCGGGCGGTCGAGGGTCCGATCACCGCGATGGTGACCGCCTCGGCGTTGCAACTCCACCCGCGGTGCACGGTCATCATTGACGAAGACGCCGCTGTGGACCTCCAGGGATCCGAGTACTACCGCTGGGTCTTCGCCACCGAACCGGAATGGGCCGAGTTCCGGTAGTCAGGGCCCGGCGCATCGCGTTTCAGAGGACGGACGCCAGATCGCGAATCAGGTCATCCCTGTCTTCGATCCCCACCGAGAGGCGGAGGAGGCGGGCGTTGATCCCCAGGCGCTCGCGGGTCGCGGGGGCGATGTCGGCGTGCGTCTGCACCGCAGGATAGGTGATCAGCGACTCCACGCCGCCCAGGCTTTCGGCAAAGAGAAAGACATGCACGTTTTCGAGGATGGCGGGTATGCGGTCGGGGTCGTCAACCTCGAAGGCGATCATGCCACCGAAGCCGCTGCCCTCGCGGACGAGGATCTCGTGTCCGGGATGGGCGGGTATCCCGGGGTAGAGGACGCGGCGCACGCGGGGGTGGCCGGAGAGCCAGACGGCGATGGCAGTGGCGTTCTCCTGCTGCTGACGGAGTCGGAGGGGCAGTGTCTTGAGTCCGCGGAGGGTGAGCCAGGCGTCCTGCGGACCCAGGACGGCGCCGCAGGCATTCTGCAGAAACGCGATCTTGTCGGCCAGCTCCGGGGTGCGAACAACCAGCGCGCCGGCAACCACATCGTTGTGGCCTGCAAGGAATTTAGTGGCGCTGTAGGTCACCACGTCGGCGCCGAGTTCCAAGGGGCGCTGCAGACAGGGGGTGAGGAAGGTGTTATCAACGATCAGCAGCGCACCGCGGGGGCGGGTCCGGGCGGCGAGCGCGCGGAGGTCGGCGATCTTGAGCAGCGGATTGGTGGGGGTCTCGACGAAGACGGCCCGCATGCGCGGATCATCGAGGGCCCGCCCCACGGCGGCGGTGTCGGCGGTGTCCACGTAGCGGGCGTCGATGCCGAGCGGACGGAAGACCCGCTCGAACAGGCGGAAGGTCCCGCCGTAAAGATCCTCGGTGACCACGATGCGGTCGCCGGGGGCGAAGAGGCGCAGGAGGGTGTCGAGCGCGGCCAGACCCGAGGCAAAGGCGAAGCCGCGGGCGCCGCCGTCGGCCGCCGCCAGAGTCTCTTCCAGCGCCAGCCGCGTGGGGTTGGAGGTGCGGGAATAGTCAAAGCCGGTGGAGCGTCCCAGGGCGGGGTGACTGAACGAGGCAGTCTGATAGACGGGCACGGAGATCGCGCCGGTCGCCGGGTCGCGGCGGGACCCGGCCTGGGCAAGGAGGGTGGATAACTTGGAATTCGGAACCGACATACGCACCTCCGCAATAAAAACTAAAGTTAAACTATAGATGATAGAGTGAAATGCGTCAAACGTTTTTTCATATTCGCTCGCTTGACCGGTTCAGCCGTGATCGTCTATAATCTCTAGCGATTAAGCCAAAGATCCGGCAGTGAAGTCTCACCTGAAGGGTGCGAAGACGAGCGAGCACGAGGTGGCACATGGTCGTTTCAACCAAAGGGCGGTATGGGTTGCGGGTATTGCTGGATGTGGCTCTCCACCAGAAAGCCGGGCCGGTGACACTGGCGGATATTTCCCGGCGGCAGGGGATTTCTCAAAAATACCTGTGGCAGGTGATCAACCCGTTGAAAGGAGCCGGACTATTGAGCGCCACGCGCGGGGCGCGTGGTGGCTATGTTTTGGCGCGGACCCCGGCGTCGTTGACCATGCGGGAGATCCTCGCCATCCTGGAGGGGCCCATTGCACTGTCCGCCTGTGCAGCGGGCGCCACGGGGTGTGAACGCCGCACGGACTGCGCCGCCGCCGAGGTGTGGTCCGAGATCGAGGAGAAACTGAACGACATTCTGCAGTCCATCACCTTGAAGGGCATTCTACAACGGAGCCAGGACCGTGAAGACCGCGGCATACCGAACTACGATATCTAGCCCGAGGTAGATCTCCCTTTTCTACGCCACGCTCACGCCTTCAGGAAACACACCACCCGAGCCCGTACGTACGGTTCCGCCGCCTTCTTTTTAGCCAGGGTCGTTATGTGGGCGTCGCCCGTGCCGCTACGCGCCGACCACGACCCGAATGGTGGCCTCGCGCCCAGGAGGCAGGATCGGAATCAGGTTACCGGCCACCGGTTTCCCGTCGACGTACAGTTCCTTCACCCGCTTCGACATGCGCTCGGGCGCTTCGATGGTGATGTGGTAGATGCTGCCTCGGTAGGGGCGCTTGACGGTGATTTTGGGCCATTCCGCAGGCAGACGAGGATCCACGCGCAAGCCGTCGTACTCGGGCGTAATCCCGGCAAACCCCTCAAACAAAACCCGGTACATCCAGCACACGGTGCCGCTGTTCCAGGGGATGCCCGTGCGGCCGAGTTGGCCGGATGGCGCCGTGTTCGTGTACGACGCATACACGTACGGCTCGACCGTGTGCTCCGCCCATTTCTGGCTCATGTAGGCGGGAATCAGCTTCCTGAAAAGTTCCAACGCGCGGTCTTGACGGCCGATCTTGCACTCCGCCAACATCGCCCAGGTCACCGCATGGTGCCAACTGCTGCCATTGTGATGATGCCCCGGGGCATAGCGCGTAATCATACCAATCCGCTTCTGGATCTTCGTGTAGGGCGGCGCCATCAGGGGAATCCCCACCGGCGTATCCATCAACTCCTGCACCGATTCCATGCTCGTCCGGGCCCGATCCGCCGGCGCCACGCCCGACAGGATCGCCCATGTCTGCGGATTGACCCAGATTCGGCCTTCCGTTTCGGTGCTCGATCCGATGACGCCGCCGTCATCATCGAACGCCAGCAGGTACCAGCGGCCGTCCCAACAATGGGTGTTGATGGATTCGGCCAGCGCGCGCGCCTGCGCCAAGAACCGCGCCGCGTCATCCGGATGCCCGGAGCGCATGGCCAACTCATGCATATCCATCAGGTTGTGGTGATAGAACAACCCCATCCACACGCTGACGCCCGAAGTGGCCGATCCCACCAAACAATCATTCCAGTCGCCGCACTTGGTCAGGGGGAGGCCGAATCGGCCGCTTTCCTGTTTGATATAGTCGATCGCCCGCACGCAATGCTCGTAAACGGTCCCCTCGCCGCCATCCGCATAGCTGAATGTGTGATCGAGCCAGCCGTAGTCGCCGGTCTCGCGGATGTGCCGGGCCGTCAGCCAGGTCAACCACAGCGGAAGGTCGGAGTTGATGGTGCGGTGATGGAACGAGCCGAGGAGGTCGATATCATGGCGGGTGCACCCGTCGCGGTATTGTGTTTCCAAGACCAGAATCAGCCGCGCCCGTGCGCGTTCCGGGTCATAGGCCGTAACCGCGCCCATGTCCTGCGCCGTGTCGCGCACGCCGAACCGGGAGTAGTACCGGGTGAACATGTTATAGCGGTGCCAGTTGTTGGCAAAGAGGGTCATCTCGCTGTCCGGCAATTCGATGGTCATCCGCCCCAAGTAGTCCGTCCACCACTGTTTCAGGGCGGCAAAAGCGGCGTTCGCTTGAGCAACCGTGCCGTACTTGGCCCGAATGCGTGCGGCATCGGACGGGTCCCGGGCCATGCCCACCAGAACGACCAGGTCAGTGACTGCGCCCGGCGCCAGGGTGATGTCCATCTGCAGGACGCCGCAACTATCGAGGCCCTTGTGAACCGAGTTTCGGCAACGTCCAGACTGGATGGCCTCGGCTCCTGCGGAAAAGCTCCCGGATCCGGTAAACTGCTCCAATACGCAATCGAAGCCGGATGGGGCCGGGTTCGACGCCATGAAGCCGACGCGATCCCATTCGCGCTCAAACTTGTTGTAGGTGGATCGGTAGTCGACAAACGGCCAGTGATGGCACGTGCCGACAATCATGGTGTCCGCGAAATAGACATCGTCGAAGCCAGTCTCATACCCGGTCAGGCCAAAGCGCCAGAGGACGCAGGGAAAGACGCGCAGCTTGCGCGGTCGGCTGCCGGTGTTCTCCAACCGGATCTGCCAGATCTCCGTGGCCTCGTCCACCGGCACAAAGTAGGTCACGCTCCCGGCAATCTCGCTGGTTTTTGACTGGATCCGCGTGTAGCCAAAGCCATGCGTGCATTTCCAGTCCGCAGGCTGCTTGGGCGAGTCCACGCCATTGACGGTCCAGACAGCGCCGCTCTCCTGGTCGCGCACCGCGACAAGGCGCGGATTGTTGTCGGGACACAGGCAATCGTTCACGGGAGATCGGTCGCACACCCCGCCAGCGCCCGTGTGAGTAAAACTCGATTTCAGGTGGTCGGTAAAGATCAAATTGCGCCACGGGTGGGTATGCTCGCGCGTGGTAAACGAAAACTCTTTGCCGTCATCCGAGAATGACCAATGATCGCCACGTAATGACATGACTCGCTCCGTTATGCGGTTTTGCGCGTCTGCGCTTGGTTGTTCGAACCCTTCCGAAAGTGTTGCAGGTTAGCAGGAGATGACGGGAGGGACAAGGCAATACATGAACCCTGAACCCTTCGCCTGAAAACCCTGAGGTTTTCCAGGCGCCTCGTCCTACTCCGCCTCGCGCATCTTGTCGTAGAACTTGACGATGTCATCGCATTTCCCGCTCTCCATGAATGCGATGGCGTCGCGGGGATGCTGGTTGAGAATGCCCGTGATCATGTAGGGGATGCTATAGCCCCAGAAGAACTCCTTGCGCAGGGGCTCGATGTGATCGCGGATGCACGCCAGCAGCGGGCGCAGTTGGTACTTGGGATTGTGCAGGAAGCCCAGCAGCAGTTCCATCTGGCAATTGCCCGAGCCGCGGCCGAGGCCGGCGAGGCTGGCGTCGAGGTAATTGGCACCGCAGATGATCGCTTCGATGGTGTTGGCGTAGGCGAGCTGGCAGTTGTTATGGGTGTGGATGCCCACCTGCTTGCCCGTGGCGTCGGTCACGCGCCTGAATTTGGCCATCAGCGCCCGAATCTCCTCCGAATACATCGTGCCAAAGCTGTCCACCAGGTAGACGACATCCACCGGCGTCTGCGCAAAAACGTCCAAAGCCGCGTCCAACTCGCTCTCCTGAACGGTCGAGATCGCCATCAGGTTGACGGTTGTCTCGTACCCCTTGTCGTGGGCGTCCTTGATCATTTCGACGGCCGTGGGGATCTGGTGGATATAGGTGGCCACGCGGATCATGTCGAGCACGCTCTTTTCGCGGGGCAGAATGTCGGTATGATAATCGCACCGTTCGGCGTCGGCCATCACGGCGAGTTTGACGGCGGGGTTCTTGTCGCCGATCACCTCACGCAGGGCCGCTTCGTCACAAAACTTCCACGGGCCGTTCTCCGTCGTCGTGAACACTTTCTTGGAACTCTTGTAGCCGAGCTCGACGTAGTCCACGCCGGCCTCGCACGCCGTGCGATAAACCGCGCGCACCAGATCGGGGGTGAATTGATGGTTATTCATCAACCCGCCGTCACGAATCGTCACATCCAGAACTTTGATTTCGGGCCGATACGAGAGCCATCCTTTTGAACCGACAGCGGGTTCTTTGTGTGCCATACGGGTGCCTTCTGTGTGGGTGTGTTCGGTCGCGAGCTTCTCGCAAGCAGACTTCAAGCGCGTTTTCATGAGTGGTAAGTGTGCCAGAACAGCGCGGCGGCGTCAATGATGAGCGCGTGTTCATCCGGGACGCCAGGTTTTCACCCACTCGACCACCCGTCCGACCGCCTCGCACGCGGGGATCACCGCGATCTGTTCGCCCCGAACATAGAGGGCGAACTTGCCGTTGCCGCCGGCCAAGGCGATGTCGGCTCCGCGCGCTTCGCCTGGACCATTGACCAAACAGCCCATAACCGCGACATGCGGCCGTGGCGCGCTGGGATGCTCGCGATAGTAGCGTTCCAACTGGATCTCGATGGTGGTCGCGACGTCCACCACGTCCACCTGCGTCCGCCCGCACGTGGGGCACGACGTGACGCTCGCGCCGGGCGCGCGGAGCGCGGCGGCGCGCAGCAACTCCACGCCCACCTTGACCTCGTTCAGCGGCGTGTCGGTGAGCGACACGCGGATCGTGTCGCCCAACCCTTCCAACAACAACGCGCCCATCGCCACGCACGAGCGCACCGTCCCCGCCAGAAACGTCCCGGCTTCGGTCACGCCCAGATGGATCGGATAGGCGGTTTGTTCTGCCAGCAACCGGTACGCCGCCAGCGTTCGGGGGACATCGGACGCCTTGACCGAAATCTTGATCTCGTGGTAGCCCTCGGACTCCAGCAGCGCCACATGCCGCAGCGCGCTCTCCACCAGTGCCTCGGCGGTCGGCGCGCCATGACGATCCAGAATGTCGCGCTCCAGCGAGCCCCCGTTGACGCCGATGCGGATGGGTATCTTCTTCGGCCGCGCGGCGGCCACCACCGCGCGCACCTGTTCGGTGCCGCCGATGTTTCCCGGATTGATGCGCAACCCGTCCACGCCGGCGGCGACTGCGGCAAGCGCGAGACGGTGGTCGAAATGGATGTCGGCCACCAGCGGGACCGTAACCTGCCTGCGGATCGCGCGCAATGCGGCGGCCGCATCGGCATCGGGAATGGCGACGCGGACAATGTCCGCTCCCGCCTCGGCCGCCGCCTGGATCTGCGTGACGGTTGCAACCACATCGCGCGTGTCGCTCGTGGTCATGGTCTGCACGCTCACCGGCGCGCCGCCGCCGATAGCGACCCCGCCCAGGCTGATCTGCCGCGTCCGGTCACGCGTCAGCCGTTCTGCATGATGCCTTGCCATGATTCATCAGCCCCTTTTCTTCCGCCGTTAGACGGCCGACATGGCCTCTAAGAATACCGCCTTTGGGAGGCGGATTGCAAGCGCGGCATTTTTCCGCTTTTTCAAACCGGCTGCAACGTGATATGATCTTCCCTCGTTTTTGATCTTTTCCGGACCGGAGGACCGCAGAGTTATGGATCGTACACCCGCCGAGACGACCCCCGACGTGAACGCATTGCTTGCCAGCCAGCGCGCGCAAGCCGCCGACCGCGCGGATGATCGCGCGTTCGGAAAGGCCTGTCGCGAGGCCGTTCACGCGATCTGTCAAGACCGCACCCTCATCGCCTTTGTCGACAGCGTCGCTTTTGGCGAAGTGTCGCCCATCGAGTCCTTCCGCCGACTGGAACTGCTCCGCGCGCTTCAGCCGGGCGTTTTTTGCAGCGACCGCACCTGGGGCTTCGGGGTCATCAAGCGGCTCGACGACTTTTACAAGAAGCTCACGGTTGATTTCGTCGGCAAACCCGGCCATCAGATGACCTACGCCTACGCCTCCGAATCGCTGACGCTGGTGGATGACAGCCACCTGCTCGCTCGCCGCCACAAGGATCCGGCGGGGCTGGACACGCTGATCCGCGAGCGCCCCGACGAGATCGTCCGCCTGGCGTTGCGCAACTTCGGCCCGCTGTCCGTGACCAAGCTCGAAAAGACCCTCACTGACGCCCACATCGTGACCGCCGCGCAGTGGAAGACGTTCTGGGACGGGGCCCGCAAGGGATTGAAGCGTGATCCGCTGGTCGAAATTCCCGCCAAGCGGACCGAGCCCATCACCATCCGCACGCACGCGCAGAATTATGGCGACGCGTGGATGGCGGCCCTGGGGCGCGAACGGGATATCGCGCGCATCCTCACGTTGATCGGCGAACTCGAGACGCAGATGCCCGACAAGATCGCCGGTGCCGCCGCCGTCCTCTCCGACCGGCTCGCCTTCGGCCTCAAGGGCGCCTATAACACCGATCCGGGCACCTACGCCCGCCTCGCCATCACCGTCCAGCGGCTGGGGCTGGCCACGCCCGATGCGGTGCCGCTGAAGGCTCACCTCTGGGAAGACAACCGGTTCATCAAGGCCGCCGAGCAGATCACCGCCCGGGAGGCGTCAGATCTGGCGGGCTACCTGCTCCGTGATGACAAATCGGCGCAGCACCGGATCGTCGCGATGCTGCCGCGCCTCCCCTACAACCTCGCATGCGAGGTGCTGCAGATCCTGTACGGCGGCCCCGCCGACGGTGAGGCGCAACGCCTCTGCCGCGATATTCTCCGGGCCTCCGTTCCCCATCCGGTCCTGCTCACCTGGGCGATCCGGAACCGCGAGGCGTTCGCCAACTGGAACCTCCCCTCACTGTACGACCTCTTGATGCAGAGCATCAACCTGCTCGAGGAAAAGCGGGCTTACGAGGCGTTGCGGATGCAGAACGCCATCCGGCTCGTGTTTGATCACGTCAAGGGCTTTGACGCCGCCTTCAGCGCGATGGATGCGCTTCAGCGCCAGGCGATGTTTGAACGGGTGCAGGCCTCACCCGCCTGGGACCCCGCGTCGCATCGCCGGCTGCTGAATCACATGATCAAGATCGAGCCCAATCTCGCCGCCCGCCGCAAGACCAGCGCCACCGCCCAGGCCGCAGACCTGACGCGGCAGACGTCGTGGCGTTCGCTCGCCGAGCGTCAGGTCGCTTACCGCCAGTTGGTCGAGGTTGCGCTCCCCAAAAACAGCCAGGAAATCGCCACAGCGCGCAGCTACGGCGACCTCCGTGAAAACTTCGAGTATCAGGCCGCCAAACACCAGCAGGGGCTCCTGCTGCAACGGCAGGCGGAAATGGACAACGACCTCAAGCAGATGAAGGGGACCGATTTCACCGGCATGCACACCGACAAGGCGGGGATGGGCGTCGCCGTCACCCTCGCCTACCCGGACACGTCGACCCGAACCTACACCATCCTCGGCGAGTGGGACCGCGACGAGGCGCTCAACATTATCTCCTGCCGGAGCAAGCTGGCCCAGTGTCTGGAAGGCCGACGGCCGGGAGACCGCGTCCTCATCCCCGGTGAGATGGATGATGAACTGGTGACCATCGCCGCCGTCGAGCCCCTCTCCGACGCGGTGCGCGCCTGGCTCGCGGTGGTGCCCTGATGACTGCCCGGATGACCGATAATTGCTGTTGCCAAGCGCGCCTCCGTTCGTTATCATGAGTGCCTGTTTTTACCCATAAGCGAGGATTTTTGATGCCCGTCATTCTTGGCTTACCCAAAGGCAGCCTCCAGGAGGCCACCTGCAACATGATGAAGAAGGCCGGCTTTTCCGTGTCCGTCGGCTCGCGTTCATACATGCCGAGCGTGGACGATGCGGGGCTCAGTTGCCGCCTGATCCGGGCTCAGGAGATCAGCCGCTACGTCGAGCTCGGCGTGCTGGAAGCCGGCATCACGGGATACGACTGGATCTACGAGAACAACTCCGACGTTGTCGAAGTCGCCGAGCTCATTTACGCCAAGCAGGGGATGCGCCCGGTGCGCTGGGTGGTCGCCGTTCCGAATGAATCGCCCATTAAAGAACCCAAAGACCTGATGGGCAAACGGATCGCTACCGAGGCGGTCGGGCTGACCAAGCGCTATCTCGCCAAGCACGGCGTCGAGGCCGATGTCGAATTCTCGTGGGGCGCCACCGAAGTCAAGGCCCCCGAGCTGGTTGACGCCATTGTTGAGCTGACCGAGACGGGTTCGTCCCTGCGCGCCAACAACCTGCGCATCGTGGACGTGGTGCTGGAATCCACCACCCGTCTGATCGCCAACAAAAAGGCATGGCTGGATCCGGTAAAACGCGCCAAGATCGAGCAGCTCGCGCTGCTTCTCGGCGGCGCGCTGGCGGCCGAATCCCGCGTGCTCCTGAAAATGAACGCTCCCGCCCGGTCGCTCGACGCGATCACGGCCATCCTGCCGGCGCTGCACGCCCCGACGGTGATGCCGCTCAGCGACCCCAACTGGCACGCTGTCGAATCGGTCGTGGAGGAGAAGGTGGTGCGCGACATTATCCCCCAACTGCGCCAGGCTGGCGCGGAGGGGATCATCGAACTGCCGTTGAACAAGGTTATCATCTGAATCTGAATGCGGGCGCGCTCCGGCATCGGGACGGGCCCGGATTCCTGAACCCAAGGAGACTCAACACGTGGGAACGATCAAGAAGAAACGCCGCGCCAAAATGTCCAAGCACAAGCACCGCAAACGCCTGAAGGCCAATCGCCACAAGAACAAGTAGGTCGTGACTCGATGACTGCCGCAAAGCTGATGGCATGCGTGTGCATGGTGCTTTCAGCGGGATGCGGAACCCTGAGAGCACCCCGTCTCCCGCCGCAACCGAAGGGCCGGTCGGAAGACGGGGTATTTTCGTCCGCGCTGGCCCATTACGCCACGGGCCTGTTGCTGGAAACGGCCGTCGGCCGCACATCGGTTGAAGCGGGCGACGCCTATCTTCAGGCCCACCGCTTGGACCCCGCCAGCGACCCGCCCTTCTCCCTCGCCACACTCAGGCTGCTGGAAGGCGGACGCACCAACGAGGCGCTCGCCCTCGTCAGGGCGCAGGTTCGCCGCCAGCCGGAATCCACCGAGGCTTGGATCACGCTCGCCCAACTGGCCGAGACGTCCGGGGATTTTGCGGGCGCGGCCGGAGCTTATGCCCGCGTCCGAGCCCTGCGCGGCAACGCCGAAGCTGCGGCCGGCGCAACCCTGGGCGAAGTCCGCAACCGATTCAAGGCCGACCAGGACCGGACAGCCGTTCGCCTCTTGCGCCAGCAAGCAACCGCCACCAATCTCCCCCCGATCCTGCTGCAGGCGCCCCTCCAGTGGGCGCGTCACTTCATCCTCGCCCCTCCCCCGGCGCCTGCACGCGCCCTGCCGCTCATCCAGATCATGATCGACACCGCTTCTGATCCGGAGGAAAAGGCCATCGCCCAGACCTTTTACGGCGACGCCCTGCTCCGCTCCGGTTTCACGAACCGCGCGATACGCGCCTATTGGTCGGCCCTGGATACCGACCCAGCCTGCAATCCCGCCGCTCGCAGGATCGGCGAATCCTTTCACGCCCTGGCAGACACCACCGGCGTGAGCCGCCTGACCGCCCGCATCGCGTCATCGCCGCAGCCCCTCAGAGAGGCCCTCGTCGCGTCATACGCTTGGACGATGTTGGACCAGCCCGAGGCCGCCGCCGCCGCCCTCCTCGCTGGCCGTGATGCGGCTCGGCGCGCGGGCATCCAGCCGTCATCCACCTATTCTCTCACCCTCGGCGCCGCCCTGGACGATCTGGATCACGATGACCAGGCCGCCGACGTCTTCTGCGAAGCCCTCTCCGTCCACACCAACGCCCACGCCATCATGAACCACCTCGCCTACATGTGGGCGGTCAATGGCGAGCGGCTCGATGAGGCGCTCGAGTGGGTGACGCGCGCGCTGACCCACGAACCGCGCGTCTACGCCTATATCGACACGCTCGGATGGGTCTACTATCGCCTCGGCCGATTCAACGACGCGCTGACGCAACTGCTGATCGCCGCCCGACTGGCACCGGAGGAGGACGGCGTGATCCTGGACCACATTGGAGACGTCCTTCACGCCCTCCGCCGCGACGAAGAGGCCGTCGCTTTCTGGCGCCGCGCCGCCAGGCTTATCCCCGATCTTGCCGGGCTGCGTGACAAGATCGAACGGGTGAGTTCCGCCGCAACCAGCGACCGGCCGTGAGCCCTGGGCAATCGGAATCCAGATTACAGATGCGGCGTCTGCCAGCTCGGTGGCGTGTAGGAGTGCAGCTCGATCCGGTTGCCCTGCGGGTCAGACAGCCAGGCCTGCCAACTGTGATCCATGCCCAGGGTGGGATCGGAGACATTCACGCCGCGGGATCGCAGCTCGGCAACAGTTTGGGTGACATCATCGCATTCGAGACAGATGTGGGCGTAGCTCTGCCGGTCAGCCCGGGCCGCCAGTTCGCCTTCGAAAAACTCGAGGAACGTGCGCGGTCCGAGGCGCAGGTAGACACCGAAGCGGGCGCCGTTTTCGCGTCGGAACTCAAACGCCAGCTTCAGTCCGAGTTTGTCCACATAAAAGGAAACCATCTGATCCAGATTGCCGACCGTGAAACAGGTGTGCGCGTGTCCGATGATCATACCGAGGCTCCGATCTGTTGGGTTGCGACGCGTTCAGTGTAGCACACCCGTTACTTTACTTCAACCCTCGCGATTGCTAAACTGGTCACATGTTTGATTTAACCGCCTATCTCGCGGAGCGACAAGTCGCCGTCGCGCAGCGGCTACTGGAATGGCTGCCGCCGGCCGACCAGCGTCCGGCCGTCCTCTCACAAGCCATGCGGCATGCCGTCGTCACAGGCGGCAAACGGCTGCGTCCGATCCTCTGCCTGGCCGCCGCCGAGGCCGCAGGCGGCACGGGCGACGCCGCCTGGCATCCCGCCATCGCGGTCGAATTGCTGCACGCCTACACGCTCGTTCATGACGACCTGCCCTGCATGGACAACGACACGGTCCGCCGCGGCCAGCCGACCGTCTGGGCGCGCTACGGCGAGTCCACCGCCGTCCTCGCGGGCGACGCCCTGCAGAGCCTCGCCTTTGAACTGCTCGCCCGCACACCCGCTTGTGATCCCGCCATTCCCGGCATCCTGGTCGGCGAGCTGGCCGGGGCTGCCGGCGCTGGCGGAATCATCGGCGGCCAGATCGAGGATCTCGCATGCGGCGGCCAGGCCGACGCCGCGACCGTGGCCTACGTCCATCAGCACAAGACCGCCGATCTTTTTCGCGCGGCGGCCCGCATGGGCGCCATCGCCGCCGGCGCCGACACGGGACTGACGGATCGCCTCGGGGACTTCGGCTCGCACCTCGGCGTCGCATTCCAGATCATTG
>Ga0194113_10003385_pt1 | contig 21398 bp, 17 predicted proteins | sample TA2MahC200mmetaG_FD_146193 | JGI IMG/M metagenome (GOLD analysis project Ga0194113, IMG submission 146193) | Freshwater microbial communities from Lake Tanganyika, Tanzania - TA2015017 Mahale Deep Cast 200m | ecosystem: Environmental > Aquatic > Freshwater > Lake | place: Tanzania: Lake... | reverse complement strand
GCGTCCTCGATCTCAAGGAGTACCTGAGAAAGCGCGCGGAACGGAAAGGCGCGCCGTACAGCTATCGGACCTACAACGAGGCCCTGGCCCCTGTATATCCCGGTATGACCGCGGCCCAGGTAAATCAGCTCCTGGACGACACGCGCCACGTGACACTCGGCTACCAGTCGTACACGCAGTTCAAAGAACGACCGTTCAAAGGAACCTATGTCAACGCGGACACCCGCGGATTCCGTCCGATAAAGGATCAAGGTCCGTGGCCGCCGGACAAGAAGGATTTCACGGTCTTTGTGTTCGGGGGCTCCACTGTCTTCGGATACGGCGTGCCTGATTACGATACGATCGCGTCGCACGCGCAGGCGCTGCTCGCGGCGCATAAGGAACTCTCGCCAAGGGTGTACAATTTCGGCCGATGCAGTTACATCTCGGTTCAGGAACGCATTCTGTTGGAAAAACTCATTCTCGGGGGCGCAATCCCTCGGATGGCTATCTTCATTGACGGACTGAACGACCTGGCGCACTATGACGGCCAGCCCGCGCTGACCAAGGAGCTTACCGCGTTCATGGATGAGGGCGAAGTCCCCACGGCTCGTAAAGTCCTGCGGGAGCTACCTATGGTAAAGGCTTTCCTGGGCGACCCGAAGAAAAAGGATACGACAAGGCGGGACCGCGCCGAGGGCGGAAGCTTGGGCGCAAAGGAGGAAGATGAGGTCGTGAGCCAGGTCTTGGCGCGCTATCGGTCAAACAAAGCGCTGGTAGAGGCCTTCGCCAAGCCGCTGGGCATCACGCCGGTCTTCGTCTGGCAACCCATGCCGGTCTATGGGTATGACCAGACCTACAACATTTTCGGCCGATTCGATTATCAAAAGTTCACGCCGTACGTGAAGCCGGGGTACGAGGCCATGGCAAAGCTTGCCGCATCCGGTGAACTGGGCGAAAACTTCATTTGGTGCGGAGATATCCAGAGGGAAAAGAAGGAGCCGCTCTACGTGGACGCTTACCATTATAGCGGCAAGATGTCCCACATGATTGCGAGCCACATCGTCACCGTGCTCAAGGAGCGCAAGATCCTGCCGTAATATGGCCGGCTTTTCGGGGAGGCGCGTTCTCATGATCGCTTCAGGTGGATCCCGCGTGCAGTTTGCGGATGGAGGCGCGGCGGATCTCTGCATCATAGGCGGGGCCGGACACGTGGGTCTTCCTATGGCCATCCTCTTCGCAAGCAGAGGACTCAACGTCATAATTCATGACATAGACCAAGCCGCGTTGGAACGTTTGGCCGCCGGCCGAATGCCCTTCGTGGAAGACGGGGCTGAACCGCTCCTACACAAGGTCCTCGCGGACGGCGCGCTGACCTTCACCTCATCACTAGCGGACATCGCGAGGGTTCCCACAGTGCTCGTCACCATAGGGACACCGGTGGACGAATACCTCAACCCTGTGACTGAGGTGATCAGACGGCTGGCTGACGACCTGTTTCCCCATCTGTCGGCCGACCAACTCCTTATCTTTCGATCCACACTATGTCCCGGGACCATGGATTGGTTGGCCGCGTACCTCAAAGAGAACGGTCTCGTTCCGCTGCTCGCGTATTGCCCTGAACGGATCGTTCAAGGTCGGGCGATTTTGGAGCTTCAGCAACTCCCCCAGATTGTCAGCGGAGTCACGCCCCAGGCAGAGGAGGCCGCGGCTCGGTTCTTTTCCCTGATCTCGCCTTCCGTGGTGCGCCTTTCGCCGCTTGAGGCCGAGTTTGCCAAACTCTTCTGCAATGCCTATCGGTATATCCAGTTTGCTGCGACCAATCAGTTTTATGTGATCGCGAATTCCGCGGGAGTGGATTACAGCCGCGTCGTCAACGCGGTCCGCACCGATTACGACCGGATGGCTGATTTTCCCGGAGCGGGCCTTGCCGCGGGACCTTGTCTCTTCAAGGACACCATGCAACTGCTCGCGGCCTCTAACAACAAGTTCTTTCTTGGGCATGTGGCTGTCTTGGCGAACGAAGGGCTCGCGAACTACCTGGTGGAACGCATGCAAGACCGTTGGCCGCTCCGCGACAAAGTCGTGGGGCTCTTGGGAATGGCCTTCAAGGCCAACATCGATGATGTGCGCTCCTCTCTTAGCTATAAGCTCAAGAGGCTGCTCAGATTCTCGTGCGCGGAAGTGCTGACGACCGATCCTCTGGTAACCAAGGATGCGCAATTGCTGCCTTTGGAGGAAGTCGTCAATCGTAGCGATATCCTGGTGCTCTGCGTGCCCCACGAGGCATACCGCGACCTCGACATAAAAGGTAAACCGGTGCTGGACGTGTGGGGGTTCTTCGGGAAGGGGTGTCTGATCTGAAGACAGCGCCAACAGGGCTGACGGACAAAAAGAATCCGATTCAAGTCGGCGTGGTGGGCATCGGATTTGGCCAGCAGGCTCAGGTCCCTGCGTTTCGCTCCCACCCTCTGTGCCGGGTCACCGCGATCTGTTCCAGCTCAATGGACCGTGCCCAGCGGGTGGCGGATCGCCTCGGAATTCCCCACGCGTTCGGAGACTGGCGCGAGCTGGTGCAATTCCCGGCAATCGACGCGGTCGCTATAGCGGTCCCTCCTGTTCTTCAGCCTTCCATTGCCTTGGCCGCGCTCGAGCGAGGGAAGGCGGTCTTCTGCGAAAAACCGCTGGCAACCACGGCAAAGGACGCGGAAATACTTTTGGAATGGGCTACCAGACAGGGCGTCGCGCATATGGTCGATCTGGGCTTTCCCGATCTTCCCGCGTGGAAAGCGGCCAAGGACCTGCTCGACAAAGGAGCGATCGGAACTCTCCGCCATATCACTGTCGTGTGGCAGGTGGAAACCTACGCCAACCGCGTGGGGCTCTCATCTTGGAAAACCACAACAGCGGAAGGGGGAGGAGCGCTATTTTCGTTCGGCTCCCACACTTTGCATTACCTGGAGTGGTTTGCAGGCCCTATCAAACGGCTCCACGCTCGGCTCGCCCGCGCTCCGGGAGATGAACGACCCGGAGATTGCCTTGCCATGATGAATATTGAGTTGTCCTCCGGCGTGGCAGCCTCCGTCACCCTGTCCACCCACGCGTTCCTGGGGAACGGCCACCGCCTGGAATTCTACGGCGAAGAGGGCGCCCTGCTCCTCACCAATACCTCTGCCGACTATATGAGAGGGTTCCGGCTTTTTGTCGGCTCCCGTTCCCGAGACAGCTTTGAGCAGGCGCCGACTTCGGAGCTCGACCCAATAAACGCGGACGACGGCCGTATTCCTGCGGTGGCTTCTTTAGTTTCCCGTTTCCTGAACTGGATCCGGACGGGCACACCCGCCCGACCGAACTTCCAAGACGGCTCTCGCGTGCAGGCCCTCCTGGACGCCGCCCTCCGCTCCGATCGGACAGGGGCCTGGGTAGAGGTTCATTGGTGATGAGCGCGGGTGGCGAAACTATTTGAGCTCCCCTGTCCAAAAAAAGTCTGGATTTTTTGCGCACATGTGATAGAGGGGCCCCCAACATGGTTGTTAGAGGTGGCTTCCGATGGCGCGATATGGTTTGGTTGTCCTACTGACGCTGATTTGGTCCTGCTCCCTATGTTGGGGAGAGAACGAGAGCCGGCGACCCAAACTGATTCCGGTTAAACCAAGCTTCCACGAAGCGTCCTACGTCCCCGGAACTCAAGAACCGCGCGAACCCGGAGTCTGGAGCGAACCTATGCCCACGCCGCGAGAGCAGATGTACGTTTTCTGGCTTATGGGGCGAGCGATAAGCTATCCGTTGGATAGGGCGGAATCCTACCTCAAGAAGCTCAGCGAAAAAGCAACGTTTAAGCAGATCACGGTCAAGTCCACTCCGCCCCCAAACCCCTTCGACCGCCTGGACGTGAGCGAAATCCCGCCGGCCCCACCTGCCCTCCACGGCGCTGCCGCATCGCAACGTCAGTGAAAGAGTAATCCTTTTTGAAAAGGCGTTTTCCGGAGGGAAACTTTTTTGTGCAAAAAGGTTTCCACCCGGAACCCCCTTTCAAAAAACTCCCGCCTGTGGCACCCTTGCCGCCTTCGGCGCCCGAGCGCAAATACCGCGTACCAAGAATAGTTTGCGTTTGGGCACGAAATCAGAGACGCGGTGGAGGCCAGCCAGAGCGCCTTTTTGTCATTCCCGCGGACGCGGGAATCCAGGACACTAGGAATTCTTGAATCGCCAGTTCCCAAGTTGTCCGCAGGGTATCATCCTACGTTGCTTTTCGTTTGCACTTGGGGCATTGGAGGTGCGTGCCCTCCTTGGCGTTCCGTTTTTCTTCCATGATCGGCGAATCGCAGTCGGGATTGGGACATTGCTCGGAAACGGGCTTGTTCCACAGCGAATAGGCGCAGGTGGGATATCGGCTGCACGAATAGAAGGTCTTGCCGCGCCTGGAGCGACGTTGGGCAATTTCACCGGTCTTGCACTCCGGGCACGTGACACCGGTGGAGAGCGGTCGCGCGGTCTTGCACTCCGGGTACCGCGAACAGGAAAGGAACGGACCTGTTCGACCGTCCCGCATCACCATGTGTGCGCCGCAATTGGGGCACTTTTCATCCGTGGGGACCGGATCGGGGGCTTGGGCCTTTTGCGAAGAGACGTTGCGGGTGTAGTCACAATCAGGGTAAGCGGAACATCCCAGAAAGAGGCCGTACCGGCCCGATCTGAGCAGCACGCCGCGCCCGCACTGAGGGCATTCCATGCCCGTAAGGATACCCTCTCTCTTCACGTTAGTCATGTTCTGTTTGGCTGCCCGAAGGTCCGACTGGAAGGGGCTGTAAAAGTCCGCAAGTGTGTCGGACAATGACGCGTTCCCCTCCTCGATCAGGTCCAGCGATGATTCCATATCCGCGGTGAATTGAGCGCTGAGCAGGTTGGGGAAACTGTCCGCTAGAAGGCCGGCGATGAGCTTGCCTAGCAGGGTAGGCCGGAACTTCTTGTCCGTGAGATCGACGTAATTGCGCTTCTGAATTGTCGTAACGATCTCCGCGTACGTGGAAGGTCGTCCAATGCCCTTCTCTTCAAGCTCTTTGATCAGAGAGGCTTCAGTAAAGAGCGGCGGAGCTTGAGTGAAGCGCTGACGCGGCGCCATTTTGACCAAATTGAGCTTCTGGCCGGGCTTGAGCGGCGGCAAGGCTCGGTCCGCTTCCTCGTCCTGGGCGCCGTTTTCTTCCGTTGCTTCCTCTTGCTGGTACACGCGCAGGAAGCCATCGAATCTAAGGACCGATCCGCTCACGCGAAAGAGGAGGCTTCCGCATTGGATGTTCACTGTGGTCTGATCGAATATGGCCGGGGCCATTTGGCTGGCGACAAACCGATTCCAAATCAACCGGTACACGGCGGCCTGGAACTTGTCCAGGAACTGAGCCACCGTATCGGGAGTGAGGTCCAGCGAGGTGGGACGAATCGCTTCGTGGGCTTCCTGCGCGGTTTTCCTGCCCTTGTACACATGAGGCTTCTCCGGCAGGAACTGACCGCCATATGTAGCCTCGATATGGCGCCGAACGGCCTGGACAGCCTCCGGAGCTATCCTCGGGGAGTCGGTCCTCATATAGGTGATCAGACCCACCGACCCTCTCGCGCCCAGCTCCACACCTTCGTAGAGCTGCTGAGCAATCCGCATGGTTCGATTGCTGGTGAGTCGAAGCCGCTTGGACGCCTCTTGCTGCAAAGTTGACGTGATGAACGGCGGGGAGGGCTTGCGGGTCCGTTCCCGTCGCTTAACATCCGCGACCTGAAACAGGCCCTTTCCCGCGCGGGCAGCCAGGTTCGCGGCCGTTTCCCCGTCGGGGATTTCCACCCGATTGCCGTTTTCCTCAATGAGCTTTGCTTCGAACGAGGGCGGAGCGTCAGCCTCCAGAAGCGCGCCCAAACTCCAATGTTCCTGGGGAACAAAAGTCTCGATCTCTCTCTGACGGTCCACAATGAGCTTCAGCGCCACCGACTGCACTCGACCCGCGCTCAAACCGTACTGGACCTTTTGCCAGAGGAGCGGACTGAGTTGATACCCCACAATCCGATCCAGGATACGCCGGGCCTGTTGCGCGTTATATTTATCGGGATCCAGTCTGCCTGGAGACTTGATGGCCTGCTGAATGGTCTTTTCAGTCAGTTCGTTGAAGAGGACACGATAGATGCTCTCCGCAGGTTTCCCCAACTCTTCGCTCACATGCCACGCAATCGCCTCACCTTCGCGATCCGGGTCGGTGGCCAGAAAGACGCGGCGAGCGTCCTTAGCGGCTTTTCTGAGCTCCTTGACGATTTTTTCCTTTCCGGAGATCATCTCGTAATGAGGCTTGAAACCCTGTTGCACATCCACCCCGAGCACGCCGTCAGCCGGATTTTTTCTCGGTCGGGCGGCTCCTGATCCCTTTGTTCCCGCGTCTCCGCGCGGCGCGCCGGTCGGCAGGTCCTTGATATGTCCGACCGAGGCTTTCACCTCATAGCCTGGGCCCAGGTATTTTTTGATCGTTTTCGCCTTGGCGGGAGACTCAACGACAACCAGCGTCTTTTCCATCGAACCCCTTCCCCATTCCATCTTCTCGCGAGCTGAAAGAACCTCTCTGCTTCCAGAAAGGATTGGGCCTGGCGCCCCATCCGTCAAGACCATGACTGGGCGCTAAAGCAATTCGCTTTCAAACGAGTCACTTGAGAGCGGTCGAGGTTGGGGGCCTGCTTCACTACGAATGACGCAGAACCGTCAGATCTTCCTTCACCAGACCCCCAACCCGCCGCCCGCCCCATATTGCCTTTTTGAACGCAACCTGACATTACGCGGCGCGTCGCAACCTAGACCGCGGCCCTCGCAAACATCTTTCCCGGCGCCTGGCGCACCAGTCCCTTCAATTCCAGTTCCAACAATATGCCGGCGAGCTTTCCAGGCTCCATTCTCAGCGATTCGCAGAGCGCATCGATAGAGACCGGGTCCGGCTCGATTTCAGCCAGCACGCGGCGAGCGATGTCGGAAAGGCTTTCCACCTCGGCCGCGTATTGGAACAAGGGAACTTGCCGTTCAAACGAACGGGATCCGAATGTCGCATCTAAGACGTCCTGAGCGGATTCCACCAGCCCCGCGCCTTGCTTAATGAGGTGATGGCACCCCTGCGCCCTCAGGTTCAGAATGTTCCCGGGAACCGCGAACACGTCGCGATTCTGGTCGAGCGCATGTTCGGCCGTGATGAGGGAACCGCTGTTTCTGGACGCTTCGACGACCACAATCCCCCGCGAGAGCCCGGAAACGATGCGATTACGCCTAAAGAAATTGGTGGCCAAAGGCGGAATTCCGGGCCTGAACTCGGTAACGACCGCGCCCGAGGACGCAATATCCTCCATCAAGGCCGTGTTTTCTTTTGGGTATTTCACGTCAATGCCGCACCCCAGGACGCCTATGGTTCGGCCACCGGCTTTGAGAGCCGCGGCATGACAAACCGTGTCGATGCCCCGCGCGAGGCCGCTTACAATCGTCACACCCGCGGCGGCAAGATCCCGCGCCAGGGTTTCGGCTATCTCGCGACCATAGCGACTGGGATTGCGTGTGCCCACCATTGCCACCGCGCGACTGTCCTCAGGGATGATCTGCCCACGTCTGAAAAGAATCGCAGGAGGATCGTAGATGTCCTTCAGGTTGGCAGGATAATCCCGATCCCAGCGGGTGATCACTCGCGAGCGCAACCGATCGAGTGTCTCCACATCTCGCTCGATCTGGTCCCGCGCGGGAACCGATTCAGCGACAGATCGGGCCAAATTCTCGCTCAATCGCGTCCGGCGTCGGATTTCGTCCGCGCTTGCGGCCATTGCGGCCCCGGGGCTGCCAAACGCGTCGATCAGTCGGGCTATGGTCAGCGGCCCGACGCGCGGAATACGTTCCAGAGCCAACCAATCGAACAGATTATCGAGCTTCGTTGAGGGTGAATCAGTCATTCACTTGCGATTTCGGGGCGGGAGTCTGTCCTGCCGAGCGTCCACCGGCGCGAAATAATGCGAGCGCCTCACGGGTTCCGAACACCCCTCACCCCAAGCAGACCGTGTATAGGACGCTCTCTTAGCCGGCGCAGGAATGGCGCACAAATTAGATGAGCAGGAAGGGACTGTCAAGGACTTTGGATTCTTAGTCCGAAACCGTCTTCACGATGTCCCCCGGAATCACTTCTTCCCGGGACCGGGTTATAAGCACTGTGGAATTCTTGTCGAACGCCTTGAGGACCATGCCCTCACCCACATACTGATCCGGCACCGGCATGAATCGGTCGAAGAGCGGATCCTTCGCCCGAAACGTGGGCCGATAAATATTTACCAGAAGGCCTTCCTTCATCCCGTCGCACTCACCCCTATCGACGAAGACAATGTCGTTCTCCAGGTTGTGAGAATCCTGATAAAATGTTTCCCGCGTGGCTGACTGCAAGATGGTGCCCACCAACATCCGATGAGTCTTGGCGGGTACGATCTCTCGGGAACGAGGCGCAAAGAGCGAAATCTTATCACCTCGCACAATCTCAACATAGCTTTCCAGAATAATGGCGGTGATCAACTCGTGCCCTGTGGAGATAATCTCCACTTCCCCTACGATCTCGGAGAGGTGTCCAATGGGCGCCTCGGGGTTTCTCGGATGAAAAATCGGGCCGCGATCGCGATAGATCCCAAATCGATCCCCCACGAGAATGCATTGGCGTTTGGAAGGCCGGAAATTGATGTACACCAGGTCTCTTTCAAGATAGTGAGCCTTGGCGGTATCCGGCGCAGCGGCAATGTACCCCCAGAGTTGAGTCGGTCGGAGAGACAGCCGATGCCTGAAGTACGCCTTTTCGTACGGGACCCCTTTGTAAGGAATGGTCCGGGCGAGAAACCGAAGATCATCGGGAATGCCGGTAGGAGGCTGAAAAGTCTGTCTGCTCACGGTGTAAGGAAAAACCCGATGGTACAGGTTCACCTTTGTTCCGGGAACCAGAGGCTCACTCTTCGGATCTTGGACGTTTCCGCCCATGAAGACGGACGGGTTTTGATTCCACAGAAACGGCCATAGGGTGGGATTGGAGTAGTACCTGCCCGCAATACCGTAGAGTGTGTCTCCGCGCTTGACCGTGTACTGCTCCACAGGCCGCGGGAACAGCTCAAAAGCCTGGACCGAGTCAAAGGCCGAGGCGAAAGTTCCGGCGACAAGAGCGGCCGAGAAAATAAGAGCTGTTTTTTGTGTCATGATGGGCCTCCGGAGCCACATGCTAAGCAAAGGTTTAACAATTACAGATAATACCCGAATACTTTATACCTTTTTTTGCACATCTTGTCAAGAGGCTCGACCGCCGGCCAGCGATCAATTGCCTGAAGCGGGGATTTGCTTGGGAGGGGAACCGGGCTTGGGTTCGAGGGGCGATGAGATCGGTTTGAGGCGGAAGATGTTTATCAGATCCGCGGCAGTGGCCTGGGAAATCAACTGGCTCGCCCGCATTTTCGAGACGCGGTCTCGTTTCGTTGCCGCATCCGCGCTGAGGAACGAGGGATCGTCCACCAGGCGCCTCCAGGCCGGAAGCTTTTCCAGTTCTCGCTTGGTGAGTTCCGATATAAGGCCTTTGCTCTCCAGTTCGCGCACCTTCACCAGGCGCTCCTCCGAAGACCCGGCCTGGTACTCCTGGTCAAGGGCCAGCGCCTCGGCGGAAAGGACCGCTTCGGTCGGCACCCGGTAGTGCCAGCTTACCAGACCCTGGTCAATCAAAAGCTTTAGAGATTTGAGCGCTTCGAGAGGCCCTCGCTTCTCGTATGCCTGCGCGCCCGAGATCACGCCGCCAGCGTAAATGCGGGCATATGCCAGCGCCACCGACCAGTCAACCAGATTGCGGCGCTCCAACTCAGCGATTATCTCAAGCTTCTTGTACGGTGGGACTTGGAGGTAAGAAGTCTTGGCAGCCAGATATTCCGCCAGGAGCATCCGATTGAGGAAATCCCGCGGAATACGGAGGTGGCGGAGTTTGTCGTCATTCGTGAGTTCGGCCCACCTCTGGAGCCTTTCGAGTGGGTCTGACACGGTTCTGAGATATTGGTCCGCCCAGTCCAGAAGAAAAAAGCTCATGTCAGACTGGTCGAGTTTCTGGGCGCGAAATCGGTCCGCAGTCAGGTTGAGCTTTTCAAGTGGGCTCTTACCCTTGAGGCGTGAGTTTTCGATTACACCGGAAACCACGTCGAACGAGTCGACCGCCACGGCGCATGGCAGAGCTGTGAAAATCCACGCCAGCGCCGCGGTCAAGGCGGAGGCTATGACAACCCATCGGGAGCGGTAATCCGGGATCATACGGGTAATCGACTCGAACTTTAATCAGGGGGACGACATTGCCGCCACGGTCTGACTTCGTATTTGTTTGTACGTTCGCAAGAATCTGCCCACCCCGTGGAACCAGACGAAGTGCGCGTACGAGAAAATCATGGCCATGATGAGGCCTGACAGCAGGAAGCCCGCCACTGGCGCCTCCGCGAGAAACATCCCCGCGAAGGACCCGACTAAACAAGCCATGCCCGCGCCCACGGAGACCAGGGCCAGCATCCGATACCCCTGGCCTCCTTTTCTCATCACCGCGACGACTTTTCCGGGACTGAGCGCGTCTCCCAATCGCCCGGACGACTCAAGAACCACCAAACCCGCCGGCGCGACTAAGACGGATCCGACAAAAACAATCACCGTGAGCGCCATGAAGAGATGGCCCAGCATGGACATGTCATTAAGGAAACTCGCGATCATCAGCGTGAGCAGAAGAGCGACCGGCGCAAGGGAATAGGCCAGGAGAACCGCAAAAATCGCAGCGCCTGTCTTTCCCATCTCTGCGGCTTTGCTGAAATCCCAGCCAGGCGGCGCGCTGTCGGGAAACGCGGCGCTGCGTCGCGCCAGGAGCCCCAAATAGCCGTAGAGGAGGATCCAACCCAGGATGCTGACGGGCAGACCAATGATAAAGTCCAACGAAATCACGACTGAGAGCACAAAGGCCAGCCCGGCGAAAATGGCGAGTGGCTGCCAAGCTCCTCCTGAAAACGGATAGCGCAACAAAGCGCTGAGGTCGTGAACGGAAGCGAGATCTTTCCCCGTCCCTTGATCGTCTCCGTCCCATAGATCATCCAGGGTGAGACTCGCGCGTCTGCCCATATGCCCAAGGCCCTCAAAATGGGCGCGGAAATCCGGCACCTGGCTCGCTTTGATCCACGGCCGTTCTCCCAATCTGAGAGAGGTATTAGGGCTGATCTCCCTCTCGTTAATGAGCGCTAGTATCTCGTCGTCGGTAAACGGGCCCTTCACGTCTTCGCCGGAAAGAATCATCCAGCGGGCGTCAGGAACGCCGGCTTGTCTTGGAGAAATCGCCCGGCCATGTCGCGCTTCCACGTCGTCAAACGTCTTTACGAGGGGCCCGCTTCCCGGGCGATCGTGGAATTCCCCCACGTCCGGCAGTTGCGTAGTCTCGAATCCCGGAACCTGTCCCGCGTCCACAGAGGACGGAGGATAGTCCGCCGGGGCGGGAGCGGCCGATTTAAGCCTTATTTTTAAGACCTTCCCACACTTCTTGCACGTGAAGCTCAGCGCTTTGTCGGTTACGGGTATTCTCACCTTAAAGGCGGCGCCGCAACCAGTGCATCGAATTCTGGCTTCTCTTTTTTCCATAGCGTTGGATTGACGAACCGTTGCAGGCGACTGAAATGGATTACCAAAATCGGAGCGCGTCTTGAATAGCCCGCTCCTCTCGCGATCTTAGAATAAATGCCTCCCTATGGGAAGTGATTTCTTCCCCCGGCCGCGGCCCGCGCCTTTTTGGACCGGGGTTCGCAAGGCTCAACGCGACCTGCCTGCTCGTCACGGTCGCACGACCGTGACGCGAGTTCACGCTCTCCACTTGGCGTGATATCCTCCCCGAGGTATGGTAGCGGGAACGGACCTCTTATGTGCGTGAGGTCGCCCGTCGGGCCTTCGACCGATTTGCGCGAGACCGGCCCGTCCAATCCCCACGCCCCGCGCTATGAGATGCCGGAGCCGTGCGATCACCGCAGGAGTAGGCGCATGATTGACTTTCACACTCACACGTTGCTCAGTGACGGAGCGCTGAACCCCAGTGAGCTTGTCCGTCGCGCTCATGTCATCGGGTACCGGGCCATAGGGCTTACCGATCATGTGGATGGCTCGAACCTGGAGGCGGTTGCCCGATCCATCCTCAAGGTGGCCGCGGACCTGAACCGTTTCCAGCCGACTCTGGTAGTCCCTGGGGTGGAGATAACCCACGCGCCCCCGGGTCAAATCCAGGAACTCGTAGCATTGGCCAGACAATTGGGCGCTCCCCTGGTGGTGGCGCATGGCGAATCACCGGTTGAGCCCGTGGCGCCGGGCACCAATCGGGCAGCGATAGAAGCGGGCGTTGACATCCTGGCCCATCCGGGCCATATCTCGGAATCCGAAGCTCGCATGGCCCACGAACGGGGTGTCTGCCTGGAAATTACCTCCCGACACGGACACAGCCTCACGAACGGTCATGTAGCTCGAATCTCGCTGCTGACCGCCGCTACCATGGTGATCAACACGGACACCCATTCACCTGAAAATCTTATTTCCCGTGCGCGGGCCCTTCAGGTGCTAATCGGCGCAGGGCTCACCGAAGGGCAAGCCGCGGGAGTGTTGGAAAACAACGAGGCGCTGCTCCGAAGGCTCAAGGAGCGTCTTCAGACCCTTGGCATCGTGTAACATGCGTTTTGCGTGGGACCCATCACCACTCCGTCTGAATCCATGGATCACCCTTCTCGTCGTGGCCTCATGGTTCGCGCTCATGGGCTTTCTGGTCAAAGACCGATTCACCATGGGCGGCGCGGCCATCTCTTCGTCCGTTCATATTGCGGGCGCCGAGGCCGATGATTGGTTCCTTATCCGCATTGGCGGAGCATATGCGGGCTTCGGCAGATCCCGACAGTTTCGGGCTGCCGAGGGGTGGACCCTCAGGGACGACCTGAAGCTTTCACTCAATATCCAGGGGCAGATCAAGCCCATACGGATCGCAAGCGCCTCAGAGGTGGATGACGCGTTCAGGTTGCGTTCCTTCCACCTCAAGCTCAACTCAGGAATCGTCTCCTTTGAGCAAAAAGGTCGAGTGGAGGGTAGAGAGCTGGTCATGACCATGCCCTCGTTCGCGGGAGGAGGCGCCAAGAAGATCAAGTTGTACGATATCCCCAGAATTTCGCGTTCGTTGGGACTGCCTGTTCCGCTGACGGGCCTGAACGTTGGGGATGAAATGCGAACGCCGATCTTCGATCCCATGGACGGCCACAAGTGGGATGCGGTTATCAGAGTCCAGGACAAGAGCGAGATGGAGATCGGGGACAAGAAGGTCGAGGCTTGGTTGGTCCGGGCGTCGTACCGGGCCATGGAACTTTCCATGTGGATCGATCGTGACGGCCGCCTGCTGAAGGGACGATTGCCGCTGGGCATTACGGTGAATCGCTCCACAAAGGAAGAGATCGAAATGAGCATGGGGGGAATCCGCAATCTTCCTGACATGATGAGCCTCTCGGCGGTCCCGGTGGAAGGAACGATCCCCGATCCTCAAAACGCGCGACAAGTCGACCTGAAGATCGTTAAGGGGATCGATCTCATCCGCGACATAGACCCGACTCGGCAGAAGATACAGAACGACGCCAAGCTCACGGTAACGCGGGAAGAGCTCCCCGCGGCGACGTACGCCCTCCCTTGTAAAGACCCGAACATGGAGACTCATCTGGTCTCGTCTCGGTTTATCCGGAGTGACCATCCCGAGATCGTCAAGAAGGCCAAGGAAATCATAGGAAACGAAAAGGACCCGGTGGCCGCGGGTCGCCTGATCAACGCATGGGTGTATCGGTATCTCAAGAAAATCCCCACCCCTGCGGTGCCCGATGCGTACTCGGTCCTGGAAACTCGTCAGGGAGACTGCAACGAACATGCGGTGCTCGCGGCGGCCCTTGCAAGAGCTGTGGGGTTACCGGCGCGTATCTCGTTGGGGCTGGTGTACATGGAAGACGGCTTCTACTATCATGCTTGGTGCGGATTCTGGGCAGGCGAGAAGTGGTTCACGGCCGACCCTCTCATGAACCAGTTTCCTGTGGACGCGGCGCATGTTACGCTCATGCACGGCGACGTGGATAAGCACCTCAACGTGATCTCATATCTGGGGAACTTGAGTTTCAGGGCGCTGGGGACCGCCACCTCAGAAAATGAACGCTGATCTCCGAATTCCGGCAAGCGACATCAGGTGAGATGGGGCAATGATCCGAGTTGAAAACCTCTCAAAGCGATTCCTCAAGACCGTGGCTGTCGATCATATCGATATTCACGTTCCCGCGGGTGAGATCATGGGATTTCTGGGACCCAACGGCGCGGGAAAAACCACCACCATACGTATGCTTGCAGGACTGATGAAGCCTGATACGGGAACGATTATCCTTGGCGGACACAACCTGGCGGAGGAGCCGGAAAAAGCCAAAGCCATTGTGGGCTTTGTGCCTGACAGACCGTATTTGTATGAAAAGCTCACCGGTTGGGAGTTCCTGGAGTTCAGCGCGGGCTTGTATAACGTTGACAAAGGCGAACTTAACCGCATGGGTTCTCGATATCTGGAAATGTTCGAGTTAACCGACTGGAAGGACGAACTGATCGAAGGTTACTCCCACGGCATGAAACAACGCCTTGTCATCATCTCCGCCCTGCTTCATCATCCCCGCATATTCATTATCGACGAGCCTATGGTGGGACTGGATCCCAAGGGAGTCCGTCTGGTGAAGGATCTTTTCACCGACATGGTCAAAGCTACCGGTATGTGCGTTTTTCTCTCCACCCACACGCTGGCGGTGGCTGAAGAAATATGCTCCATGATCAGCATCATACACAAAGGCAGGATCATAGCCTCTGACACTCCGGATAATATAAAGAGCAGGATTGCCAGAACCAGCGGCAACCTGGAACAGGCATTCCTGAAGCTCACCGGCGCGGAGGATATCGAGGGGCTTCGAGGCAGTCTCGGCGTGGCACGGCTTCGGTAAAGCTTCTTGCGAGGGGCGGGGAATTCTGTTAAGGTTTCTTATCCCTGGCGGCTGCCCAGTTAATTGATTGATATTGCACGGGAATCTTACCGCGGGAGGAGTCCATGAAGAGATCCAGGACCGGCATAGCGCTCCTATTCATCGGGTTCCTCGTGGTCGGCTTTCTGGCGTTGCTGATTACGGTGGCGCACTTCACGGAATCCGACGAAGACACCACTTCCGTGGCCGAAATACTAGGCGCGGAAAAGATCGGCATTGTCCCCATAGAAGGCACGATCTCTTCGGCTGATGACATACTCAAGCAGCTCCGGAAATTCCGCAAGAGGTCGTCCATCAAGGCGATCCTCCTCCGGATCAATTCGCCCGGAGGCGCCGTGGCGCCGGCGCAGGAGATATACCGGGAGATCGAGCGGACCAAAGCAAAGAAACCCGTGGTGGCCTCGATGGAGACCGTGGGGGCTTCCGCCGCGTATTATGTGGCATCCAACGCGGACAGGGTGGTCTGTTCAGCCGGGACGATAACCGGGAGCATAGGCGTGATCATGTTTATGGCGGAGATTCACAAGGCCATTAACAAGATCGGCGTGGATGTGAATGTTATAAAAGCTGGAAAATACAAGGACATCGGATCGGGGGTGCGACCGATGTCTGAAGAGGAACGAAAGCTGCTGGAGACCTTTGCCAAGCAGATCCACGAACAGTTTATTAAGGACGTGGCGCAAGCCCGTAAGGGCAAGATCGATGAGGACAAGCTTCGCAGCGTCTGCGACGGCAGCTTCTTCACGGGCGAGAAGGCCAAAGAGCTCGGTTTGGTGGATTCGTTGGGCAACTTCTATGACGCGGTGGAAGTCGCCGCGAAATTGGCGGGCATTAAGGGCGACCCCAAACTGGTCTACCCTGAAAAGAAGTGGGGAGGTCTCGTGGACCTCTTGTCGGGAAGCCTTGCCCGGTTGGCGCAAGGTCTATCGGACAAAGTCCGTGTCGCGCCGCCTTCTCTATGGATCTACTAGAGGTTTGGCTCTCAAAATGGCTTTTGTGGGGTTAGTTGCGTATTCGTGAGTTATTCCCGCCTTTTATATTTGAATATCAGGAGTGGATCGGATGCGTATTGAGGAGTCATTCACGTTCGATGATGTAAGCTTGGTTCCCAAGTATTCCGCTGTCTTGCCGTTCGAGGTGAACGTCGCTACCCGCCTGACGAAGGAGATCTCCCTCAATATTCCCATCGTCAGCGCGGCCATGGACACCGTGACCGAATCCCAGATGGCCATAACTATGGCTCGGCAGGGCGGCATCGGGATCATTCATCGGAATCTCTCGATAGAGGATCAGGTAAGGGAGGTGGAACGGGTAAAACGATCCGAATCGGGTATGATCGTGGATCCGATCACCATCGGACCCGAGCAGAAGATCACCGACGCGCTGGAAATCATGGCGAGATTCCACATTTCCGGTGTGCCGGTGACCGTAAACGGCTATTTGGTGGGTATTCTCACTAACCGCGATCTGCGCTTCGTGGAAGATCTGGACATGAAGGTCGCCGACGTCATGACCAAGGAAAACCTGGTCACCGTGGACGAAGGAATCAGCATCGAGGAATCCAAGGCCCTGCTCCACAGGCGTCGCATCGAAAAACTACTGGTTGTGGACAAAGACAATCGCCTCAAGGGGCTTATCACGATCAAGGATATCCAGAAGGCCATTATGTTCCCCCATTCAGTCAAAGATCAGTATGGGAGGCTCCGTGTGGGAGCAGCCGTGGGGGTGGGACCGGACCGGGACCAACGGGTCGAAATGCTCCTCAAAGGCGGCGCGGATGTCATTGTGGTTGACACCTCCCACGGCCATTCCCGAAACGTCGTGGAGAGTATCGCGGAGCTGAAAAGAAACTTCGGGGGAATTCAGATTATTGGAGGAAACATTGCGAGCGCGGAGGCGGTCGAGGACCTGGTCAAGGCGGGCGCTGACGGCGTCAAGGTCGGGGTAGGGCCCGGGTCGATCTGTACCACCAGAATCATCGCAGGGATCGGCGTGCCCCAACTGAGCGCCATCATGGACTGCTGCAAGGCGGCCGGGAAGCTCGACGTTCCCCTGATGGCCGACGGCGGCGTCAAGTACTCCGGGGACATCACCAAAGGGCTCGCGGCAGGAGCCCACTGTGTCATGATCGGAAGCCTTCTGGCCGGGACGGATGAGAGCCCCGGGGAGAGCGTGTTGTACCAAGGCCGCTCTTACAAGGCGTACCGCGGCATGGGCTCACTGGAGGCCATGAGAGAAGGCTCACGAGATCGGTACGGTCAGCACGAAGGGGTGCCCGAACCCAAGCTCGTCCCTGAAGGAATCGTGGGAATGGTCCCGGCAAAAGGGCCGGCCGCTGATTCGATCCACCAGTTGGTCGGTGGGCTCAAGGCAGGCATGGGATACGTGGGGGCCGGAAACATCGCGGAATTGCAGGAAAAGGCCCAATTCATAAGGATCACGTCCGCCGGTCTGAAGGAATCTCATGTGCATGACGTGGTAATCACCAAAGAGGCCCCAAATTATCGCGTGGAGATGTAAGGCGGCGGAGAGAAGCGGTCATGGTTCGGACAATCATCTTTGGTGTTACGGGATACACCGGCGTAGAGCTGGTTCGGCTCCTGGCGTCACATCCCGATGCGATGATAGCGGGAGGGAGTTCCCGCCAATGGGCCGGAAAGAAGGCAAGCGAGATTTTCCCTTCGCTGCGCGGCGGGTACGACTTCGTCTTGTCTACGGCGGACGATCTGCAGGGCGTGCGGGCGGACGTCGCATTCCTGGCTCTCCCGCACGGTGAATCCGCTCGGTTTGTGCGGCCGCTCTTGGACTCCGGCCTGAAAGTGATCGATCTTTCGGCTGATTGCCGGCTCCATGATCCCCAAATGTACCGCGAGTGGTACGGGCCTCATCAGGACCCCGAAATCCTTGCCCGAGCGGTCTATGGGCTGCCGGAGATCCATAGAAAAGAGATTGCCCAAGCCTCGCTGGCGGCAAACCCCGGATGTTATCCGACGAGCGTAATTCTGGGCGTGGCCCCGCTCATGACCCAGAACCTGGCCGACACATCGGTGGTGATCGCGGACTCGAAATCAGGTATATCCGGAGCGGGCCGCGGGTCGAAGCTCACCACGAGTTTTTGCGAGGCGGGCGAGGGTTTCAAACCCTACGGGATCCTGCGCCACCGGCACATTCCGGAAATGGAGCAGGAACTCTCGCTCCTGAAGGGCGACCGAGTCCGGGTGAGATTTTCTCCACACCTGATCCCGGTAAGCCGCGGCATGGTCAGTACCATATATCTACCCTTGAAGGGCCCTACAACTGCGGAGGTCATCCGTGAGCGCTACGAGACATTCTACAGTGCGGAGCCCTTTGTTCAGGCGCTCCCGGCAGGAGCGCTCCCGGACACATTGCAGGTGCGAGGTGCCAACGCGTGCCATATTGCCGTGGAGGTGGACGACCGGACCGGAATTCTGGTTGTTGTGTCCGCGCTGGATAATCTCACTAAAGGCGCTTCAGGGAACGCGGTCCAGAACATGAACATCATGATGGGCCTCAACGAAACCGCGGGACTCATGGGGCTTCCGCTCTTTCCGTAGTGAGAAGTTCGGACCGCGGAAGGTCAAGGCGTCTCGGGCGGGGCTGTACACCGGAATTACACTCAGGGAGCCGCCAATGTCTCAGAAGAAGAAAGACGTGGGAGTGGACCTTGGTTTGAGCGACGAAGAGAAGGAACTACTCCGCCGTGTGGCTCTTCAGACCATCGAGAAACGCGCGCGGGGTGAGCGGGGGCCGACGATCGGAAGCGCTTCGGACAAGCTCAAAGAACATCGCGGGGCCTTTGTAAGTTTATACAAGAAAGGAATGCTCCGCGGCTGTATAGGCTCCCTGGAAGGAAAAGGGCCTCTCATCGAGACGGTGAGAGAAATGGCAGAGGCCGCGGCGTTTAACGATCCTCGATTTCGGCCGGTCACGCAGGACGAACTGCCTTATCTTGAGCTGGAGATCTCCGCTTTGACCCCGTTCCAGGAAGTGAGCGATCCGTCGGAAATCAAGGTGGGGATCCACGGAATCATTATCAGGAAAGGGTATTTCTCCGGAGTTCTTCTGCCGCAGGTGGCCACGGAAAGGAACTGGGACACCATTACCTTCCTGGAAGAGACGTGCAGGAAGGCCGGGCTGCCCAGGGACGCGTGGAAAGACAAAGATACGGCGGTTTACGTCTTCTCCGCGGATGTCTTCTAAGTCGCGCTCCGAATTACCGACCATGAATCGAAGAGCCGTAGCTCTCATTTCCGGCGGCCTTGATTCTGCGCTGGCCATTCATCTGGTGAAGCGCCAGGGAATAGATGTTCTGGCCGTGCACTTCACCTGGTTCTTCTCGTCAGACGATCCGGGCTCTCCCGACTCTCCGATCATGACCCTGGCGCGGCAACTGGATGCGCGGGTTGCGTTTCTGCCCAAGGGGGACGATTTCCTGGAAGTCATTCGCAACCCCCGCTTCGGGCACGGGAAAAATCTGAACCCTTGCATAGACTGTCGAATTTACACCTTCAGGAAAACGCGAGCCTTCATGGAAAAAGAGGGGGCCTCCTTTATTGTCACGGGCGAGGTGCTCGGGCAGCGGCCTATGTCCCAGCGTCGCGACGCCATGAGGCTGATCGATCGCGAATCGGGCTGCGAAGGATTGGTGCTACGCCCATTGTCCGCCCGCGCGCTTCCTCCCACGCTGCCCGAAGAGGCCGGAGTGGTGGATCGGGAGCAGCTCCTCGGCATACGAGGTCGGGGACGAAAAGACCAGTTAAGGATGGCCCGAGAGCTGGGACTCACCGGCTTCCAATCTCCGGCCGGCGGATGTCTGCTCACGGACGTCGGCTTCTCCAATCGAATGCGCGATCTCCTTTCGGACCAGGAAGAAATCTCCAGAGAGGGATTTCAAGCCTTGACCGTGGGTAGACACATCAGGATTAGGCCCGGTTTGAGAATAGTCGTGGGCCGCAATCACGAGGAAAATCTCCGCCTGGAGCAGCTCGCGGCCGCAGGCGCGCTTTTTCATCCCATCGGATTTCCCGGCCCCACCGCGCTCGTCCAGGGCCGTCCCGATACCGAGGAAGAGCAGCTCATTGGCAGCGTCATCCGCAGGTACGCAAAGCCGGCCACGAGGGACGAAAGTATAGGCGTTTCAGACACGGCTTCTGAAGAGCGGGTGATTATCGTGAGCCATGTGGCCTCTGAAAGCTGGATCGCCGAGCACATCATTTGACAACCATCGGCTCAGAAAGGATCAAACCGTGAATTGTCCCCATTGTGGTCGTGAACTGCATCCCGTCGAGGATCGGAAGTTCTGCTCGTTCTGCGGAACGCCCGTGCGCGAGGCCGACACCCGGACCACCGAAAACGGCCCTGAACTGCCGCGAGTCGATATCAGCACGGACCCGGAGACTTCCGGCCGGCCTCCTTTGGGCCGCGAGCAATATTGTCCGTGGGAAGACCAGGAAGACTTGGGATTCGTCTCGGGCATATATCTTACGGTGAGAGAGAGCCTTTTCAATCCGAAGGAATTCTTTGCCAAGCTACCCCTCAAAGGCGGTTTCATGATGCCCTTGCTCTATGCGCTGATCGTTGAAACCTTGGGCACCATGATCGGCTATTTGTGGGGATTCGCTATGGGCACACCTTTTTTTGGGTCCGAGAACTTCGGGGGGAACCGCGCGGTTGTTTTTGGCGTGCTTATCCCCATGCTCGTCTTCCTGGGGATCGTGATATGGGCTGTGACTTTACATGTGGGACTGTTCCTCGTGGGCGGAGCGAGAGAAGATTTTGAGGCCACATTTCGAGTAGCTTGTTACGCGTCCGCCCCTGAGCTGATCAATGTGGTTCCGATTGTGGGCAGCTTCATCGGCCTCTTCTGGCGACTCTATCTCACGGTAGTGGGGCTTTCGCAGGTTCACGGAACCAGCGTTGCAAAGAGTGTCCTCGCACTCATCCTACCTGGAATCGTTTGCTGCGGTGTGATTTTGGGCGCAGCCGCGCTGATCGGCTTGAGCGTCGGCCTGTAGGGGCAGGTCTTGCGCCTGCCCGATTCGGGATGATCCGGCCAAGGCGGACGCAAGGAAATTGTCCCAAAATTACGACCCTGACCAAAATCGTGCCACGATTAATGAACCGGGGTTCGGCTGGGCGCTCCTGACGTCACACATCGGGGTTGCGAAGCTAAGAGTAGGGTTATTCGTGCGCACAGATTAATCTTCGCTCTTTTACTCGAAGACCGAGCAAGAAAATAAGCCTCCTGAGCCTTCGGCGCGGGGATGTATGACGTCCCGGCCACCCCCGCATCGTAACTCGATGTT
>Ga0194113_10003377_pt1 | contig 21442 bp, 21 predicted proteins | sample TA2MahC200mmetaG_FD_146193 | JGI IMG/M metagenome (GOLD analysis project Ga0194113, IMG submission 146193) | Freshwater microbial communities from Lake Tanganyika, Tanzania - TA2015017 Mahale Deep Cast 200m | ecosystem: Environmental > Aquatic > Freshwater > Lake | place: Tanzania: Lake... | reverse complement strand
GGCCTGGAGATGGTGGGCATTGGGCTATTTGCCACAGTGATCACCTATTTTATCGGCAACCTGTTTGGAGTGCAATTATCGTAGGCAAGACCTGATAGGTTTCCCGAAAACCTGTCAGGTCTTGAGAAATGGCCTCTTCTGGCCCCAACCTGGTGTTAACTCCTGGGGTTGGGGCGTTTTGTTTTCCTGCCAAAACTCCAGTAGGAGAAAGTGAAAGTTTTAAGGTTTCGGTACTTGACAAACCAGGCAAAATAGAGTATAATATCCGTAATTATAAGGCTAACGCCTAAGTTATAATACTAACGCCTAAAGCGTGAGGGGATATGAGTAACGACTCTATTGACAAACTGGTGAAAATCGGGTTCTCGGAGTACGAGGCCAAGGCCTACGTAGCGCTGCTCAGGGAAAGCCCTGTCACGGGATACCAACTCTCCAAGCTCTCCGGCGTCCCCCGCTCCATGATCTACGAGGTGGTCGGTAAGCTCACCGCTCGCGGTGCGGCCATGACGCTGCGAACTGGCGGCGCCATCAAGTACGCGCCGGTTCCAGCAGTTGAATTCCTCGATCAACTCCGCCGTGAGCACGAAGAACTCACCGACTCGCTCAAGGATGACCTGGCTGTCCTCACTGCAGCCCCCAACCTCGAATACGTCTGGCACATCGAAGGCCACGACAACATCATGGCCAAGGCCATGGAGATGATCGTCCAGGCAAAAAGCGGAATCTACCTGGCTCTTTTGCCAGCCACGTTTCCGACATTAAAGTCTTCGCTGGAAGGTGCGATTGCGCGTGGAGTGCGGGTGGTGATCTACACTGCGAGCGCCCTCGAGTTGCCGGGCGGTCAGGTCGTCGTCGCTCCCCTCTCTGAGGAGGCTCTCACTCAGGTAGGAGGGCTTGGTTTGATCCTGGTCATTGACGGAGAGGAAGTACTGGTCGCTGAATGGCTGACTGCCACCCAGGCTCGAGCTTCCTGGACCAGCAGCCCACTCCTCGTCTTTGTCGCCGAACATCACTTGCGAACAGACCCGTATCTGCCCCAAATCCTGGCTCTGTTGGGAGATCGGGCACTGGACGTCATCCGAGAAGAGGATCGGGAGTTGTTCGCCCGTGCCCTGGAGAGCCATATAGGCAGCTAACCGAGTTCACATGGAGGAGAACAATGATCCAACTGACAGACGTGTCCAAGTGGTATCAGATGGGTGAGGTTCGTGTCACCGCTTTGAACAAAGTATCGCTGGACATAGGCAAAGGCGAGTTCGTCGTTGTCCTGGGGCCTTCGGGCAGCGGCAAGACGACGCTGCTGAACATGATTGGAGCTCTCGATGTCCCTTCTGAAGGGACCGCCCGCATCAATGGTAAAACTCTTTCTGACACTACCCGTCAGGAGCGTTTTACGTTCCGGCGCGAAACGGTGGGCTTTATCTTCCAGACCTTTAACCTCTTCCCTACCCTGACCGCGCTGGAGAATGTCCAGTTTGTGCTGGACATGGCCGGCAAGGGCAAGGAATCGTACCAGATCGCGGACAAGGTCCTCAGCGATGTAGGATTGGCGGAGCGGCTGCGTCACTTTCCCCACCAGTTGTCGGGGGGCGAGCAGCAGCGAGTGGCCATCGCCCGTGCTCTGGCCAAAGAGTCCCCCCTCATTCTGGCCGACGAACCCACTGGCGAACTGGACTTCAACACGGGCGTTCAAATCCTGGAGTTGCTCAGAAAACAGTCTGAGACAGGCAAGACGATCGTTATCGTCACCCACAACCGGGAGATCGCTCGGATAGCAGATCGAGTGATAAGGCTCCATTCGGGCGAGATCGCCAGTGATGGGCCGGCTCCAGGAGGCAAAGTGCCTATCACCGAGCTAGAGTGGTAAAGGAGAGACCATGACCTCACTTTCCCTGTGGTTGAAATGGTCCCTGCGCGACCTGCGCCAGCGATGGTTGCAGGTCGTCGCCATCGCCATGGTGATCGCCCTGGGCACTGGCGCGTATTGTGGCCTGGGTAGCAACACCCCCTGGCGCCTCCAAGCGCTCGACCAGAGCTACGCCATGCTCAACATGTACGACCTCAAGATGGAGCTATCGCTGGGGAGCTACCTCGACGCCAACGAGCTGACGCAGGTGGTGAACGCCATCGAAGGGGTGCAAGATAGCGAAATGCGATTGGTCTTGCCCACCTTTGTGGACGCTTCCCTTCGGCAAGCTCAGGACGCTGCGACGCCGGATCAAACCGTTATGGTGGCTGGTCGGATTGTCGGCGTAGATGTCTCTTCGGGAGGACCGGCTATCAACCACATCCACGTCACGGCCGGGCGTGCCCTGAGGGCCAGCGATAGCGGAGAACCAATCTGTATCGTAGAGCACAACTTTGCCGATTATTACGACCTGGAACCTGGCGACCGGGAGATACGAGTCCGAGGCGGGCTCTACCTTGACCCCGTGGGCACCGGTATGTCTCCGGAATACTTTGTGGTCATGACGGAGGAAGGGGGGATGATGGCCCAGGCCACCTTTGCCGCCCTTTTTGTTCCCTTGGAAACGGCTCAAGAGATGGCCGGTCTGCCCGGCATGGTCAACGACGTGTTGCTCTCGGTCGCCGATGGCGTGGAGGTCGGAGCAGTGGAGCAAATGCTCCAAGAGGCGATGGCAAAGGCGTTCCCAGAGGTCGGCGTCACGTTCGAGGATAAATCGGAGAACGAGGTCTACTCATTCATGTACGAGGATATTTCGGGCGATCGGGCGATGTTCAACATATTCGCCTACCTTCTCATGGCCGGGGCTGCTTTTGGCACTTTTACCCTGGCCAGCCGGATGGTCGAAGCCCAACGGCGCGAGATCGGCATTAACATGGCCCTGGGGGTGGAGCCCGGCGTCATCGCCCGTCGCTACCTGTTTGCCGGAGCGCAGATTGCCCTGCTGGGGGCGCTCTTCGGCTTGGTCGCCGGCGCGATTCTCAGCCATGCCTTTGGGAATCTTCTCCGGGAGTTGCTGCCCATGCCGTACTTTGAGACACCCTTCCAGGTGTCCATTTTTCTGCGAGGCGCGCTCTTGGGAATCGCTATCCCGCTGCTCGCGGCGATCTATCCGATTTGGCGGGCGGTCAGGGTCACGCCGATAGAGGCAATCCAGACCGGTTACCTGGTCGCCAAGGGCGGTGGCCTGGCGCCGACCCTGGCCCGCTTTCACCTGCCTGGCTCGAGTGTCACCAAGTTTCCCTTCCGTAACCTGTCGCGCAATCCCCGGCGTACCCTCTTGACCATCCTGGGTATCACCATCGCGGTCATCCTCCTCGTCGCCACTATCGGGATGCTGGATTCCTTGACGGCGACCCTGGACGCAGGGCGGGAAGAGCACCTGAAAGGCGCGCCGGATAAAATGCTTGTTGCTCTGGACAATTTTTATCCCGTCGCGCTGCTCCACATCTCGGGTGACGATTTGGACCGCACGATTTCCAAAGCCGAACCTGTTGTCACTTTACCTGGTACGGGCAGTAGCCAAAATGAGGAAACATTCGATGTCATCATCCAACTCATGGATCTGGACAACGACTTGTGGACACCGACCCTTCTCCGAGGGGATAAACGAACAAAAGAGCCGGGCGTCATCATCTCCGAAAAAGCCGCCCGTGACCTGGGGGTGGAAGTCGGCGACACCATGACCCTGAAGCATCCCTACCGCGAGTCCCTGTTCGCCTATCGCATGCAAGAGAGCGAGGTTAAGGTCATAGGCATCCACGCCGACGTCATGCGCTTGTACCTTTATATGGACATTGAGGACGCAGCGATGATGAATCTCAGCGGGTGGGTGAACAGCCTGCAAATCAGCCCGGCTGCCGGGGTCGAGGAGGAGGAGATACGTAAAGAGCTGTTCCAGATGCCAGGGGTGGCCTCTGTCCAGTCTGTATCCGCTTTGGTGGATACCTATGCTGAGCTGATCGAGTTGTTTGTCGGCGTGTTTGCGGTTGGCCAATACGTCGCCATTCTGCTGGCTTTTCTCATTGCTTTCAACACCACCAGCATCAATGTGGATGAGCGGCGTCGGGAACTGGCCACAATGTTTGCCTTTGGAACGCCCGTCCGCACTGCCACCAGGATGGCGGTGGTTGAGAACTTGTTGGTGGGGCTTCTGAGCACGATCATCGGCGTTGGCCTGGGGTGGGCGGTGTTGAGTCAACTCCTCGGCGGGCAGATCGAGAGAACGGTGCCGGAGATAGGTTTCCTGATTCAGGTCGCCCCGTCCACGCTGGTTCTGGTGGCGTCCTTTGGAGTGCTGCTGGTTGCGCTGACGCCGGTCTTTACCGTTCGAAAAGTCACCCAGATGGACATTCCATCTACCCTGCGGGTTGTCGAGTAGAGCAATGTGAGTGATCACTCTTTGAAGGAGGAGGTGCTTATGTCTGAAAAAGCCGCTTTAATGACCCAGGGACTGATGAAGTCCTACGGTAAGATCCGAGCGCTGCGGGGCGTTGACCTGGAAGTGCGGCGCGGCGAGATCTTCGGCTATCTCGGCCCGAACGGGGCCGGGAAAACCACCACCATTCGCTGCCTGCTGGACCTGATCCGGCCCGATGGCGGCACCGTGCGAGTGCTGGGCATAGACCCCCAGGCTGACCCGGTGGGGGTGCGTGCCCGCATTGGCTACTTGCCGGGCGAACTCGCATTGGATTCCAACATGACGGTTGAAGGCGCGCTACGCTACTTCAATGCCTTGCGTGGCAACAAAGTGGATTGGGACTTCGTGCGCCAGCTCGCCCGGCGTCTCCAACTCGATCTCAAGCCCCATATCAAGAACCTCTCGCATGGCAACAAGCAGAAGGTCGGTGTGGTGCAGGCCCTGATGCACCGTCCCGAACTGCTCCTGCTGGACGAGCCCACGCTCGGCCTGGATCCGCTGATGCAACACGAAGTCTACCATCTGCTCAGGGAGGCCCGGGCCGACGGGGCCACAGTGTTCTTCTCCTCCCACATCATCAGCGAGGTGGAGACCCTGGCCGAGCGCGTGGCCATCATCCGCCAGGGCGTGATCGTCGAGGAGGCGGAACCCAGCCAGCTCGTCAGCATGGCCATGCGCCGCGTGTGGGTTCGCTTCAAAGAAGCGGTTGACCCCACGCCGTTGGCCCAGGTGGAAGGCGTCACCCTGCTCTCGACGAGCAACAATATCGCCGTTCACCTGCAAGTGGAGGGCGAGGTGGATAGCCTCATCAAGGCCCTGGCCGCTTTCCCGGTCAGTGACTTTGAGATCGAGCGCCCCTCGCTGGAGGAGATCTTCCTGGCCTACTATGAATCCAGTGACAAGGAGGAAAGTTAGCATGTTTGCCGAATTCAAGCACACCCTGCGCCGCATGCGCGGCCAGATGATTGGTTGGGGGATTGGCCTGGCCCTTTACGTCGTGCTGATGGTGTCTTTCTACAGCTCAGTAGCTGGGATGGGGAATCTCATGGAGGACTTCCTCAAGGTCTATCCTGAGGAGATGTTGGCCTTCTTTGGCAGTATCATGGATCTCAACACTCCCCAGGGCTACCTGGACATCTACTATTTCAACTACATGACGGTCATCCTTGGCATCTTTGCCGTCGGCGCCTGTGCCAGCCTGCTGGTTGGTGACGAGGAAAAGGGTATCCTGGACCTGGTGATGGCTCATCCCGTTAGTCGCACCGCGCTCTTCTGGGGCCGGCTAGCGGGATTCGTGGCTGCTACGGTGGTGATCCTGCTCGTGAGCTGGTTGAGCTGGGTCATTCCCGCCGGACGTTCTGGCCTAGAGCTCACCTGGGTTGAGTTCTTGCAACCCTTCCTGCCCCTGTTTGCAGAACTGCTTCTCTTTGGCACGTTGGCCTTGCTGCTCAGCATGGTGCTGCCCTCAGGGCGAATGGCTGGCATGACCACCGGGGGATTTTTGATCGCCAATTACCTCCTCGTCGGCCTGGCTAATATCAACCAGGATCTCAAGCCGATCGTCCAATACACCCCATTGCATTACTACCAGGGCGGCTATGCCGTCTCCGGGGTGAACTGGGGCTGGCTGGCTGGTCTGCTGGCGGTGTCGGTGGTATTCGTGCTACTGGCCTGGTGGCGCTTCCAGCGGCGCGACATCCGCGTGGGCGGGGAGGGCGGCTGGCGACTGCCATCGTTGCCTTTTCGCCGCAGAGCTGCCACGGGCGTTTCCCGCCATTCCGTATAATCAAGAGGCAGCTTGCCTTGAGTCAAGACAAAGGAGGACGAATGATGAAACCTGAAACCGTTTCGTTGCTTTGTAGGCCTGGAACACACGAACCATTGTACCTGGCCTCTGTGCCAGGGCCCGATGGAAGTGCACAGGAAGTACTGGTCGGTGTTCACTCCGGGGAAAGATTTCCCGTACGTGACGGAATTCCCCTCTTGCTGGATGAATCGAAAGTCTCCGGATTCAACCAGCGGTATCAAGGGATCTACAACAGAGTTGCCGGGCTCTACGATGCCGGTATCAAGCTGTTTGCGTATCTGGCGGGCGGGGGAGAAGAGCACTTCCGCGGGGAGTATCTGCGGGAACTGGAGGTACAGGACGGCAACCACGTGTTAGAGGTGTCAATTGGCACGGGGGCGAACCTTCACTACCTGCCGGTGACGGCAGCTTACTTTGGGTTGGATCTCTCCTGGGGAATGTTGAAAAGATGCCAGAGGAATCTGAAGCGGTGGCAGCGAGAAGCAGAGTTGATTCTGGGCAATGCTGAAGAACTGCCTCTGCGTGATGAGTCGTTCGAGACAGTTTTTCACGTCGGCGGAATCAACGCTTTCAATGACCGGGCCAAGTCCATCTGCGAAATGATCCGGGTGGCGAGAGCAGGGGCCAAGATCGTGATTGTTGATGAGACTGCCAAACTGATGGAATCTTTCGCCTGGATGCCAAGTGTTAGAAGGTGGTTGCAGGAGCATGGCGAAAGGTTCTCAGCCCCCGCTGGGTTGGTTCCAGAGGGGATGAGAGACGTACATGTAAAGGAAATTGCCAAAGGCAACTTGTATTGCCTCACCTTCAGAAAGCCCTGAGGGGAACTGCGCGACCATTGTCCAGGCGAAATCAAGATACGCACTGCCCAACACCAGCTTCAGCGGACAGCGGCTCCGCCGCTGCGCCTGAGCCAATCCGTTAGGGGCACTTTTCTACACTCACGAAGGAGGATAATCCCATGACGGCAGAATCAACCTTTCACGTCGCCTTTTGGGTCCTGTTCGGAGGGGTGTTGGTTATGCGGATATACTTTGCGCTCCGGGTTCGTCGGGCTGGGGAGCGGGTGATGCCCGACCGTCAAGCCATTGAGCGCGAAGGACGAGCGATGTTCGCCGTTCGGGTTCTGATGTTCTTTCTCCTGCTCGCCTGGCTGGCGCTATACGCCATCGATCCGCCCTGGATGGGGGTGCTCTCAGTCCCATTTCCGGGCTGGCTACGCTGGGTGGGGTTTGTCCTGGGACTCGCCAGTCTGGGGTTTTGGGCATGGACTCAGGTTGCGCTGGGGAAGGAGTGGTCACCTCAATTGCAGTTACGTGAGGAACACCATCTGGTGACCACGGGGCCCTACGCCCGGATACGCCACCCGCTCTACACGGCCATGCTCGGCTGGGGGACAAGTGTAGCCCTGGTGACTGCCAACTGGGTCTTTATAGTCCTGGCAGTGGTGGTAATCACCGGCTTATTTGCCCGCGTCCCCAGGGAAGAGCAAATGATGATCGAGGAGTTTGGGGAGGAATACGGGGCCTATATGAAACGGACGGGGAGATTTTTTCCGAAGTTTCCAGGAGGATGAACTTGTCAGAGATCACGAACCAAGCCCTGAGCGGTGTGTCTGAAACGCTGCTCGTCACGCTTTACCTGCGGGCAATGGAATCGCAGCGCCCGGACGCACTGATCAAGGACGAGAAGGCCGTGGCGCTGGTCAACCGGATGAGCTACGACTTCGCCCGGGTCAGGCAGATCCCGCTGAGGGAGGCTAACAAGGTAGTGCTAATCCTGCGCAACCGGGAATTTGACCGCTACGCGCGGGATTTCCTGGCGCGCCGCCTGGAAGCGGTTGTGGTTCACGTCGGGTGCGGGCTCGATTCGCGCTTCGAGCGCGTGGACGATGGCCAGGTGGAGTGGTATGACCTGGATATGCCGGACGTCATCGAGTTGCGCCGCAAGCTCATCGGCGACGAAAGGCCTGCCCTGAGCGAAGTCGAAGGGGAGCGCTATCATCTGCTGGGCCACTCGCTGCTCGACAACACCTGGCTGGACATCGTGAGTGCTCATCGCCAGTGCCCCTTCCTGTTCCTGGCCGAAGGTGTTTTCCAGTACCTCGAAGAAGCGCAGGTCAAGCCGCTGGTACTGACCCTGCGCGACCATTTCCCAGGCGCAGAGCTGGTCTTCGACGCCTGGAAGCCATTCGAGGTCTGGCTGGGCAACCGCTGGCTCTCCCCCCCCCAAGTTTACGGGTCTTTTGCAGTGGGGCCTCTGGCGCGGCCAGGAGCTCGAGGGCTGGGGTGACGGCATCCGCCTGCTCGACGAGTGGGGCTACTTCGACCGGCCTGAGCCGCGGCTAGTTTCCTTTCGCTGGATGGCCCCCCTCTTTCGCCTGCTCAAGCCCATGGGCATCTTCCACTTCCAGCTCGGAAAAGTGACAGGAGGAGGTGTGTGATGTTCGTTCTTCAAGACCCTTTCTTTTGGGCGTTTATCGGCATGTTCGGGCTTCTTGGAGGTGCCGCCGTGGTAAGCGGAACAAGGCGAAGAAAATACGCTCTACTCGGCTTTGCCATCGTGATGATTTGCGATTTGGCCCGGGTGTTACTCGTTTTGCCTCTGTGCCCCCAACCCCGGTTTGAGATGGGTCATTGGAATTGGATTGCCGGCGGGATCATCCTCGCAGCCGCGCTGGTTTTTGCTGTTTCTGCCTTTTCCATCAAATGGTGGGCTGCCCCGGATGAGAACATGGTTCTCAGGACCACCGGCATCTATGGCATCGTCAGAAATCCCATCTACCTTGCCGACATTCTATTCTCGCTCGGACTGGCGATTGTGTTCCGCTCTATCATCGGTATTGCGCTGATTCCACTATGGTGGGCCGGCTTTCTATTCCTCGTTCTGATCGAGGAAGAAAGTCTGGAACGCGCACTGGGACAGCCCTACCTGGATTACAAGCGACGGGTGAAGGGTCGAATCATCCCAGGATTACCCATTTGATGACTTGCATAACGACTCAAGGAGAGAAGATCATGACTACAGAAGCGAACGCTCAGTCGAGCCTGAACTATCTCGACTTCCAGGCCTATGTCGGCATTACTAAACACAATGGCGGATTTGCAGCGACGAACGAGCTCCTCTCGCTATGCCACATTGAAGATGCCAGGGAGGTGCTGAACGTCGGCTGCGGGATTGGCGTCGGCTCTGTCTACGTCGCCAGGAGGCACGGTTGCCATGTCGTGGGCGTGGACATTCTGGAGAAGATGATCGAATGGTCGCGTCTGCGCGCGAATGAGGAGAAGGTTGAGGGCAAGGTCGAGTTCCGGGTTGCCGATGTGCTCGACCTGCCCTACGACGCGGACCGGTTTGACGTCGTCTTCTGCGAATCCGTGCTCGCCTTCGTGGAAGACAAGCAGCGGGCCATCCGGGAGTGCGTGCGCGTGACCCGGCCCGGGGGGTACGTCGGGCTGAATGAGACGTACTGGATCAAGGAGCCATCGCCTGAGATGGTGGCGCGGGTGCGTGCTTCCGTCGGTACGGCTATTCCGACCGTTGCCGCCTGGCAGTCACTGTGGGAGGAATCCGGGCTGCAGGACCAGGTGGTGAGGCTTCACCAAATTGATGCCCGCGCCGAAATCAGGGATCGGATGCAGTGGGTCGGTCGGAAGTGGGTGTTGAGAGGTTTTGGCCGGCTGTTCCGCCTGTATCTCACGAATCCGGCGGCCAGGCACTCCCTCAGGGAGATGTTCGATGCGCCGCTGGACACGTTGCAGCAGATGGGATACGGGCTGTTCGTCGGCAAGAAGCAGGAGCGTGGGTAGCGATGATCAAGGAAAACACCATGAACATCAACACCAATCAATCCAACGGGAAAACGAGCGTCACGGCTGGCGTCTTGAAGCGGCTGTTCCAGGTGTTTGGCAACCTGCTGGTAGTGGCAGTGATCCTGTTCGTTTCGTCGGGCCGCCTGGGCTGGGTGTGGGCCTGGGTCTACGTCGGTGTGGGCGCAGCCATACTCGTCATCAACGCGCTGGTGATCCTGCCCACTACCCCGGAACTGGCCGCCGAACGCTCACGGGTCGCCGGGAACACCAAAGGCTGGGACCGGGTGGCTGTCGTGCTCATCTTCATCAGCGGGGCGGGTATCTTTCTGGTGGCCGGGCTGGACGAGCGCTTCGGCTGGTCGCCTGAACTGGCACTGGCGATCCACGTGGCTGCGTTGGTCGTCACAATCCTGGCACAGGCTGTGTTCACCTGGGCGATGGCCTCCAACCGGTTCTTCGCCAAGACGGTGCGCATTCAGGAAGAGCGTGGTCACACCGTCGCCAGCGGCGGACCATACCGGTTCGTGCGGCATCCGGGCTATGCTGCCAACATCGTCACGATGTTCACCGTTTCGCTGCTGCTTGGCTCGCTGTGGGCACTGATCCCGGCGGCGCTGTCGGCGCTGGCTTTCATCGTCCGCACGGTGTTTGAGGATAGGACGCTGCGGAGTGAGCTTGCAGGGTACGAGGAGTACGCGCAGCAGACGCGCTATCGGCTGCTGCCGGGGGTGTGGTAATTATCCAGAGGAAGGAGAGAAGATCATGACTACCAAGAAGAATGTTCAATCGGACGTAAAATTCCTCGACATGCAGGCCTGCGTCGGCATCACCAAGCACATTGGTGGGATTGAAGCGACGAACGAGCTTCTATCGCTGTGCCACATTGAGGATGCTCAGGAAGCCCTGAATGTAGGCTGTGGGATAGGCGTCGGCTCCGCCTACGTCGCCAGGAAGTACGGTTGCCATGTGGTGGGGGTGGATATTTCGGAGAAGATGATTGAATGGTCACGACGACGCGCCAGAGAGGAGCGAGTCGAGGCCAAGGTTGAGTTCCGGACGGCCGACGTGTTGGACCTGCCCTTCGAAGCACACCGCTTCGACGTCGTCTTCGCCGAATCGGTGCTGATATTCGTAGAAGACCAGGCGCGGGCGATTCGGGAATGTGTGCGGGTGACAAAGCCAGGCGGCTACGTTGGGCTGAACGAGGGCTTGTGGATTAAGCAGCCGTCTCCTGAGATGGTGGCACAGGTTAAGGATGCACTCGGTCCTTTTATCCCGACCATTGAGACCTGGCAGGCGCTTTGGGAGGCATCCGGGTTACAGGAGCGGGTGGTAAAAGTCTGCCAGGTTGACGCCCGCACGGAAGTCAAGAGCCGAATACAGTGGATCGGTTGGCGGTGGCTTTTGAGAGCCTGGGGCCGCGGGCTGCGTCTGTACATCACGAATCCTGCCATCAGGCAGTCCATCAAGGGGATGTTCGACGTGCCACCGGAAGTGTTTCAGTACGCGGGATATGGGCTGTTCGTCGGCAAGAAGTAGGATCTAATGCTCATCCAATCGCTCCTATTGGTGATAGCTGCCTATCTGATGGGCTCGATTCCCACCGCTTATCTGGCCGGCCTGTGGCTCAAGGGAATTGATCTGCGCCGCTACGGCAGCGGCACTGTCAGCGGCACTGGCGTTTACTACCACATCTCCAGGCCTGCCATCGTTGCCGTGGGACTGTTCGACCTGACCAAGGCCGCTCTACCTACCTGGTTGACCTTGCGGTGGGGGCTGGGCCTGGGGGTGGCCCTGTTAGCGGGGGTGGCAGCCATGGTCGGCCACAACTGGCCTCTCTATCTGGGCTTCAAGGGGGGACGCGGGCATAGCACCATCCTGGGGATGATGCTGGTCGTGTTCCCCTGGAGTTTCCCCTGGCTGCTGGCTTTTTTGGCCGTGGGACGGTTGCTGGGGTACACGGCATTGTTATCCCTGCTGGGCATTGCCTCCCTGCCCCTATTGACCCGGTTCGCCGACCAGCCAGCGGAAGTAGTCTGGGCCAGTGTAGCTATGTTGATCATCACTGTGATTAAGCGGTTGGAGGCCAACCGCCAACCGCTCCCTCCACAGGGTCCAGAACATCGTCAGGTGCTTCTGAACCGCTTTCTTCATGACCGTGACGTGGGACCACGGGAGGAGTGGGTGGAGAGGAAATCTATAGAAATCTTTCAGGAGGGACAAATGAACACCAATGCTGAGCGACCAAAAAGGGCATCTGAGGTGATCAGGGAGGTTGGCTGGAAAGCCTGGCTCAGGTTCGCCGCGTTCACGTTGCTGTTTCCGATGATCTTGTTCATCGCGGCGGGTCGCCTGGATTGGGTGTGGGGTTGGGTCTATGTCGGCATAGTTGTTTTTTTTACATTGATCAGCCGCATTGCCGTCATACGCACCAACCCGGATCTGATAGCCGAACGCGCCAAATCCCTTGACCGGGAGGACGTCAAAGGCTGGGATCGGCTGATTCTCTTTTTCCTGCTTCTGATTGGCCCGTTGGCCATGATGATCGTGGCTGGGCTGGATGAGCGCTTCGGGTGGTCGCCACAGATACTACTCACTCCCCGGCTGGTTGCGTTAGCCGTCATGGTGCTAGGCTACATTGTGAGTACCTGGGCGATGGCAGTGAACAGGTACTACTCGGCCGTGGTGCGCATCCAGAAAGACCGCGACCAAACCGTCGTCACCGACGGGCCATATCGGTTCGTGCGCCATCCGTCTTACGCCGCTGGGAATGTAGCCTCCCTTATGATTCCGATTCTGCTTGGCTCACTGTGGGCGTTCATCCCATGCGGCCTGGGGGTGTTGCTCACCATCATCCGCACCGCGCTGGAGGATAAGACCCTGCTGGAGGAACTCGACGGCTATGCCGAGTACGCCCAGCAAGTGCGCTATCGGCTGCTACCAGGCGTGTGGTAGCACAGTTGTCGTGATCTGGGGGTCAAGATGGATCAAAGAGGTCGTAAGGTGAACTTTGTCCGCCTGCTGAAGCGGATCGTGCAGGTGCTCGTCGTCGTAGCTGCCCAGGCGGCTATGCTCTTCCTGTCATCCTGGCGACTCGACTGGGTGATGGCGTGGGTGTACGTCGGCACGTTTACCGTGGTGCTGGCGGCGATGACCATCTACCAAGAAGTGAACAACCCCGAACTGGTAGAGGAACGCTCTGAATTCAAGCCCAGGGAGGGGGTGCAGACCTGGGACGTGATTCTCTCCGCCGTCGTCAGGGTGTCACTGCTGGCGAATTACGTCGTCGCCGGGCTGGACATGCGCTTTGGTTGGAAGCCGGAAATCCCACTGGCGTTTCAAATTGCCGCGTTTGGGCTCGGCTTGCTCGGGGCAGTCCTGCTCGTCTGGGCGATGGCGGCCAATCGCTACGCGGCGGTTTACACCCGCATCCAGCAAGAGCGCGGGCACGTCGTCGTGACGACCGGCCCTTATCGCTTCGTGCGCCATCCGTTTTACGTCGGGACGATCACCTTCTCGTTGATGATCCCGCTGGCGCTGGGTTCGCCGTGGGCGCTCATTCCAGGCGGGCTTGCCGCGCTGCTTTTCATCGTCAAGACGGCGGCCGAAGACCGCATACTGCGCGAGGGCCTCGCAGGCTACCGCGAGTACGCCGGGCGCGTGCGCTATCGCCTGCTGCCGGGCATCTGGTGAGACTGGTACATTGGTAAATTGGTAGACTGGTGGCTGGGACCGCAACATGATGCACGGGCTGAACCGCGAGCTGGGCACCACTTTCATCGTCGTCACCCACGATCCGGCCGTAGCTCGTCAGACAGAGCGCATCGTGGTGTTGGATTCGGGGCACATCGTGCGGGAGGACATCGTTGGCGACCCCTATAGCGAGGACCTGAAGATGCTCAAGAATTCCCCCCCGGGGCAGGCGGTTCTAGAGGGCACGGAAGCGCACCTGGCTATTGAGGGGATGGTTCTCTACCACGATAGCCAGCTCACCGAGACGGGACGTTTCTTGAAGGAGATACTGGGGAGGATATAAGCAACCAAGGTTGACTTTCCGTCGCCACCCCGCCTGGGGCTGATCCTTCGACTGGCTCAGGACAGGCGCCGCCAGGCTCAACATACAAAGGCCTACGGCCTGTCAAACCCAGCCCCAGCGGGGCTTCGTAGACTGAGACAGGGGCTTGAGCGGAGCCCCTGGCGGACTGAATTGACGCCGCCGGGCCAGCCCCAATCGAGGCCAGCGAGGATGCCGGCGCAGCGCGGCCTACCTGCGCCAGATCTCCAAAGGGCGCACGTAGAGAGAGCCAATCAGGGCGCCGTAACCGGTCCGCTCTTGCACTTCCTTATCATCAACCAATTTGACGTCGAGCATGGAGCACAGCGCGTTGGCCTTGGGACAGGCGAGTCGCCCGAACTCCTCGGCCAGAGCTGAGCCCAGCGAGGTCACCACCGACGACAGGGCCGCGCTCTTGCGACTGACCCAGGCGAGCATGCTGATGCCCGGCGAGAGGTTAGGCCGGCCAGGGAGGGGATCGTCCACGCTGGTCGCGTATTCGGGCTCATAGGTGTAGATAGCTTTGACAGTGTCATCCACCGAGCCCAGATAATCAGCCACCCCTTCGGCCAGACCATAGCGCAGGTATTCGCAGACAGAGCAATCTCCACAACGCAGAGCCTCTAAGGTTTGGTCCCGGCCTTTAAGACCCATTTTCTTGGCACTGAACTCAATGGCATCTTCCATCATGCCTGTCACAATAGTAGTGTCAAATGTGCTCACGGACATTTTCATTGCCTCCTTATTACTGATTACCGTTCACTGATTACCGTTCACTGCCCCACCTCCCACCAGGGCAACCTTCTCTCATAACCGATCAACTTGAGGCCGGTTATGGCCGCCGTATTGAGATCCATCGCCCGCAGGTCTTCCTCACTCAAATCCTTGATGTCGTCGTGACCGGAAAGCATGGTCAGGATCTTGAGCTCCTCAGCCGTGGCCTTGATAAAGTTAGCCAGGCGGTCGCCAGCCTCCTCGGGATCGAGCCGGGCACGAAGTTCGGGGTCTTGAGAGGTGATGCCGTAGGGACAGCGGCCGCTGTGGCAGGCCATGCAGGCCCGGCAGCCCATGGCGATCTCGGCCGCCGCGCCGAAGCCGACGCCGTCGGCCCCCATGGCCATCGCCTTGTAGGCGTCCAGGCCGTCGCGCATACCACCCAGGACGAAGAGCTTGACCCGGCGATGAACCCCCATGTCCTTCAGGGCCTGCACAGACGGCGGGATCAGGGCTACCGTCGGAATGCCCACGCCCTGGGTGACAATGGCCGGCGAAGCGCCCGTGCCGCCTACCAGTCCATCAATGGAGATGGCGTCCGCCCCGGCCTCGACGCAGGCCCTGACGTCTGCGTAGGGGCGACTGGGGCCAAGCTTAAAGAAGATAGGCACCTTGTAATCGGTCACGTCGCGCAAGAAAGCAACCATGCGCTTCATGTCCTCCAGGTCCTGCACGTCGTAGTAGCGGCAGGGGGAGAGGGCGTCGCTGCCGACGGGGATGCCGCGCACAGCGGCTATCTCTGCGGTGACCTTGGCCCCCAGCAGGTGGCCGCCCATGCCTGGCTTGGCCCCCTGGCCGATCTTGACCTCGACCCCATCGCCGGCGCGGACGTAATCGGCCGAGACCCCCCAGCGGCCGGTGGACCACTGGACGACCAGGTAGCCACCTGGCTGCCATCGCTTCAGCGTCCGCTCTTCGTTCTCGTATCCCTTGATCAGCCAGGTTTCGTCCCTTAGCAACCCGCCCTCGCCGGTATTGTTGATGATGCCTGTCTGAGCCGCGCCGATGGACAGGGCCATCCTGGCTTCTCTGGACACTGCGCCGAAGGACATGGCGGGGAAGAGGAAAGGATACCGCAGGCGTATCGGATTCTCGCAGGTCTCCTCGCCGATGACCACCTCCAGGTTGCACTCCTCCCGATACTTGTCGCGGGGGGCGGGAGAGGCGATTTGCGAAGGCACGACAGTGATGTTGTCAAAGCTGGGCGCGTAGCCCATGGTGCCAAAGCCGCGCAGCATGTACTGGCCGGTCTGCGCCTTGTGGTGAATCTCCTCCACCTGGGGAAAAGTCCACGGCGAGCGCACCAGGAACTCCGATTCGGCGGGGTTGATGCGAATGGCGTCCTCCGGGCAGAACTCGGCGCAGATGCGGCAGCCGACGCAGGCATTGTAGTTCTGCACGCGGACGGTCCCCGCGCCGTCAATGGCAAAGACCTCGTAAGGGCAGACCTCGACGCAGGCGGCACATTTGCCGGGCATCCTGGCATTGATGCACCGGTCTTTCATCACGGTGACACAAAACGTCCCATTAACTGGTGGCATAGTAGTTCTCCTTCAATCAATCTCGCGGTAGCTACTTGTAGAAGGGCTTCTCCGACAGGCGGACGATCTTTTTGAAGGTCGTCGGGTCGGCCTCGATGCCATATTCGTCAAAATAACCGCGCAGCTTGGCCAGGTCGGCCTGAGTCATCTCCGCCAGCAGGGTGTTGTGTCCCAGGCTCTCCCACTTCCCGCCGATGTAGATGTGGCCGCGGATGAGATAATTGCCCAGGTTCTGGCCGGCGTTGCCCACGATGACCAGGTCGCCAGCCAGCATGTAGGTCGCCACTTCGTCGCCTACGTCTCCAACGACGATGATGGTCGCACCCTTGTTCATCACCGCCGTAAAATCGCCGGCGTTCCCTCTGACCACGATGGTGCCGCCGTAGCAATATGCCCCCACGCCGTAGCCGGCATCACCCTCGACGATGACCGTGCCCCGCGTCATGTTATCGGCCAGATAGCGACCGGCGTTCTCCTTGACCCGAATGGTCGCCCCGTCGTTCAGAACGCCCAGGTAGTCGCCACTATCCCCTTCTACGATCACCTCGCCACTCCTGAAACCGGCTGCCAGGCCATGCAGATGGGCCGCCTCTTGGATGACCACTGGCCCTTTAGCGACCGCCCCTTTCAGCTCTGTGCTGACGGATCGCAGATCGCGTCCCCTAGCATCCACTACAAGTGACATCACACACCTCCCTCTTCGCGGCTCCCGCCCCCCCTTTCATCCCCCCCAACGTTGGGGGGGAAAGAGGGGGGGCGCCGTATAGGCTGACGAATTGCTTCCTGACCTGAGCCCGCTTCGCGGGGTCGCTCAGGGCGTCCAACATCAGGATGCGGAACTCGTCGAAGGCCTGAGCCCGCGCCCGCCGGTCTTTTTCGACCTTGGCGGCGTTCAACGCCGCTTCGTCCACCTGGGCGACGGTCTCCAGCAGGCCAAAGCTGATGGCATTCTGGACGAAGACCTCGCCGGCCGGCGTGCGGGTGATGAGCGTGGCGTAGCCCGGCTGCGCGCCGACGGTTCCCACGGCGATGTCGGCCGACTCGCCCAGGTAGTCGTCACAACTGCCGCAGCCGTGCCGCGTGAAAGGCTCCACCTCGGTCAGCGGGATCGTGCGCTCTGTGCCATCCCACAACGACACCGTCAGCGTGCCATCTGTTATCGAGGTGGCCAGCCCTCGGATTTGGTGCCGGGAGATGCCCATTCCGCGCTCAAGCAGTTCGGTGATCATGTCTGGGTTATGGATGCCGGTGCAAAAAGAGGCGATGGTCAGGCGGATCGCCTTTTGGTAAGGCCATAAACGTTCGTTCTCGGCATTCATCAGTCGGCGCGCCCCTTCGGCCACGCAAGGAGGACCGACGATGGCCAGCCTGGTGAGACCCAGCTCAAAGACGGCCTCGTTGAGCGCGCTCAGCAGCGGGGCCCAGAGATACTGCATCCCCACGCTGCGGACGATCTCGTCCACCGTCGTGGCCACGCGAGCGAGCGGCTCCAGCGTCCAGGGGTCCATGTCCAGCATGACCACGCCGTCAATCAGCTCGGCCGAGCGGGCGGCCACCAGCAGCGCCTGGATGACGTCGTTGGGGTTGCCGCTCTGGACAATTCCTGTCGAGCGCGCCGAGACCATGGTGCGGGGCTCCAGCGGCGTCCAGTCCACCAAGCGGGGGCAGCTCAGCTCGCAGAACTTTTCGCAGACCTCGCAGGTGCGCAGCTTGAGGCGCGAAAGGCCCAGCGCCTTCTCGCGCTCCTCCAGGAGGGGATGCTGCTCCTCGTCCCAGTAGAGCACTCCTTTGGAACAGGTCGCCACGCACACCCCGCAGCCGGAGCAGCGGTCCAGGGCCCATACTTCCTGTTGCAATTTCGTTGACATACGTTATTCTCCTCTACTGATTCATTCGCCCCGGGCGGGGCTCGGCCCCAGAGCCCGCACCAGGTTCGTGAAATCGGTGATCTTGCCCACAAAATCGTGCGGATCGTCGGGGGTGATCCACTCCAGGCGCAGGCGGCGCGGGTCGAAGCCGCTTTCGGCCAGCATTCCCCGTAACAGGTTGATGCGCTCCTGGGCGTAGCGGTTGCCATTGGTGTAGTGGCAGTCGCCCGGCGGGCAGGCTCCCAGGAAGACCCCATCGGCGCCGCTGAACAAGGCCCACAGGACGTGAATCGGATCGAAGCGGGCTGAACATCCTACTCGAATCAGGCGCACCTCGACCGGGTAGCTCAGCTTATTGGCCCCGGCCAGCTCGGCAGCGGCGTGGCTGCTCCATTCGCACCCAAAGACCACGATGCGCGGCCGGCCGTCCGGCGATGCACCCGCCAGCGCCGCATCAATCTGGGCCAGCACTTGCGCGTCGCTGTCGAGCGGCTGGCTGATGGCCTTGACCGGACAGGTGACGACGCAGTTGCCGCACCCCTTGCACAGCAGGGGGTCAATCTGTGAGAGGTCCAGCACTCCCTCTCGTTTGTGCATGGAGATAGCGCCGAAGGGGCAGCTCTCCACACAGTTGCCGCAGCCGGTGCAGCGCTTTTCGTCCACGACGGCGACGGGGGCCTGGCTGGTGACCTGGCCCGCCTGCAGGTGACGCAGGGCGTTGAACGCGGTGCTGATGGCCTGGAACTCAGTCTCCATCCTGCCAGCCGGGTAGTGGGCTGCGCCGCAGACGTAGATGCCCCGCTCAACGTAATTCTGCGGCCGCAGGCGATAGCGCACCTCAGGGAAAAAGCCGTTCTCGTCCTGAGCGATGGCCAGCATGTGGGCTACCACGCTGGCGTCGGGCTGCGGCACCAGCGGAGTGGCCAGGACGACGCGGTCGTAGGGCAGGTGGTGGTCCATACCGGTCAATTCGTCGTGGACTTCAACCGCCTCGTCGGTCACCTGCGGGGGCGACGAGGGCGCATAGCGGATGAACTCTACCCCGGCCCGCTGTGCCTCGAGCAGTTCCTCATAAATGTCCTCGCCCGGCAGGTACAGGTCACGGAACAGGATGGTGACGTTGGCCTGCGGGTTAGCCGCTTTGACCTCCAGCGCCTGCGTGAGCGCGCCCATGCAGCACACGCCGGAACAATAAGGGATGGCCTCGTTGCGCTGGCCGGCGCAGAGGATCATGACGACGTTGGTTATTGGTCTGTTGGTCCTTCGTCCTTGGTCTGTCAATTCGCGCTCGAACTCGAGTTGGGTGATTACTCGCTTTCTGTCGTAGCGGAATTGACCCCACGGTTGCAGAACGCGCGCACCGGTGGCAACGATGATGGCGCCCACGTCGAATTGTTGACCGCACCCACTGACGCCAACGGTGTAGCGCCCCACCGTTCCTGCGATGCCCGTCACCTGGCTCTCCAGCAGAACCTCGATGCGTGGATGGCGGGTCACCGCCTCAACCTTCTCGGCCAGGAACTCGGCCGCGTTGCGCCACTCCCCCCTTCCCCCCCCTGGGAGGGGGGGATAGAGGGTGTACACGTCGCGCAGCATCCCGCCCAACGTCGCTTCTCGCTCGACCAGCTTGACCGGCAGGCCGGCGTTGGCCAGGGTCAGGGCGGCGGTCATGCCGGCCAGCCCCCCGCCGATGACCAGCGCGGCAGGCACGACCTCGGTGCTAACCGGCTCACGTGTCTGGCGAAGCGCGACTCTGGCCACTCCCATCCGGATCAGATCAACCGCCTTGGCCGTGGCCGCCCCCCCTCCGTTCCCCCCCTGGGAGGGGGGGGCAGAGGGGGGATGCACCCAGGCGCAGCCTTCCCGAATGTCTACCAATTCAAACAGGTCACCGTCCAGGCCAGCTTCCTCGCAGGCGGCGCGGAAGCGGGGCTGCAGCGTGCGGGGAGTGCAACCGGCGACGAGCACTCGATTCAGCCCCTCCTCGGCGATGGCCGACTGGATGGCTGCCAGCCCGTCGGGTGAACAGGAGTAGCGCAGCCGCCGGGCGACGGCTACTCCTGACAGATCACGGACTTCCCTCGCCAGGGCATCTACATCCAGAATGGACGCAATCCGGTCGCCGCAATCGCAGATAAAAACGCCCAGCCTGACGTCGCTCATGGCCCAGCCTCCGCCTCAGCCAACAAGGCCGTATGCTCAGCAAGCTCCGGGGCCAGGTAGTGATGGCCGCAGACCCGGCAGTCCACTGCCTCGAACTCGGACTCCCAGGGGTGGACTGTTTGCGTGCCGCCGGTGATGTCAGCCAGGGTGATGGCCCCGGTGGGGCAGACCAGGACGCAGGTGCCGCACTCGATGCAGGCGTTGGAGGCGATGCGAAAGGGCGGGCTGACCTTTTTCTCGATGCCCCGGTTGATGACACTGATGGCTCCCACGCCGACGATCTCCTCGCAGGCGCGCACGCACAGCCCGCAGAGGATACAGTCGTCTGGCTCCATCGTAAAACGAGGTGTGGTCACGCCCAGCTCCTCGGCCATAGCGCGGATGAGAGGGACGTGGGCCGCCGAAGCCATCAGCAACTCGATGGTCATGCGCCGTGACCTGCGCACCTTCTCCGAGTTGGTACGCACGATCAGCCCTTCCTCGCACGGATAAGCACACGCGGGCACCAGTTGTCCCCCACGGCGGTTCTCCAGCTCGACGACGCACATGCGGCAGGCGGCAAATGGCGCCAACGCCTCGTGGTAGCAGAGGGTGGGGATGGGGAAACGGTGCTCCCGCGCTGCTTCCAGGATCGTGCGGCCCTCAGTGACCTGGATTTCCTGGCCGTCTATCGTCAGCGTGATCATGCGCTCCTCCCTTCAGCAACCGGCAGCCGCTCCGGTATCGGTACGTGGGCGAGCCCCATCGTCTCCAGCCATTCCAGATCGCAGCGGATGCAGCGCTTGCACTCCTCCTGAATGGTCTCTTCATCAAACAAGAGCTCCACCTCACGAAAGTTGCCGCGCCGCTGCTCAACGGGGATCTCCCGCGTCTGCGGGCGCGTGGCCTCGGCGTACTGCTCCAGGTCGAACGGTTGCTCGATGACCTCGTAGCCGGGCCTGACCACGAGCTTCTCCACGCCGCCGGTGCGCAGGTAATGATCCACCTCGTCGGCCACCTGGTTGCCCTGGGCCACGGCCTGGATCACCGTGGCCGGGCCAA
>Ga0194113_10003372_pt1 | contig 21453 bp, 15 predicted proteins | sample TA2MahC200mmetaG_FD_146193 | JGI IMG/M metagenome (GOLD analysis project Ga0194113, IMG submission 146193) | Freshwater microbial communities from Lake Tanganyika, Tanzania - TA2015017 Mahale Deep Cast 200m | ecosystem: Environmental > Aquatic > Freshwater > Lake | place: Tanzania: Lake... | reverse complement strand
TTATAGGTGATATGTCAATATATTTCTGAAAAAACGTCTCACAACATTTTGCCTTGTGAAGGCTGAAATTGTATTTGATGGGTAGATGGTCTAGCTTCGGTGGTAATTTTCAACTGTTAAAGTCGAGACAGAGGGAATACGAAGACCTAGCAGCAAAGATTCGGCAGATGCTCGATAAAAGAAAGGATGGGAACCTCATGGGGCCTCAAGTTTAGGCAGCAACTCTTGGCTACGCCGGTTTCTCCACACCTGAGGTCGGCACTAGGCTGGGTGGGGAGAGGCGGATGACGGCGTTGTATTCCGGTGGGCAGACGAGCTGGCAACTGCCGCATTTGGTGCACTTGCTCTGGTCAATCACCTTTATCCCTTTGGCATCGCTGCTGATTGCCTCCACCGGGCAAGATAAGACGCAATGCTCGCAAGCTCGTTCGCACTTTTCAGGGAGGATGTAATAGGCGATGAGTTCCTTGCATACCAGCGCTGGACATCGTTTCTCCAGGATATGAGCCTTATATTCATCGCGGAAATAGCGGATTGTGGTCAGGGCGGGATTGGGTGCGGTCCTGCCCAAGCCACACAGTGAGCCACCCCTTATGTCCTGCCCCAGATCAACCAGCAAATCTAAATCTTTAATGCTGCCTTTGCCGACGGTAATATCTTCTAGTATGTCCAGCATCTGCTTGGTGCCAATGCGGCAGGTAGAGCACTTGCCGCAGGACTCCTTCTGTATAAAGTCGAGGAAAAATTTCGCGGTATCAACCATGCAGTTGTCCTCATCCATGGCAATGACGCCGCCGGAGCCCATAACTGCTCCGGCTTTGCGCAGCGAATCGAAATCTACCGGTGTCTTTAGCATATCTTCAGGTAAACAGCCACCGGAAGGACCACCAATTTGCACTGCTTTGAATTTCTTTCCACCACGTATGCCACCACCTATGTCGGAGACAAGCTCGTGTAACGTTGTGCCCATAGCCACCTCTGCCAATCCAGTGTTGACCATCTTTCCGGCTAGAGCAAAAACCGCCGTGCCCTTGCTGCCTTCTGTGCCGAGGCTGGAAAACCAGCTTGCCCCATGCTCAAGTATCAGAGGAATATAGGCATAGGTCTTGACATTGTTAAGGACGGTAGGCTTGCCCCATAAACCGGACTTCACCGAATGAGGCGGCCTGGCCCTGGGCATGCTCCGCCTCCCCTCAATAGCATACATCAAGGCTGTTGACTCGCCGGAGACAAAAGCACCGGCACCCTGAACTATCTCTATATCGAAGCTGAAACCGCTGCTCAAAATATTATCGCCTAGCAGCCCCAGATTTTTTGCCTGCTCCAGGGCGACCTTCAACCGTTCGATAGCCAGAGGATATTCAGCCCTAATATAGATAAACCCCTCTCTGATACCAACGGCATAGGCAGCGATAATCATACCTTCAATAACTTGCTGCGGGTCGCTTTCCAAGACAACGCGGTCCATAAAGGCTCCGGGGTCTCCCTCGTCAGCATTACAGATTATATATTTAGGCTGTCCCCAAGCCTCACGGCACTGCTCCCATTTCCTCCCAGTGGGGAAGCCAGCACCACCCCGCCCTCTCAAACCCGATTTTTTTATCTCCTCAACTATGGCAACTGGCTCCATCTCCAGAGCTTTAGCCAGGCTGCTGTAGCCACCGTTGGCAATATAGTGGTTTATATTCCCGGGGTCAATGTAGCCACAGTTACGCAGAAGCAAACGATACTCATGCTCAAATCTGGACAGTTCCGGAATATAGACCACCCCCCCATTACCAGCTTCGACTGTACCCAGAGCCAGGTCAAGGCAGGGGTCGTCATTCTGGATGTAGCCTTCGACAAGGGTGGGCACAATCTGAGGAGTTACATTGTTATAGCAAACCGTGAAGGAACCTGGTTTAATTATGGTGACCAGCGGCTCAAGAGAGCAAAGGCCGATACAGCCGACCTCGGTCACCTTAGCTTGAGCGTTTCGCCTTGCCAGCTCTTTGTTGAAGGCTTCGACTACCGGCAATGCACCGGCGGCTCGGCCACAGGTGGCAGTGCCGATGAGGATGTGTGGAACTTCGCCATGATATTGGGAGTTCCAGTCCGACTTTGCCTGATTTTGGATTTCTTCGAAGGTCATGTGAAATGTCACCCTCACCCTAGCCCTCTCCCTTCAAAAGAGAGGGGATATAAATTATGTCCCCGATTGCTCCTGAGTTATCGGCTTAATGGTCACCAGTATTTCTTCCACCTTCGGAGGCGTCATCCTTGGATAGACAGAGTCGCTCACTACCACAACTGGAGCTAGGGCACAGCAGCCAACACAGGCTACCCTTTCCAAGCTGAACTCGTGGTCGGGTGTGATGCCGCCAACTTGAATATCAAGCTCCCTGGCCATGGCCTCGAGGACAAGCTTACCTCCAGCCAAGTGACAGGCGGTGCCCATGCAAACTTTAACCGGATGTTTGCCCAGAGGTGTAAAGCGGAACTGATTGTAAAAAGTGGCGATGCCGTACACCGTGCTCTCTGGAATTTCCAGAAAGTCGGCGATTGCTAGCATCGCCTCATTCGAAAGATAACCCAGCGTATGTTGAACTTGTTGAAGAAGGGCAATTAAATGGCGTCTATCCTTCTTGTTCGGTGTCAGGATGTCAGCCAGTTTTTGCTTTAGTTCTTCCACTTCTTCACGAGACCCGGCAGGTAGGCTGGTATCTCGCTGGCTTCTCTGGGCCCAACTATGATTTCCCAGCCGGGCAATGCCTCCTCAAGCTCACCTTTAATTCGGGCTACTTTGCCCGGGATAACAAGCTTCTTGTGCTTTATTTTGTCTTCGATTCCAGTCTTTTTGATAAACGGCCCGATGGAATCTCCAGAAAACTTGCCGGCAGCCCATCCGGTGAGCACGCCTAACCCTTCGGTATCCTTGACGCAGAGCCAAGATGGAATCTTACTGCCTTCGACCTCCGATGCCACAATGAAGTAAGTCAACGCCCAGTTGCTGGTAATTAACACTGGGGACTCATCATTAGGCTCACCTATCTCGTAGACCTTCTGCTCTACAGACATCGGTATGCGCGGGTCGGTATAAATATTGAGTCTCTGCACAAGCAGCGGCAGCAACGAGTATTGGTCAAAGTCAGAGAGGACAATTATGCCAGGATATTTAATGACAAACATAGCAGCAAGCAGAATTTCTCTAACCTCATCTTTAGCAATGAAGCAGGGAAAGCCGATTGTGGGATAACCCAAAGGTCTAAAGTTCTGCTTCAGAGCTGCTCGCCGAATCAACGTCTGGTCCCGGATAGCTTCCTGCATATTCTTGGCGACGAGGTCTAGGACTATCTCATCGAGGCCAGCCTCCTTCAGTTTGGTGGTCAATGGTATCAGTTCCTCAACACTGTGCCCCCTAACCACCACCGGCGTCGGCGAGCTCTTAATTCCAGTAATGACTTTATCGATGTTATCTTTGGTTACTGGGTAAAGCAATGGCTTCTTATTGCCACAAATTTTGCACGCTGAAAGCAGAACATCGACATCTTCGGACATTAACACTATAGGCAGGTCAATGCCCTCGCATACTTTCTTTACCAATGCCTCAAACTTGGCTTTATCACCTGACTCAAATCGCAGTGCCAAAACGTTCGCCTTGAGAGTCAGTCCCACCCAGGGGAACTGCAATTCAGCTATTTTCTTTAGCTTCTCGTTGACCTTTGCCTCAGCCTCCTTGTCTGAGATAAGCAGGGCAATGCCCGGTTGATGGACAAATGTCTTCTCATGCCTGTAAACCACCTCTTCACCGCCGATGGTGAAGGCATTTTTGCCCGAGCCAATGGTTACCGGCTTGATTGGTGGTGCCAGAGCCTCCTCCAGCTCAGCCTTGACATCGGCCGGAAGATAAGGGCATTTGTCTAGTGAAACGCCTCCAGCAGCCAGCTTCATGGCAAAGGCAAAGCAGGTGGGAAAGCCACATTCACGGCAATTCTTTTTGCCCCCGTCAGGAAGCCTTTTTACAACGTCAGTTCCTTTTAGCGCCATTGAAAAACCCTCCTAAGTCTTTTTATACAGGCAGCTCCACTTCACCCTTCACCCAGGGATGTCCTACCTTGTCCAAAAATGCAACCAGCTCGTCAGTGTTCTTAACATCCTCTTCGGTGGCTATCTTATCATATAAATCTGCAGGTATAGCATCCTTGTATCTCTCTTTTATTTCCTTGGGCATCCAGACACAGCGCTTGAGCCCACCATCAGCATACAGGAATTTGGGCGACCGTAGATACTCCAGTGCCATACCCAGAAAGCCCTCCACCTGCCTGCCGCCGCTGGTGTCCGCAGCCATGGTGGAGAAAGGCACGCCGACTACGGTCGGACCCGCAAAGTCACGATGGACAAGACCAAAAGCATCAACTTCGGGGATATAGAACCAAATCGCCTGGAAGCAGCCACAAGAGGTATGGGGATGCTCGAAAGCGCTGTGCAGAAATACTCTGTCATAAGTCCCCATAGACTTTACTGCTCCTAGCTCATTGCAGCCCTTGTACTCCCCTCTTATTGGGTCCAAGCATTCGCCCTTCTTTACCTCTTGTACTGGCCCCTCGGGGTCAAGCTTGTAAGCGGCCCTGCCATCAAACCAGCTTATGGCTCCACAATTAGCAATCCTCTCGGGGGTAGCAATGCAGATATGAGTCGGGGCGAAGCTCTGACACAAGGCACAGCTGTAGAACTCCTCCACATCGTCTTCTTTCAAGCCCCTGGCCCTCTCATCCCTTGCTTTATAGACTTCACGGGCCTTGGCTAGAAGTTCTTCAACCTTCTTTTCATCAGTAACGAAGGTGATGGAAATTTTCTCAATGACATCCAATTCCGATGTATAGAGGAACATCAATATCTGGCCAATCGCTTCAAAAGAATTAAGCCCCTTTGCCACGGAATCCTTGCTCAGCCTGACCCACATCTCGTCTCTCTGGTTCATGTGATACAAGCCCTCTATGTAATTAGCATAAAGGTGTATCCTTCTCTCAAAGACCGGCTCCATGTCTTTCTCTAGTTTAGCGCCGGCAACGCTGATCATAAGACCGAGGGGATAACTGCCTCCCTCTTTCAACTCGCCTATGTCCGGGCCGATGACCTCAATCTTCTGGTCTTCGACCTCGTCAAGGTTTTTCAGTGTCACTAACTCAAATTTACTCTTAGCTTGTGGCCCACCGAACTCGACATACATGTCGCCTTTTCTGATTACTTCACCCTCATACTGTGGGCCAACGTCTACTGGAAAAATTCCTGCCATTTTGTTATGCCTCCTTACTCTTTAAATTAGTTATTAGATTATCCAGAAACTCCTTCCATTGCTCATCTTTCCTGTAGTTCGGAAGGGAATAGCTGGCATGGGGATAATAAAATTTGCACAAGGTCATGGTTTTGAGATGCGGGGCGTAATGCTTCAGGGTAGAAAGTCCCTGCTCGCCGAGGTCAGTCCTGAAACCCAGAAACATAACTAAATCGTGATTGCCTTCCTTTTTAACCCCCTTCCATTCCGGGTCTTTGAGATGATTGAGTATCTCTATAATGTCGTAGCTGCTGGCTGGCTCAATACCTAACTCAAGCAACTTCTTCTTGGTGTGGGCGGTAGCGCATATTGGAATATCAAGTGTCTTGGCTATCTCCACGCCGTACTCTATGAGTAGTTTACCGCCCAAAGTCGTGGTAAGAGCCCATGAGCCGAGCACCAGTAGCGGCCTAGTAGCACGTTTAATCAGGTGGGCGTACTCGCTGGCGTCTTCGATAATTCTAGCTGACTTGGTCCCGGTTAATACGTTAACTCGATGATACGGTAAAGTCGTGGTCATAATAAAACCTCCTTACTTATGCTACCTTAGAAGATTTAATAGCTTTTTCTACTGCCAGTTTGGTCATAAGCCCGCCGCGATGCATCAGGGTGTCTTCGAATTCCTGGTCCATCACCATGGTTGACAAACACGGATATTGATGATGGAGAAGGCCAGCTTTCTCTACGGCGTCCCTGTCCCAGACTCCCACCAAGCCATCAGCTACATACGGACTGCAGCCACAAGGAGCACCTCTGATGACCGAGACTCGCTTTATTCTATCTTTATCCAGCTCTATGTCCACCTCCGGCCTACCGAAATACTTGGCAAATTCCCTGATGTGTGGGTTCTGGCTATCTTTTTCTGCCAAGCTACAGAATGGAACCGGATAGACCATATCCACACTCATAGATTCCAGTTTCCGCTTAATCTGTTTGGCCAGGCCGGGTGGCAACCAGACACGGTTATCCGCTGGTGCAATCACTGCTTTAGCTCCGCTTTTCTTCACCATGTCAGGAATCATCTGGGCCACTCCGGGATGCTCACCTAGAGATATCAGTAAATCGGCTTCTGGCAACTCTTTAGGCAGAAACTCACTAGCATCGTCTATTATGGCAGGCAACTCTGCCGGAAAGGCAAAAGTGTGTACTTTCCAGTCAGCCGGACCATATTTCCTGACGTTATCAGCAATTCTCTGGCCATAATGGCCCTGTATAGCTATCAAAATGTGCATAAAACTCTCTTATGAATCTCTCTAGTGCACAACTGCATCTATGGGCACTTCTGACGGATAAGTACCGATCAGAGTGGGCAAGCTTAAAACTGGTTTTTCTTTCCAGCCAACCTTCTCCAGATACGCCATCACCTCTTTCTTGAAGAAGATAGGTATGTCTGTAGCCTTTCTGACGAAAAGATGCAGGTCATCAGGCAGCGTGCCTAAGTATTGTTTGTGTAGCGCAATATAATGAGTAAGCTTTATCTGCCGTCCTTGAGCGGTATCATTCTTCCTGATGCACAGCTTAGCCATGGTGACCATCGCTCTTTCCTTGGACTCCACAACAGTGATTAAGTGCTCTGGTGACGGCTCCTCGGTATCTACCAGCTTCTTTTCCCTGCCATCCATCACCGTCCAATCGTCTTCCTCCTTCCGACTCATGTACAGCCTTCTGTACTTGGAGGAGTGTGGGCCCACCACCACCGGTATTCCCAACCGATTGCAGCCAGTGGCGATAGATGCCGCCTTCTGAGAATAAGCTCCCCAGGCAAGACCGCAGGCGCCCACACGGTTCAAGATATAGTCGGCTATAACTTCATAATTGCCTCTAAGAGGCAAGGTGGCGAATATGTTTGCTACCTTCATAGCAGCACCGGTGATATGGGAATTAGCCACACACGAGCCAACATTGAGAATCCCGCCGGCATCGAAATCAGGTGGATATTTCTCATAGAGAGTCTTGCCCTCTTTGTCCTTTTTCATCCCGGCTACCATAGCCGAGCAGCCGCTGAGCACCACGATGTATTTCCGCTTGGCAAATTCCTCAGCGATTTCGGCTACCTCAGTGATTTCTTCAGGAAAGTTGGAGCAGCCGACAATGGCAATGATGCCGGGGATGGTGCCCAACACAATAGGAGCACCGACCTTTCTTATTTCTACGTCCATAATCGGTCCTCGCCCTGACCTCACATTCCAGGACTCCCAACTGGCTGCTGCCTGCATCATCTTAATGATAGGTACATGGCGAGGGCATTCTTGGTCGCACTTGCCACAGCCAATACACTTGTTAAATACTTCCACTAGCGGCTGTATATTACCGTTCTTGGCTGCTTCAATGGCATCGCCAACGGGCAGTAAATTAGGGCAGACCTGGCTGCACATATTACACAGCCGATGGTCTTTAGCCAGCTCTGGCACTTCTTCGGGCTTGACCAATACCTTATTCCTCTTCGGCGCCAGCTCCATAGCTACCTTCACTGCTACCTCGGCAGCCTTTTCTGGGTCAAGTATCAACGTCTGCTTACCCTGATTTACCATGTCTCTGACTATTTCATCAGCCTCTTTCTTAGTATCATTATCAAATCCATAGCAGACCTTATCCGAAGTCGCAATCACAGCCGAACCAACTTTGGCAGCCTCTATAGGTACGTCAGTCCTGATACACTGCTCGTCGGTGACGATAACATCAGCGATGCCAGTCCTGATGAAGAAAAGCTGGCGAGATAGCGGGCCTACCACTTTGGCTTTATCGCTATATCTGGTCACCTCCAGAGCAGTGCAACAAATGCCGGCGACTTCGACCTTATCTTGAAGGCCGTTGGCATTTATGTAATCAACGATGGGAATGGCGGTAACCGGATTATGGCCAATTAAGAGGACAACTGGCTTTGTCCTGTCCACAGCTCCCCAACCCAAACCAACCAGCGGGGTATCAGCCTTGGAAGTGGGATAGCCGAAGCCCACAATCTCGGCTATATCACCAACTTCCATAGCCACATGGTCTAACATCGAGATGTGAAGGGCCTTAGACTCATAATCAAGAGCAGAACCCTCCTGGCCGGTATGAAGCGCCGAGATAGCATGGATGAGCTGGCTCTCCACGTATTCAATAGCCTTCTCCAGGTCGCCCAAAGTTTCAGGCTTAAGCCCGAGAACTGTCCTTATGTGTGGCGCTTCTACAAGTATCTGGTCGCCGAGGTTGATTTTATAGTCTTTGCCATGTTTCTCAATTAGATAGTGAAGCACATGACGGGCATGCCCACCATGTGCCGACATGCCCATGCAACATGCCAGTAGTACAATTCTGGCTTGCTGGGTGGAAATATCGATGCCGCAAGCACCCCTCTTATCGCCAGTAAGGTCACATTTGCCATAGGTGCAGAAGCAGCATAAATCGCACATAGGAGCATAAAAGGGCTTGTAGGTCTTGAGCAGCCTCATGTCCCAGTTTCTTAAATCGGGAAGCTCGGGCATCGGCGTATGCCCCACGGGTTCCCACTTATCCTCCGCGCGGATAATCTCGTCAACCGTCTCCTTACGCAAGTTCTTCTTTTTGGTAACTACCGCCATTGTATTTCCTCCTTGTAGAACGTTGAATACTATCAAATTATATCATTATTAGGAATAATTATCAATACTAAATCTTGCCTTCGATAACCTCTTTCATCAGCTTTAAGCTTTCTGGCTGGCGCAGCACCAGGATATTTGCCCCAGCCAGCAGTAGACTAATAGCTGTAATGCTCTCCCACAGAAGTCCCTGCTTTTCGTTTTCCTTTGCCTGCTTGGTCCTGCCACACTCGCTGCCCAGGTCAGCGATAATGGGCATCTGCATGGTATTATCTCCGAACATTACGCCGATGTGCTTTGTCCTCTCCATAATGGTGAAGCTGTATTCCATACCATAGCCCAGGGCTGAGCTTAACGGGTCAATGACTATCCGCTCACGGGGGAAAGACTTCAGCAGCTTTACGTTTAATTCCTTCTCCAGGTTTATATCCAGGGGAGACTGGGCGATTATGCAATGCCCGTGGTCCAGAGCTGCCTTGCTTATAGGCTCATAGTTCTCCTTGGCCACCGGGCCTAACAGGAGGTTCTCGCCGGCGCAGACTTCTGCCACCTTGGTTAGCACCTGCACATCTTTTGCTTCATCACCAGAACCATAGACGATAACCGGTGACTTTACTGCCGATACTACCTGCTTGACCACAGCAGCAGCCTTATCGGCTGGCGCATTGGCTCCTGCCGGGTCAGTGCTTACCAGACGCAGGCAGACAAGGTCGGCACCGAGGTCCAGACACTTCTTTGCCCACGCTATGGGGTCAGAGAGAACATCTTTGTATGGCTTAAGCTCCCATTCAGTCCAACCCTTGGGCTCAGAATCGAGGACTTCTAAAGCCAGTCGCGGTCGATTCTCTATCTTGCCCTCAAAAAAATGAAAGGGGAGAACGCTCTCCCCCCCAATTTTTATAGCTTTTTCACCCTTACCAATCACCACCTCGGCTACTTTTCCTGAATAGGTCTCCAAAGGTGCTTTGTATTCCATCGTTTACTCCTTTACCAAAGAATTCTAACTCTCAAGCCAGGCGTGAGAGTAAAGTGTCTCTGCCATGAGTACTTTGGTGGTTTTCACATAATCCTGCTCTTGTTTCGATAAGGAAGCCAGGTTTATAGATTCCCCATCCATCGTCTTGTAAATAAGGTCAACGATCTTAGGCAACTCACCTCTATTCAAGCGGACAAGCTCCGCATCCAACACATCTGCAATTGCGGAATATAATCCGTTTCTCCCCAGCATCACCATATAGGTGCGATTGAGGATACCTCTGAGTTCCTCAGGTGTACCGTTAGATACATTTGACAGTCCCACTGTTGATTTAACGCCGGGCAGAAGGTCAGCCAGCATACCTATAAATTCCAGAGCCTCTCTGACCTGCTTTTGGTCAGCGCTCACCGGCAAGATTATGGGGTCAACCCAGATATCCTCGTTGGGAATACCAAGCTCGTTGGCATGAGTGACCGTGTCCATAATGCTCTCTATCCGGGAATCAATGTCAGGGGGACAGCCTTTATCGGTAAGCACTGAGATAACCACATCGGTATTGTATTTCTTAGCCAGGGGTAACATCAGCTCTTTGCTGTCAGTCCTTCCTGAGGCTGAATTGAGCAAAGGCCTTTTCTTGCAGGTTTTGAGGCCTGCTTCCATGGCTACAGGATTCAAAGTGTCCACGGAGATAGGTAAATCGGTAACTCCTTGAATTGTATTGACCAGCCAACTTGTCACTTCTTCTGGGTCTCTCTTTGCCGGGCCAAGGTTGAGGTCTATGTAATCAGCCCCACTGTCAGCCTGTGTTTTAGCCAGCTCCTGAATTACCTTGGGATTACGTTCCTTGACAGCATCACTGACCTGCTTGGAAATGATGTGGATACTTTCGCCGATTAAAATCATGTAAGCCCCCCTTCTATTTGAGTTAGGCCAAACCGAAGGCTTATTGTATCACCTTCAAATATAAGCGTCAACAGCATTTGTACCTAAAGTTACTGTTAGCTGTCGGTCGGTCTGAATCAAAGATGTGCTTCATCGTTTATCCCTTCAAAATCTGGCAAGTTAGTGCACGAAGAGCTTTAACCCAATAACGATTTTGGTGTGGCCCGCTTAGAACAGGCATTCCTGCTTGTAATCAGTCTCTGGTATCCTTTCGAGAGATTATTTTTCTGTTGCTGATTTTCTTTTCAGTTGATGTGCTGCTCCTTGGCCTATTATTGCGAGTTATCCACGAATGGAGCTCGCCCATCTCCTTCAAGCTTATGAGCCTTGCCATCTTTTGGGCTCCTTTAACTGTCCAGCTCATCCCCCTCTTCTTCATCCTATTGGCTACCAGTTTGTCTACATTGCCTTCAATCTTTCTTGGAAAGATATCATTATCACAGACCACACACGGGCTTGGGTATGAAACCACCTTTGTATTGCTTAAAGAAGGAGGCAGACTGTCGGATATTTACGTACAATTAATTGACAACGCAACCGATTGTTAAGTTTTTCTGCTACAATAGAACCAGATTAGATATTTTTTGCGATAAGAAAAACGGAGGGGAGGTAATCTTTCTATGGCTAAGCGAACGTCCACAGATTTTCTGGCTCGGGTTCTACTTTTCCTGATGGCAGCGAACTACAACCTCAGGTCATCGCTAAAGAAATATCTTAAAAGTAGCCACGGGTGGCTCAACTTTTCCATCGGCGTAAGGACGGAGAACAACACGGTCGAGCAAGCCATCATCTTCAATCAGGGCAAGGCAAGAGTTTCCGCTAAAATCCCCAAAGATGTTGACGCCACCTTGATTTTCGCCGGGGACGAAGTGGTCAAAGAAATGCTGAAGGTGACACCCAATGAAGTATTGAATATGCTTTTAAAGAACAGACTGCGGATAGAAGGGAATATGAATTATGTTCAATTGTTTAATTTCCTGATGTCCTTGCTTCTATGGAAAAAGCACAAGAAGATGACGGAAAAGCAGAAAGCTGAAGATGCCAGAGAGAAGGCAGCTTTACCGCCGTCTGACCCATTACTTTATCAGGAAATGAGCTGGAGAAGAAAGGAATGCCTGGTAGGTAAGAAGGTGGACTTAGGTGTGAAATACCTTTCCGAGCCTTACCTGTCGCAATATGACATAAGCGATTTTCCGAGGCTAAAAAAGTTCCTTGATATCCATTTTGAAAAAAGACCCGAAATTTGCCATGAACACGCAAAGCTAGTGACCGACTGGTGTATAGCAAACGGCTTTGAGGTGGACAAATCAGGGAAGCCCTGGGTTCCAGAATTGCGCCAGGGAAATATGTTTAAGTACTTAATGGAAAATAAAAAAACCATCATCCGCAAGGGCGACCTTGTTGCCGGGACTACTACAACTAAGGAAATCGGTGTGGTTCTTTACCCCGATGCTCATGGAAATATGATATGGGGGGAGTTGTTATCTATCCCTGATAGGCAGCTTAATCCCTACAACATATCGCCTGAAACGGTTGAAATACTGCATCATTATGTGTTTCCATACTGGATGAAGAGGAATTTTCGTGAGTGGGTCAGGGAAAAATACAACAGGCCGCTCTCCCAGACGCTTGATGAGCGTTTTGCCGTCTACTTCCTATGGAAGACAGTAGCCATATCACATACCATACCCAATTTCCCCAAACTGCTAGCACTCGGTACGAAAGGAATTATCGGAGAAATCAGAGAGGAACTTGAGCACGATAAATCGGCAGATATACAGAAAAAGAATACACTTGAGGCGATGGTACTCTGTCTGCAGGGCCTTACGGCTTATGCCAAGAACCTTTCCCGGCAGGCAACAGCCGAGGCTAAACTAGAATCAGACGCTAAAAGAAAAGCTGAGCTAAAGCGACTTGCCGAAATATGCGCCAGAATACCCGAGAACCCAGCGGGAACCCTTGACGAGGCAATCAATGCTATGTGGATAGCCTGGGTTGGACTTCACATGGAAAACACCAATGCCGGTTTGTCGTTAGGCAGACTCGACCAGTGTCTCCAACCATATTTTGTCGCTGATATGAAGAAGCTTACCAACGAGAAGGAGAGAGAAGAGTATATAAAACAGGCAATCGAACTGGTGGGCTGTCTCTATATGAGATGCACTGACCATCTGCCACTCGTGCCTGATATTGGCAACTACCTGTTTGGCGGCAGCTCTTCTGACCAGGTTATTACGCTGGGCGGAGTTACTCCTGCCGGTGAGGATGCAGTTTGTGACATGACATATATCTTCCTCAAGGTGACCGAGATGCTGGGAATCCGTGACCCGAATGTGAACGCACGGTATAACAGGGCAAAAAACAGCGATACTTATCTCAAGCGACTCTGTGAGGTGAACATGGTTACCGCTGCCACCCCTTCAATGCATAATGATGAGGTAGTTATGAAATCGCTGGAAAGTTTTAATTATCCCGTCGAGGACTTAAGAGACTGGTCGGCTACAGGTTGTGTCGAGCCTACCCTTTGCGGTAAGCACATGGGACATACTAACTGTATGATGATGAATATGGTTGCTGCACTAGAGATGGCGCTCAATAATGGCAAACACCCGCTTATGAATTGGGAAGTTGGCCCGAAAACAGGAAGCATCGAAAATGGAGCTTTCACGACATTTGAGAATTTCTTTGACGCATTCAAAACCCAGTTCAAGTTCCTCATTGACAATTCCGTAGAATACAATAACATGCTTGGTGAGGCACATGGTGTGTTGCGTCCGACTCCATTACTGTCGGCGCTTATCGATGGTCCCATTAAGAAAGGCAAAGATGTTACCAAGGGCGGTGCCAAGCATAATTCATCTGGCTCTGCCTGTATTGGCCTGGCTGATGTAACCGATTCGTTGATGGTGATAAAGAAACTGGTGTTCGATGAAGAGAAAGTTACATTTAAAGAACTAAAAAGTGCGATTGATAACAACTTCGCCGACAATCCTGTGCTCCATGCCATGGTAACCAAAAAAGTTCCTTTCTTCGGCTCAGACAATGGTGAAGCGGTTGAAATTGCCAACAGAGTAGCTCAATTTGCCCGCGATGCTTACTGGAACCATCTGAATTATAGGGGCGGACGTTATACCGCTGGATTCTGGTCCATGTCCAATCATGTTGCCTTCGGTACTTTGAGTGGTGCACTTCCCTCCGGCAGGCTTGCGGGAAAGGCATTTACCCCCGGCCTGACGCCTGAGCCAAATGCTTCCAAGAATCTCCTGGACAATATTCGTGATGTAGCTCGGCTGAATCCCAGGAACATGAATAACAACATAGCCTTTAACATCAAGGTTGTTCCCAGCGCACTGGATACACGTGAAGAGGTGGTCAACAGCATGTTTTCTTATGCCAAGACTTACTTCGAACTTGGCGGTATGCAAATGCAGATGAACGTGGTTACCTCGTCTATGTTGCGGGATGCCATGGTTCACCCTGAAAACTACAGGAACTTGCTGGTGCGTATCTCTGGCTATAATGCCTATTTCGTTACGCTCAACAAAGATATGCAGGTAGAGCTCATCGAGCGGGCGGAATATGGAATTTAAGAAACCTCTCATACTTGATATAAAAGGCAACTCGCTCGACGACGGGCCGGGCATACGTACAGTTATCTTCTTTAAGGGATGTCCACTTTCCTGCGTCTGGTGTCACAATCCTGAATGCAAAGGTACGGGATATGAACTGGCCTGGGATAGAAAGGAATGCATCGGTTGCAATAGCTGCATAAATGTATGTGAACCTGCGGCGCTTGCACGTGATAACCCCGATTTCGTAGACCGGCATAAGTGCACGCTCTGTTTCAAATGCGTCGATGTCTGTCCTGCCAATGCCATGACAGAGGTAGGACGTGACATGGAAATCGAAGAAGTCATCGAGATAATAAGAAAAGACATTCCCTTTTTTGTCACCTCGGGGGGTGGCGTAACCCTATCAGGTGGGGAGCCGACACTATTTATGAGGTTCACTGCGGACCTGTTAAAAAAGCTGAAGTTGCTTAACATCCAGACGCTGATTGAAACATGTGGCCAATTTGACTGTGCCGCCTTCTTCGAACTTATGTATCCCTACCTGGACTTTATTTACTATGACATCAAACTAATTGACTCAGAGGAGCACAGGAAATATTGCAGGGTGAGCAACGAGCGTATATTGGATAATTTTAGAGAGCTATGTCGTGCTTCTCAGAGGAAGGGTGGTGTCGAGATTTTGCCGCGAATTGCTCTTATTCCAGGTATCACTGACAGGCGACACAATTTGGAAGCGGCTGCCTCCTTTTTAAAGGAAAACAAGATTAAAAAAGTGGCGCTGCTTCAATACAACCCCTTATGGGTCGAAAAATCAAAAAAGCTGGGCATTCACAGCAGCTACACTGAAGATGCGAAAATGGCCACCTGGATGCCGCTGTCACACTTGAAAGAATGCCTGGCTATATTCCAGGATTTTGAGGTGGTTGGAAGTAGATATTAAGAGCGAAGAAGCGGTTGGTGGTTTTACAGAACTTATGATATAGTTTTCTTGTAAACAGGATTTGAACCACCGATAGCTTATAGTGCAAATCTTGTTACTGAAGGGAGGATGAGACTATGACCACAGCTACACCCGATAAACCGAAATTTGCCATTAAGCAGCCGAAGGACCTGTCACCGCGAATCCAATGGCTCCGCGACTATTACTTCCAGGGCCTTCAACGGAAGTGGAATAATGAATTTACCGGCTGGACCACGGGAACACCGTGGGACTTCCAGTTTCGCGAAGGGCAGTACTACATCGTGCCCGAGACTTATGCCTTTTTCTCCACCTTTACCGGTGCCTTTAAGCAAACGGCGAAGAAGGTGAAATTGCATCCTGATTTTTGGAAGTGGAGCTTGCCAGAACGCCTAGCCTGGTTTGTTAGAGAAGTGATGGTGAACTACCTGCCGCACGAGATTTTGCCCGGTGACCTCATTGCCGGGGGGCGCTTCAACTTACAAGCCTCCACCTGCCTCACCAAAAAGGAGGCGAAGCAGTACCGGAAGCTGGTCTACGGCAAGAATGGAGCTCGGGCCGCCATTTTATGGTTTCATGGCCATGGCTATGGCAATGTTGGAGCTACCAGCGGTCATCTTATCCCTGATTACGGAAGAGTGATTGAAAACGGTTGGAAAGGCATTTTTGCCGACATTAACAAACACTATGAAGCGCTTTCTTCGGGTGATAAGAAGGGCAAAAGGGGCGCACAGCTAAGGGCAATGCTGGCTGCAGCCACAATGGCCAGAGATGTGTCAGCAAAGTACAGTCAAGTCTGCGCTGACATCGCAGCTAAAGAGAGCAAGACCAGGAAGAGCGAACTGCTCCAGATGGCAGAAATGCTTAAGAGAGTACCCTGGGAGCCAGCGCAGACTTTCTGGGAGGGAGTGCAATCTCTGTGGCTGAGCCACATGCTGGTGATGAGCGATGAAAGTTACCCCGGTCCTGGCCTCTCCTTCGGCAGGATAGACCAGTATCTATATCCCCTGTGGCAGAAATCCATCAATGAAGGTATGGATAGAGAATTCGGTAAGGAAATATTGAAATGCTTTTGGATTCATTGCAATACAGCCTATGATGCCATGATTCGTACTGGGGGCAATCAGGGTATCACCTCCGGTTTCGGTCAGGTGGTTACCCTTTCTGGTATAGGGCGTGGTGGTAGGGATATGACTAATGACCTTACCTATGCCATGCTCGAGGTCATAGACGAATTGACGCCGATTCTGGAGCCAAAGCCAAATGTCAGGCTGCACAGAAATACTCCTGACCAGCTCTATGACAAGGTCATAGATATGATTTCCTCGAGCCAGGGAGCACCATTCCTCATAAACTTTGATGAGCGGTCTATCGCCGGAATGATGCTGGAAGCCAAGAAAGCTGGCGTTGAGCATCTCATCAATAAAGACAATGTTCATGACTATGCGCCAGTTGGCTGTCTGGAAAACACAATGTGTGGCAATGACCGCTCCGGCACCGTTGATATTAATCTCAACCTCCTGAAGGCGGTGGAGCTGGCACTTACCGGCGGCTATGACCTGATTCCTCATACCGACCTGATGACAGGCAAAACAGAGCCTCGTAAACTTTGGGGGGCCGATACAGGCAATGCGGAGAGCTTCAAAACCTGGGAAGAGTTCTGGAATGCCTATGTTGCCCAGACAAAATATATTGTCAAAAAGATTGCTGACCTCTTTGAAAGGACCGACGAGATACGAGCAAAATTCCTCCCCACGCCTTATCTGTCCTGTCTGGTAAGGGGGTGTGCTGAAAAAGGAAAGGACATTAATGAAGGTGGCGCCGAGCTCAGCTTTGTCACCTTGGAGACTGTGACCTATGGCACCACGGTAGATTCACTGCTGGCAGTTAAGTACCTGGTGTTCGGTAAGAAGGTTTGTACCATGAAGGAGTTAATTTATGCTTTGAAAGCCAACTGGACAGGCTATGAGGTACTGCAAGCCCAAGCCATCAATAAAGCGCCCAAATACGGCAGGGATGATGATGTTGCCGATGAATTGGGAAAGAAGGTGATGGATTTGTGGACAGAGGAGACCTGGAAATACAAATCCAAGCCGACGGGTAAGCAGTTCCGTCCCGGCATGTTGAGCTGGAATTACTGGATTTCCGATGGATATGTTTTGCCGGCCAGTCCTGATGGCAGACCCAAGGGCAAATTTCTGTCAAACGCCATCTGCCCCTCAAACGGTGCCGACATCAATGGACCAACAGCCAACGTCAACTCGGTGGGAAAGGTTATCGGCGGCAAAGACCCCCGAGGCAATGGTGACTGGCTGGAATACTATAACATCCTGCCCAATGGTGCTAGTCATACCATGACCTTTAACCCATCGCTTATCCGCGACCCTGAACACAAAAATAAATTTAAGGCATTTTTACGTGGCTATGTGGAGAATGGAGGTACTTGCCTGCAGGTCAACATGATTAACGCAGACATACTGCGGGATGCCCAAAAACATCCAGAGAACTATCGGCATTTGTTAGTTCGCGTTACCGGCTATAACGCATATTTCACTGCAATAGGCAGAGAGTTGCAGAATGAGATTATAGCTCGCGAAAGCCACCAGATTTGATGAGTTTTATTTGTCATTGCGAGGAGTGTTAGCGACGTGGCAATCTCTGTTCCCTTCTCTGTCATTCTGAGGGAGCGGAACGACCGAAGAATCTCGGAGCGGAGGATAGAGGAAGATTCTTCGCTACGCTCAGAATGACAGACGGCGAGGGAGTTCGGCTTGCAGTGAAACAGGGGGAAAGGCTGTATAGAGATGGGAAGCAAGAAGACCGCTATATCTGATGTCAGGGTGATAACCCACGAAGCAGCCCTAGAAGGTATAGACAAGAGCCAGAGTGGGCTGATATTGCACTTGCAGAGGTTTTCCACTGAAGATGGCCCCGGCATACGCACTACGGTATTCTTCAAGGGATGCCCGCTGCGCTGCCTATGGTGCCACAACCCCGAAAGCATATCAATAGAGCCACAAATACAGTGGCTAGAAAACAAGTGTATCGGTTGCGGTACCTGTATCAAAACATGTCCCCTACGGTGTCTGCGCAAGACGGAGCAAGGAGTTGCAATTGACCGCGAGGTTTGCAACGGCTGTGGAGGATGTGTTGAAACCTGTCCGGCAAATGCCATGGAGCTTCTGGGCAGGCGAATCGGCCTGGATGAACTTTTGAATGAATTGCTCAAAGACCAGATATATTTTGAGAAATCGGGTGGTGGTGTCACCCTTTCCGGTGGAGAACCTATCATGCAGCCTGATTTTGCAGCAGCATTGCTACGCCGCCTGAAAGAGAGAGGAGTCAACACCGCCCTTGATACCTGCGGCGTATGTTCACCCCGCTCTCTGGACAAGGTTTTGCCATATACGGACATCATTCTATTTGATTTAAAGGAAACAGAACCTGAAAAACACTACAATTTTACCGGGCAATACAATCAGAGGATATTCGACAACCTTCTATATATCCGTGACTATATCGTGAATCGGGCTACTGAAAAAGTGCTGTGGATTAGAACACCACTCATTCCTGAAGCTACAGCCACGCGTGATAATATCACCAGCCTGGGCATTTTCATCGCCAAGAACCTAGCAGGCATTGTCAAGCGGTGGGAACTATGTGCCTTTAATAACCTCTGCCGCGATAAGTACCGCAGGCTGGGTATCGCTTGGCAATACGCCAGCATGCCGCTTATGACTAAAGACACTGTTTGTGAACTGGAGCAGTGTGCCAGGCTGTCCGGCGTTGACCCGGAGATTGTCAGTGCTACTGGCGCCACAAAAATGGAAGATTCATAGGGGGGTATAGAAATGAGCAATCAGAGAGAAATCCGCAAATTGTTTTCCGAATCGGATATAAAAGATTTCGAACCTGAGATGAAGGTGGGACTGCTTGCCACCATAAATGAACAAGGTCTGCCTCATTTAACTTTAATCTCCACGCTACGGGCTAGCTCACCTACAGAGGTTGTCTTTGGACAGTTCGCTGAGGGATTGAGCAAAGTCAACATCAGGAAAAACCCAAAAGTCGGTTTTCTCATTCTAACGCTGGACAGGAATACCTGGCGTGGTAAGGCGAAGTTTACCCACATCGAAAGAAGCGGTAAGGAATTCGACTTGTTCAACAATCTGCCCATGTTTCGTTACAACGCCTATTTTGGTATCCACACGGTCTATTACCTGGACCTCGTTGAACAGTACGGTAAAGAGCCTCTACCGATGGGCAGCATTGTACAGGCAGCCTTAAAGACCTTGGTGGCAAAGATGTTATCTTCTAAGAAGGCAAAGAGAGAAGTTCTAAATTTGTGGACTCGGCAGCTTATAGATAAAATCGCGAATCTCAAATTCCTGGCTTATATTGGCAAAGATGGCTATCCTGTGATTATCCCGGTAATTCAAGCTCAGACCTCCGGCAATGAGCATGTAATATTTGCCGCTTCAGCATTTAATGAAGAAATCAAGGCAATACCTGTCAATATGACTGTCGCTTTCTTCTGCATGTCCTTTGACATGGAAGACGTCCTGTTGCGGGGAACCTACCAGGGAATACAACGAATAGGCGGCATCCAGTGCGGCAGTATTGCGGTTAACTGGGTCTATAGCCCCATGCCACCCAAACCAGAGCAGGTTTACCCAGAGACCAAGCTTGAACCCGTGACAACTTTTTAGCGGAACTGGCTTGAGTCTCTAGTTGAAATTCTTACTATCCGTGAATGCTTCGACTATTTTTTCTCTAGCGAAAGAGACTATTCTGCCGTTGAGGTGCACCTCGTCAGCCAGATATTTTTTCTTAATGAACCCGTTTTCGTCGGCTGAAATGGATTGCACATCTATGTAAGGAATGCCATTTTTCTGGCAAAATTGCCCTAGTTTCTGGTTGAATATTCTGGATATTTCACTCCTTTGCTCTGGACTCCCCAAGAAGGGTAGGTCAGGCACAAATCGCTTTCTTGCTGCCGGTGGGATGCCGTGAACCGACACAGCAAACCCATCATCCCTCAACCTTCTTATCGTCTCTCCGTATTTTTCTACGGTAGCCTCTATTATTTTCTCAATGCTTATCTTTCCTTCGTTTTTCTTGTACTGGAAGTAAATATGCACCCTGGCATCTATCTCGCCGAAAACCAAAAGCAAAACGTCCCTTTCTTTATTTATTCGGGGCAGGAATGAGTTTAGGTATTTCTTCGATTGAGAGAAACTATCGTCCTTATTTAGATTGTATGCTGTCGCCTGCGATATGTGGTGTATCATAAAAGGGCTTCTGAACACAAATGGCCTGACGTGGCTATCTCCTATAATGTGAACTATTGCTCCATTAGATAGCTTTGACCTTAAGAGGAGGCAGATGTTGTATAAATACAGCCAGGGATACTTAAAAAGGACGTCTGCATAATTAAAATAGATAGAGCCCCTTTTTTCCAATCCCTTCCTCAGTGCGGTATTTCTTTTTTCAAACATGGTTTTCGCGGCTGCAATCTTTGGAGCCATCCAAAATCAGCTTTACTTTACCATCTGGAAACGGTGACTTGCAATTCAACCTGAAGGACTGCTAATCAATTCCTCACTGTCATGCGGAAAAGTGCTCAAGCCAGCCGGTGTTTAGAATTTAGGAATTTGAATTTTGATATTGCTTGGGATTTGGAGTTTGGAATTTTTTATCTTTTAGGTGGGGCTCCTGTCCCCCAGATACACCCCGATTTATTGGGATAAATCGGGGTGGAAAAGACTCGCAGCTATAGGTACTTCCTTTCTAGGGTGATTTCTTCGGAAATAAGAAGCCCCGAGTAACCTCACTTGTCTCCGGCATCTCTTCCCCTTCCGCCTCAGGCTTCGGCTTGCCTTCTGCCCGGTCGGCTACCACGCACCCTTTAGCCTCTACCTGACTTCCCTTTTGCCGGTTCTAACCTTGACTACTCGGGACTTTTATTAATATAGCACACTTTGCTCGATTTGTCAACTTTTTGGATAGTGTATCCTTTATTCAGGCTTTTCTTTAGATAACTAGCTCACCTACCCCAGGCTTTTTATCCTCGCCTTTGTTAGTTTACCACAACTTTAAGCCAGTCCTCTTTCGCCATCCTGGCATTTTCT
>Ga0194113_10003365_pt1 | contig 21469 bp, 25 predicted proteins | sample TA2MahC200mmetaG_FD_146193 | JGI IMG/M metagenome (GOLD analysis project Ga0194113, IMG submission 146193) | Freshwater microbial communities from Lake Tanganyika, Tanzania - TA2015017 Mahale Deep Cast 200m | ecosystem: Environmental > Aquatic > Freshwater > Lake | place: Tanzania: Lake... | reverse complement strand
CCCTCCCCTCAAACTCCCCTCCCAACCCCCTGCAAGGTTAGGGGCGGCCCGTTGGGCCGCCCCAATGGGTAGCATCTCTCCCGGTTCCCAGGCTCCCGCTTGGGAATCTGTTTGGGTGCAAAGCTCTGCTTTGCTCAAAAGCCCGCAAACCCGGCGGTGTCATGCTGGTTTCCAAGCGAAGGTTAGCGCCCCTATGCGGTCCCAAGCATAGCTTGGGAAATGTAGAGTGCGCACTGCGCACCAATCTTTATGCACTGCGCATCGGTTTTTGGCTGGCAGTGCTTTTATTTGTATGGGGTTGCGCCGGGGAGCCGCCCCGCCGTCCTCCCGCGCTCCCTATGCCTCCCCCGCCGCCGGCCATGCTCGGCCCCCAGGAGGCGGCCCTGGACCGGGCCATCCAGGAATTCTACGGCGCTTCCTATAAATCCGGCGGCACCACCCCCGCGGGGGTGGACTGCTCGGGGCTGGTCCAGACCGCGTTCTTAAGGGCGGGGGTGGCCCTGCCCCGCACCGTGGCCCAGCAGTTCCGGGAGGGCCAGTCCGTGGCCGTGAGCGAGATGCGTTTCGGGGACGTGGTCTTTTTCAACCGCTTCTGCCAGATTAAGAGGTACAACGTGTTCACCGCCGGCATCGTCAACCCGGCCCTGGCCGATGAGGTCTGCCACAACGGGATTTACGTGGGCCAGGGGCGCTTCGTCCACGCCTCTCCCAAGGGGGTGTTCGTCAGCCGCCTGGACGCCGAGGTCTGGCGGGTCTCCTACATGGGCGCCCGGCGGTATCTGCCTTATTAATGCCGTTTTCGGTTTTCGGTCTTCGGTTTTCGGAAAAAACCAATCGAGGCATGGCCGGAACGGGCTGCTCTTGGTTGTTCGGGGATGGAATTAAGTCCCATAATTTGATAAGGTAGGAAAGCACGGGGGAATAAAAAGCTAACCACCTAGACACCAAGAGGCCAAGGGTCACCAAGAAGCAATTTTCGAGCCGTTGAGCTATTGATGCCAATAAAAATTCTTGGTGAAATTTTGTGCCTTTGTAGTGTATTTTTAATCAGCCTGCTATCCGGTAATCCAGGAGAGGACCATGTTCAAAAATCGCCATGCTTTTGCTGCTTGTTTGGCCCTAATCGCCCTGGCGGCGCTGAGTTTACCTCTGGCGGCCCAGGGGCCGCCCATCACCGGCTGGGACAATTGGAGCTTCGGAAATTGGGGGGCGTATCGCGAGTCCATGGGTTTTGACCGGGAGGAGGCGGTGGCTAAACACAACTACTGTCCCACGGGGGGCTGCGTCCTGCGGCTGGACCGGGTGGACATCTCTCCCTTCCGGGCCCGCAAAGGCGACACCCTGACCCTCACCACCATGTACACCCTGCTTACCCCGGAGCAGGTGCCCATCCCCGTGACCTTCAGCCGGGAGATCTTCTACCAGGGGAAATCCCTGGGCAAGGTGAAAGACATTGACGCCCGTAACAAGAACGGCATCTGGAACCGGGAAATCACCTTCACCCTGCCCCCAAACGCCCCGGTGGGCGACTACACCCTGGTGACCAAGGTAAGCACCGGCTTTGCCGAGGACATGAAGAGCGTGCGGTTTTTGGTGGAGTAAAAATTTTCCACCACCAAGACACCAAGAAACAACGACACCAAGAACGACAAAGGAAAATCAAAGCGGTGGCGCTTGAGCGCCACCGCTTTTTTAATTATCTCTGTGAATCCTCTGTGTCTTTGTGTCTTTGTGTCTTTGTGGTTAATCAGCTAATCACCCGCACAGCCGCACCGCCGGGCCTAGAGGCCGCAGCTTCAGGTCATCCTCCGCCTGGGCCACCAGTAGGCGGATGCGGCCGCAACCCCGGGTCAAGAGAAAGTGCCAGGCGTCCTCCACGGTGAAGAACCCTTCCCGGGCGGACACTACTTCAATCTGCTCCGCTTTTTCCCCCAGATTCTCCGCGGCCTGGACGGCGTCAAACCCCTCCGGCGGCTCCGGGCTGTTCACCAGGTACACAATGAGTCCGTCTTTCATAAAACCCTCCTGATAGTTGAGAATGTGAGGAGGCCAGGCCTCCTGGAGCCGAGCCGCCGCCCTCTGAAGGTGCCAAAAAAAATCCCCGGGCCTCAATGGACCCAGGGATGGCACCCAGTTTACTTGATCCCAGGGGGACCCGAAGGCTAAATGGACCTCGGGCCGGCCGCTTCTCCCTGCCTCGGGGCGAAGGCGGTCAGCCAGACGGGCAGGTCTTCGGACTTCCGGATCTCCCTAATCCCTGCGCCTTCCCGTTCCCTTGGCAGGAACAGTGGCTTCCTTGCAGGTTTCGTTCCCGGTTACCGCGGCGGGACCGCGCCGGACTTGCACCGGCTTCCCTTTTCGCCCTATATGGGCGCCCGTCTGCTCTGCGAGTATGATAGTACAAACACCCTTCGATTTTCAAGGGGAAAACAGGAAAGAAATAAATCTCGCCACAGAGGCACAGAGGGCACCGAGAAAAACACAGAGGGAAAAACAATAAGGTGCGCTGGCCGGCGCCACCTCTTTATTATCTCTGGGGACCTTTTGTACTCTCTGTGCCCTCTGTGGTGAATCTTCCCTTCCTTGGTCAAGAATTTTTGGATAAAATAGAAGGGTGGAAAAGACTTTGCCGCGGAATATCAACTACCTCCGCCTCTCCATTACCGACCGCTGCAACCTTCGGTGTTCTTATTGCACGGCCTGGGATAAGTGGGAAAAGCTGCCGGCCGGGGAAATCCTCCGGTATGAGGAACTGCTGCGTTTGGCCGGGGTGGCGGCCGGCGTCGGCATTCGCAAAGTCCGGGTCACCGGCGGAGAGCCCCTGGTGCGCCGGGGGGTGATGGAATTTATCCAGGCTCTTCACCAGCAACAGGGCCTTACGGAGGTTTGCCTCACCACCAACGGGGTGCTGCTAAACGACCTGGCCCCGGACCTTTACGCCGCGGGCCTGCGCCACGTGAACGTCAGCCTGGACAGCCTTGAGAGGGACCGCTACCGGGAGCTCACCGGCAGCGACCACCTGCTGGAAGTTTTAGCCGGCCTGGAACGGGCCGCGGCTCTGGGCTTCCATCCCCTGAAGATCAACTGCGTGGTCTTGAAGGGCATAAATGACGACGAACTGGTAAACTTCGCCCTCCTGGCCCGGGAGCGCCCTTACCAGGTGCGGTTCATTGAGTTCATGCCCACCGTCTCCCAGGAGCAGTGGATTCCCCATTTCCTTCCCATGGAAGAAGTGCGCCGGAGACTGGCCGCGGCCTTGGGCGATGGGGTTCCGGTGGGCCGGAACGCCACTGCGGGGCCGGCCCGCATCTTCCGCTACCCCGGGTTCCAGGGAGAGCTGGGGTTCATCAGCACCGTGAGCCAGCACCATTGCCCCACTTGCAACCGCCTCCGCCTCACCGCTGCGGGCCGGCTGCGCCCCTGTCTCTTTGCCGCGCCGGAACTGGACCTGAAAAGCCCCTTACGCCAGGGAGCCTCTGACGAGGATTTGGGCCGAGTTTTTCGGGAGGCCATCCACCGGAAGACCGCCCAAAGAGACGCCTTTGTACCCGGCCGGGCCATGGTCAGCATCGGCGGCTGAGTCTTAAAAAATCCTAACTATTTCTCTTAATTAAGGTCTATAATATCTAGATTAATCTTGGCGCGTCTTGGCGGGAGAACATAATTTTTCCCGCCAAGCCGCCAAGGCGCAAAGTTTTTACAGGAGAGCGAATAAAAAGGATGAAACTCAGCATAGTGATGCCGGTTTATAACGAAAAAGACACCCTGGAAGAGATCATGCGGCTGGTCCAGGCCACCCCTTATGACAAAGAGGTCATCGTGGTGGACGACGCCTCGGTGGACGGTTCCCGAGATATTTTGATGCGGCTGGCCCAGCAATACGACAACCTCAAGGTCTTTTATCATGAGGGCAACCAGGGCAAGGGCGCGGCCCTGCGCACCGGCTTCGCCCAGGTCACCGGGGACGTGGTCATCATTCAGGACGCGGACCTGGAGTATAGACCCATGGATTATCCGGCGCTGCTGGAACCCATCGAACAGGGGGTGGCCGACGTGGTTTACGGCAGCCGCCTCATCGGCGCCCGGCCTCACCGGGTCCTGTATTTCTGGCACTTCATGGGCAACAAGGCGGTGACCACCCTGTCCAACATGTTCACCAACCTGAATCTGTCCGACATGGAGGTGGGGTACAAGGTTTTTAAAGCCGCGGTGCTCAAAGACATCCGCATCAAGTCCAACCGCTTCGGGGTGGAGCCGGAGCTCACCGCCAAGATCGCCAAACAGGGAGTCCGCATTTACGAAGTGCCTATTTCCTACCATGGCCGGGACTACGCCCACGGCAAAAAGATCACCTGGCGGGACGGCATCGCGGCGATTTTCCATATCCTGCGTTTCAGGTTTTTTGATTAAAACTATCCACAGATTTCACAGATTTTCACAGATTTAATCTATAAAATTTGTGTAATCTGCGTAATCTGTGGATCTAAGTTATGATAAAAGCTAAGGTCTGGCTGGTCAGGGCGGTTCTGCTGCTCTGGAGCGTCCAATTGATCTGGCTGACATGGCATTTCGCCCCGGAGGCGGGGGAACTGGTCGAAAGGGCGGCGGGCCGGCGCTGGGGGGCCGCGGTCCGCCTGGAAGACCCTTTTTATCAATGGCTCCAGACCCTGGCGGAAGTCATCCCTCCCGGCGCCACTTATATCTTTGTGGACGACTACGAGGCGGGGAAGGAAATCGAGGCCCGCTACCACCTCACCCCCCGGAAGCGCGTGCTCCTATCCCCGGAAGTTCCGGCAAGTTTACTCTTCTATGAGGTGCGCCAGGGAAAGGCCACTTTCGTCATTATCCGGGACAGAGACAAGCCCCCGGGCCCCGGGGTCCGGGCCGCTCTCGATTCCCCGGCCTTTCAACGGTTGGACATCCCCGGCCCGGGGCTGGTGCTAAGGGTGGATTACTCCCGCGTCCGGGGGGAATTTTATGATTGAGCCCGCGGCCGGTTTGCTCAGATTGGCCCTGGGTTTGGGGGCGATTTTTTTAGTGGGGTATGGCTTCCCGGCCCCGACGCTGCCAGCCCGGGAAAGGACCCGCCTGGAAGGGGTTGCCCTGAGCTTCGGCATGGGGGCGGTTTTTATTACCCTCTGGATGCTGGCCCTGGCCCTCATGGGCCTCCCTTTCAGCCTGCCGTTGATTCTGACTCCCCTCCTTGTCCTGTCCGGCGTGATTCTGGTCATTAAGAGGTGGCTGGGAAAAGGTAGGGGGCGTAGGTCGCCTACATTTATCAAAACCGAAAACCGAAAACCGAAAACCGAAAACCCGCTATGGGATTGGCTCTTCATCGCCCTCCTGGCCCTGGTCATCCTCTTCGCAGTCCTCCGGGCCATCTTTTACCCCATGTGGGCCTGGGACGAAATCGCCACCTGGGGCTGCAAGGCCCGGGTCTTTTTTGACAGCCGCCGCCTGGACCTATCCTGCATCGACGCCCACAACTATTACCCCAACCTGGTGCCCCTGCTGCTCACCTACCTCTACCTCTGCCTGGGGCAGGTCAACGACCACCTGGTGAAAGCGGTGTTTCCCTTGTGGGGGACCATGCTGCTGGTGCTGCTGTGCTCGTTATTAAGGAGGCTGGGCCTTAACCGCACCCAGGCCCTGGGGACGGCGGCGTTTTTTGCTTTGAACGGCACGGTGTTCATCGTTCACTTGCAGCTTGCTTACGCGGACCTGGCCCTGGCCTACTTCGCCCTGGGGGCCGCGGGGCTTGTTTATCTGTGGCTGAAGGACCAGGCTCCCCGGGGCAGCCTGGCGGTGGCCGCGGTTTTTGCGGCCGGGATGGCCTGGTGCAAATACGAAGGCCCGCCTCTGGCGGGGACCGTGCTCCTGGCCGCGGCCCTGTCGCTGGTCTGGCTGCGGCCCCCGGGCCTGGGTGGCCGCCTCCTGAAGCTGGCAATCCCCGCCTCCGGGCTGGTGGCGGGCTACCTTCCCTGGAAAATTTATCTGATTAAACACCAGATCGAAAGCGGCTCGGATCACGTTTTGAACTTCTACCCCGGCCAGTTCTTCAAGTCCCTGCTTTTCCTGCCCGAAGGCCTTTTTAATCCCTTTCACTTCGGGGTTCTGTGGCCCGCGGCCATTCTGGCCCTGGCCCTGTGCGGACGGCGGCTCTATAACTCCCCGGTGATCTTTCTGGCCCTGTTCCTGGCGGGGAACCTGGTGGCTATTGTTTTGGGCTACGCTCTGGCGCCCACCTCCGCGGCGGAATTTCCCTTCTACGTCCGGGCCACCCTGGACCGGCTGCTGCTGCATCTGACTCCTGTCGCGGCTTTGATGATTGGAGAGGGTCTGAAAGAGGTAAACTAATGGTGCGCCGTCGCACCCTACGTAAGGCCGGTAGCGGCCCTGGCGGCCTGGTTGGTGGAGACGGAAGCCACGAAGAACTGCCCGGGAGTAATGCCAGAAGTGGTGGAGAGAGATATCAACCAGACATTTCATGTGCTATGAAAACCGGACCTCTGTAGGTGCTATTGACACTTAACAAAACGTTTATTGACAAGCCCTTTTTCTTTTGATAAATAAAACTGTTTTTCTCCTTGCTCTGGCCGTTGGGTCCAGGGCCATTAGCCCATAAGGAGTATGCATGCGACGTTATGAATCGGTCTGGGTGGTCAACGGCGACCTCTCGGACGAAGAAGTGAAAGCCGTCAATGACAAGTTCAGCCGGATAATCTCCGCCCAGGGCGGGATGCTGGTGGGGCTGGATGACTGGGGCCGCCGGAAGCTGGCTTACCGCATCAAAGGCGCCGCCCGGGGCTATTACGTCATGGCGGACTTTGCCGGCACTCCGGAGACGGTCAAGGAACTGGAGCGGAACTACCGCATCGACGACCGCATCATTCGCTACTTCACCACTAAAAAAGCGGATCGGGTGGACCTGGAAGCTCTGAAGGCGGAGATGGCCGCCAAAGCCGCGCCCGCGGCGGAGGCCGCGCCGCCGGAGGCTCAAGCCGCGGCAGTGCCCGCGGCTCCTGCCGAAGAAGTCCCATCCCCAGCCCAGGAGGAGTAACCGGTGCCCGTAATGCCCCGCCGTAAACGGAAACAGTTCTATGTCCGGCGCAAGGTCTGCCGATTCTGCGTGGACGCCGGGCTGGCCATCGACTACAAGGACGTCAACACCCTGAGGCAGTTCGTCACCGAACGGGGGAAGATCATCCCCCGGCGCATCTCGGGCAACTGCGCCCGGCACCAGCGCCGGGTCACTCGGGCCATCAAACAGGCCCGGCTGCTGTCCCTGATCGCGTACATTCCGGCGCCGCCGCCCTGATCCCTGGGAGGAACCTGGTGAAAAGGGGCCGAGGTCTGCGCATCTGGCTCTTCTGCCTGGGCGCCCTGCTCCTGGCCTTTCTCGGGGGACAAACCAATCCGGTGGTCTTTCTCCTCACGGGAGTGCTGGTGCCCCTGCCGGTGCTCCTGGTGGGGTGGCGGGTGGGTCCCAGGGCGGCGCTATTTCTGGCCCTGACCACCGCCCTGGCCATCTTCAGCCTGAAGCCGGGCCTGGAAATCATCAAGGCGCACCTGGGCTTTGGAGAAATGCTCCTCATGGGGGTGCTCCTGAGCGGCTTCCACGCTCGGGGTATGGCTCCGGCCCGGGCCATTGTCCTGACGGTGGTGGCCCTTAGCCTCCTGGCGTTGGTCTATCTGGCCGGCGAAGCTGCCTTGTTGAAACTTTCCCCTCAGGAACTTTTGGCCCAGAAAACCCGGGAAATCATGGAGATGGTCAAACAGTTCCTGGAAGGTGGAGGCTCTTCGACCATGCCTTTCGGCGGCACCGCCGCCGAACTGGAGGCCCTGGTGCAGGGCCTGCTTCCGGGGTTGGTGGTGGCCAACATGGGCCTGGTGGCCTGGTTCAATGTGGTCCTGGTCCGCCAAATAGCCTTTGCCCTGGACCGGCCCCAACCGGACACCCAACCGTTGTACCACTGGGCAGCGCCCGAGTGGCTTATCTTCGTGGCCCTGGGAGCGGGTTTCCTTTTACTGGCGCCCGTCAAGGTGTTGCGCTTTTTCAGCCTCAATCTGCTCATCATTTTGGGGCTTCTCTATTTCTGTCAGGGGATGGCGGTGGTCTCCGCCTGGTTTCACCGGTTTTCCCTGCCCCGGATCTTCCGGCTGGTGGGTTATTTATTGCTATTCATTAATCCCATGATGTTCCTGGTCATCATACTGGGGATGATGGACCTGTGGTTCGATTTCCGCCGCCTCCATCAGCCCGAAGAAGCGTGAGGAGGGCAGAACCTTGAAGGTGATCTTAACCGAAGACGTCAAGCCCCTGGGAGACGCGGGTATGGTTGTGGACGTGGCCCGGGGCTACGCCCGCAACTATCTCATTCCCCAAGGCAAGGCTCTGGAAGCCACCCCAGGCAACCTGGCTCGGGTGGAACAGCAAAAGTCCCGGATAATCCAGGCCCGGTTGAAAGAAAAAGAGTCAGCCCTGACCTTGGTGGCCCGGCTGGAAGGGGTGAGCCTCACCATTGCCCAGAAAGTGGGGGAAGGGGAGAAGCTCTACGGCTCCGTCACCGCGGCCATGATCGCCGAGGCCCTGGAAGCCAAAGGCTTTACGGTGGACCGCAAGCAGTTGGACCTGCCGGAACCCCTCAAGAAGCTGGGGACCTACGAAGTCACGGTGCGCCTGGCCCCGGAAGTGAAGGCCGCGGTAACCGTGGAAGTGGTGCCGGAATAAGAGGGTTTTCGGTTTTCGGTTTTCAGTTTTCGGTTTTTTAGCCTTTGGCAACTGGTAGCTTGATTACGCCGAAAAATAACGTTGGACCAACTTAGGGGCGCCCAGTAGGGGCATTCCGCCGCTGTGCCCTGAAGAATCTGCTTATTACTCGGAGCATTAAAGAAGTTCCTTCCTTTTGCCCCCTCCCCCTTGAGGGGGGAGGGCTGGGGTGGGGGTGAAGGTAATCCATTTTCCGCTCCGAGTAATAACTGGTTCGGGTGAGCCAAATGAAGAAACCCAGGGTTCTAAGATTCGGTATGTTGGGGGCAATGGCGCTCGGCCTGTTTTTATCGGCGATTGCGGCTGGCCAGACTGGGGCGCCGGCGCCGGCTGCGGCTCCGCCGCAGGTTAAGCAAGCGGCTCCCCAGGCTCCGGCCCTGGGCGCCCTGGTCTTTTCCCGGGAAGAGCTGCTTTATCACCTGGCGCCCGGTTCCAAACAGCCCCGGAAGCTGGTTCCGGGGAGATATCCGGCCCTCAGTCCCGATGGGGCCCGGCTGGCTTTCGGGAAACCCCGGCAAGACCGGGGCGGGGCCGCGGGGCTAATGGTGCTGGACCTGGCCCGCGGCCGGACTCAGATGGTGGTTAATCCAGGGCCGGAAGGGATTTTCGACATTTCCTGGTCGCCGGACGGCCGCCGCCTAACTTTTCTCAACCGGGGCGACCGGGACCAGGTGGAGACCGTAAATTTCGACGGGTCGGGGCGGGCCGTAGTCGCTCGGGGTGATTTCATGGTCCATCAACCGGTATGGGCCCCCGACGGCCAGAGCATCTATTTTCATGACCTGCACACTTTATTTCAGGTGAACCTCACCGGCCAGGTCTTGAACCGGATTCCTATTACGGACCTAACCGGAAAAGCGGAATCCATCAGCAGCATGGACCGCTTTGCCCCTAATCCGGTGGTCCCCCAACTCTGGGCCTTTACCATGGGGGTGCCGGGCACGCCCAAGTTCGAACGCACCTTCCACGAGCCTTGCGATGCTTTGTTTCTCTATGACTTCCGCACCAAGAAGCGAGTCCGGCTGACGCCGCCGGACATGATGGCCACTTACGCCATCTGGTCCCGAGACGGTAATTTTATTTATTTTCAGGGCTATCGGGAACCTCACTATAAAGAGCCGCGACCGTTTCGCATCTACCGCATCGCCAAAGACGGCAGCGGCCTGACGGAAATCACTAAAGGCGAGCATCCCAGCCCCTGAATACGGTTTTCGGTTTTCGGTCTTCGGTTTTCGGTGAAAAAATAGAAGATTATCAATTGGTTGAACCGGTATAGCGGTTCGTGGTCCCCGCGGTACGTTCCTCTTCCATTCCTTTCTGACTTCCCATATAATTCGTGGGGGGTGCCGGGCGTCGCACTCTTTATTCCGCCCAGGGGGTAATCATGGCCAAAACCAGCCGCCGCCAGACCGCGTCTTCTGACAGCCCCCCGCCCGCCGCGGGTTATACCCCCCCCGCCAGCCCCGAAGCCGAACAGTCGGTTCTGGGGGCCATCATTGTGCGGCCGGAAGTCATGGACCAGGTCGCGGACCTCCTCTCCCCGGAAGATTTCTACCGGGAGGCCCACAGCCGCATCTATCAGGCCATCCTGGACCTCTACCGCCGGGGGGAGCCCATTGACCTGGTGACCATCACCGCGCTGCTCAAAGAGCGGGGCCAACTGGAGGGCGCGGGGGGGCCAGGTTTTCTGGTGGGGCTTTCCGAGCAGGTGGGCTTCGCAGTCAATGCCCAGCACTACGCCGGGTTGGTTCACAATAAAGCGGTGCTGCGCCGTCTTCTGGACTGTGTTCAGGGGATTGCCGCTCAATGCTTGAGCCCTGTGGAAGACGTGGAAGAATTCCTCGACGCCGCGGAGCAAAAAGTCTTCCAGGTGGCGGAGAGTAAAATCCGGCCGGGCTTCAACCTGGTTGGTAAGCTCGTAGAAATGGAAATCGCCACCCTGGAGGCCATCTGGCACCGGGACAAAGGCCGGATCACCGGCGTTCCCAGCGGCTTCAAAGACCTGGACAACCTCACCGCGGGATTTCAAAACAGCGACCTCATCATCCTGGCCGCCCGCCCCAGCATGGGCAAGACCGCCCTGGCCCTGAACATTGCCTTCAATGCGTCTTACGACCACCAGGTGCCGGTGGCCTTCTTCTCTTTAGAGATGTCCAAAGAGCAGTTGGTGCGGCGGCTGCTGAGCAGCGAGGGCAGCATCGACGCCAATCATCTGCGCCGGGCTTTTCTTACCGACGATGAATGGCAGCGTATTCAGGAAGCCGCGGGCCGGTTGCTGGACGCGGCCATTTACATCGACGACTCCCCCGCGGCCACGGTCCTGGAGGTGCGGGCCAAGGCCCGGCGCCTCAAGGCCGAAGGCAAGCTGGGAATGGTCATCGTCGATTACCTGCAGTTGATGAAAGGCCGCCACGACGCTCCTAACCGGGAGCAGGAAATCTCTGAGATCTCCCGCAACCTCAAGGCCCTGGCCAAAGAGCTGAATGTGCCGGTCCTGGCCCTGTCCCAGTTGAGCCGCAAGGTGGAGGACCGCAAGGAAAGAATCCCGGAACTGGCGGACTTGCGGGAATCCGGGGCCATCGAGCAGGACGCCGACGTTATCTTCTTCATCTACCGGGATGAACTCTACCACGAAAACTCCCCGGAAAAAGGCTTCGCCCGCATTTACCTGAAAAAACAGCGCAACGGCCCCACCGGGGAATTCAAGCTGGCCTTCCTGGAAAAATTCACCCGCTTCGAACTGGCGGAAACCTCAGAGCCGCCGGGGATGTTTTAAAAGATTGGGGGGGGAAAGGTAGAAAAGGTTAAAAGGGGAAAAGGTTAAAAAGCATTAAACTTCACATGGAAAAAATTGGGGGAGGATGACATCCTCCCCCAGAGTGTTATTAAGAGTTTCCAGTTCAAGTCCCAGTCTTCAGTTGCCGAGAAACCCTCACCAACTAAAAACTGAAAACTGAAAACTGTATTTAACCCGTCTTCACCTCGATCTTCCGGGGTTTGGCCTTTTCCACTTTGTCCAACTTCAGCCGCAGGACGCCGTCTTTGGCGGTGGCTTCGATGCGGCCCTGGTCGATGACGGCGCCCAGGTGGAATTCCCGCTGGAAGTCGCCGGTGTAATACTCCTGCACCAGCATAGTTTCGCCCGGTCCCAGGGGCGGGCCTACTTCGCCGCTGATGAGCAGGTGGTTGTCTTTAATGTCGATGGTAATTTTATCGCCGGAAACCCCGGGCATGTCGGCCAGCACGGTGATGGCCTCGGGGGTTTCAAATATATCCACCGCCGGCAGGAAGACCCGTCCGGGCCGGCCCCGTTCGGCCTTGGCCGGCGCTTCCGTCTTAGCTTTCGCTTGCAGTTCTTTTTCAGCCATGTCCCGCCTCCTTACGCGGTCTTCACCTGGATTTTCCGGGGTTTGATCTCTTCCGGTTTGGCCATCTTGATGGTCAGGATGCCGTCTTTATACGAGGCTTCCACCGAATTCGGATTTACCGGGCTGGGTAGGGCCACTAACCGGCGAAAGAAACCGGACTCCCGTTCCCGGCGGTGATAGTTGACATCCTTGGCCTCCACCGGAATCTTGCGTTCGCCTCGCAGAATCAGGTTCCCCTCGTGGATGGTGATATCCAACTCCTGGGGAGTGATACCGGGAAGTTCCGCCCGCACGTAGAGATGATCACGGTCTTCGGAAATATTGACCAGGGGGTAAACCCCGGGCTGCCACCTGGCCAACCCCGGGCCCAAAGTCTCTTCGAACAGGCGCTCCATCTGGCGCTGAAGACGCGCCATTTCCCGGAAGGGGTCGGACCAGGGGTCGCGAAAAGTAAAGATAGGCATAACGTTACCTCCTCCGAGTTTTTTATCTCTCCAAATTTTTTAATCACTCTCCCCCAAACGGTCAAGGGATATAGGGGTTGAAAATTATAAGGAATTTCTATAAATCAAAAGGGGATTTTCACGGAATCAGCCTATAAATAAGGAGTACGCCATTGTGGCCAACCCCATAATATTGCCCTTAAAACCGAAAACCCAAGACAAGGCATTCACCTGGGACGACGTGACCTGGGTGCTCCTGGACATGGACGGCACCCTGCTGGATAAACATTTCGACGACTATTTTTGGGAAACCCTGGTGCCCCAGGAATACGCCCGGCGCCAGGGGCTGCCCCTGGCCAAGGCCCGGGAGGAGGTCTTCGCCTTGTACCAGCGGGAAGAAGGCACCCTGAATTGGACGGACATCGATTTCTGGTCCCAGGTGCTGGACCTGGATATCCCGGCCCTGAAGGAGAGCATCCGTCATCTCATCGAGGTGCACCCCGAGGCCCGGGAGTTTTTGCACTACGTGCGGCGCCTGGGGAAAAAGGTCATCCTGGTGACCAACGCCCACTATAAAACCCTGGACCTGAAAATGAACCACACGGGTTTAGGGCGCTATTTTGATGAAGTTATTTCGTCCTTCGACCTGGGGACACCCAAAGAAGACCTGCGGTTCTGGGAGATTTTGGAGGAGCGGCTGGGGTTTGACCGGGACCGCACCATGCTGGTGGACGACAATGCCGGCGTCTTGGCGACGGCCCGGAATTATGGCATCAAGTACCTGTTTTTTAAGGCCAAATCCAGTTCTAAAGAAGAAGCTGAAGCCCATCCGGAGTTTGTTTCCATCGTCAGCTTTCATGAGTTGATGCATTAAGGGCAGGATTTCTGGTTTCCATGATATCATAAACATCTGGTAATATTAAACATCTGGAACCCTCATGACTGCCAAATATGAAAAACTCCTGCTGCAGATATTGAGAGGCACTGCTGATGCGAACATTCCTTTTGCGGGGTTGTGTGAGTTATTGGGCCATCTCGGCTTCATTGAAAGGGAGCGGGGAAGTCACCACATTTTCTCCAAAAACGGGGTTGAAGAAATATTACACCTGCAACCCAAAGGCAATAAAGCCAAGCCTTATCAAATCAGACAGGTACGCCAGATTATTTTGAAATATCGCCTGGGAGAGAAAAAGAGATGATTAAATATGAAGTGATTATCTATTGGAGCGATGAGGATCAAGCATTTATCGCGGAAGTTCCCGAGTTGCCGGGATGCGCCGCAGACGGCAAGACTTATCAAGAAGCGTTGGCAAATGTGGAAGTCATTATTCAGGAGTGGATCGAAACCGCGCAGGAACTGGGACGCCCTATTCCTCAACCCAAAGGGCGTCTGATGTATGCCTGATTTGCTATCCCCTTGGCCTTCTTTGTACCGCTGCCATCTTTCAAAACTCACTCCGGCATCCGCTGAATCCTTGCCCCCAACCCCGAGAATTTTTCCACCAAATTAGCGTATCCCCGGTCCAGGTGGTAAACCCGGTGGATTTCGGTGAGGCCCTGGGCCGCCAGGCCCGCCACCACCAGGGAGGCGCTGGCCCTTAAGTCCGTGGCCATGACCGGCGCGCCCTGGAGGGTCTTTTTGCCCCGGACGATGGCGTGGTTGCCGGATACGGTGATGTCCGCGCCCATGCGCACCAGTTCGCTGACGTGCATGAAGCGGTTTTCGAAGATGGTTTCGGTGATCACGGAAGCGCCCCGGGCCAGGGACATCAAAGCCATGAACTGGGCCTGCATGTCCGTGGGAAAGCCGGGGTAAGGCAGGGTGCGCACGTCCACCCCATGGAGGGCGCCCCCGGGTTGCAGGGTGATGCGGCCCGGCTCCGCGGAGAGGCGCACCCCGGCCTCGGTGAATTTGCCCATGATCGCAGTAAGGTGGGGCATGGGGGCATTCAACAGGGTGACTTCGCCTTTGGTGATGGCCGCCGCGGCCATGTACGTGCCGGCTTCGATGCGGTCAGCCATGATGATGTAGGACGCGGGCTTTAGCTCTTTCACCCCGTGGATGGTCAAGACGTCGGTGTCGATGCCCTCAATCTGCGCGCCCATGGCCGTGAGAAACCGGGCCAGGTCCCCCACTTCCGGCTCCATGGCGGCGTTCTTGATGACCGTGGTCCCTTTGGCCAGGACCGCGGCCATCATCAGGTTTTCGGTGCCGGTGACGGTGATTGTGTCAAAATAGATGTCCGCGCCGTTGAGGCGGCGGGCGTCGGCCTCCACGTAGCCTTCCCTGAGGGTGATTTTCACCCCCATGGCCTCCAGTCCCTTGAGATGGAGGTTAATGGGCCTGGCGCCGATGGCGCAGCCGCCGGGCAGGGACACCCGGGCCCGGCGCTGGCGGGCCACCAACGGCCCCAGGACCAGCACCGCGGCCCGCATGGTCTTCACCAGCTCATAAGGGGCCTCAAAACCCTCCAGGCCGGAGGAGTCCACCAGCAGGGGCGCATCTTGCCCAGACGAACCTGGGGTGCCGCTCCTGCCGGGAGGACCTTGGGGAAATTTAATCCCCAGGCTGCCCAGGAGCCTTCCGGCGGTGCGGATGTCCGCCAGGGGCGGGACACTGTAAAGCTCATGCACCCCCGGAGCCAGAATGGTGGCCGCCAGGATGGGTAGGGCCGCGTTCTTGGCCCCGCTGATGACCACTTCCCCTTTTAAGGGAATGCCGCCTTCGATGACGATTTTATCCATATCGCTATACCAATCCGGATTTTGATTTAAAAATTATACCAATCTTGGGGGTCAATCCGGCTTAAGATTGCTCCGCTTTCCACCCGGACCACGATGGGCTTATGGGAGAGGCACCCTTCCCGCATGCCGCATTTGACAAATTCCGAGTAATAGGCCCGGTAATCCCTGGGATAATCGGCCCCATATTTCTTGGGATCGGGAAGATAGGCTAAACGTAATAATCTCCCGGAGGCAGGGAGAGGCGGTAGCCAATACGGTATTTGAATTTTTTCCCTTTGAGGTGCCTGTTGGTGCAATGGCGCTGTTTAGTGGCCAGGTTCTCGGCGCAGACCACCATGTCCGGTGGGATAAATTCGCTGGGATAGGACAGGGACCCTTCGATATTCCAGGTTTATTCCCCTGAGCTTTCCCGGATTCCGAAAAAACCAGCAACCCAAGAGAGCCAATAGCCATTATCAGGAAAAATCTTAATATTTTCATCAGCGGTTCTTATAACTTTCCGTAAAATTCAGTGATATCGAAGAAGATCTTCTTCTGCGAACCATCTTTCAGCTCGATTTCCATCAAGTCATAATGCCGGCCGCCCTGGGACTGGACGCTTTGCTTTTTCAGTTTCCAGTCCAGGTTGGGCCTTCCGAATTTCTTTGACAGGTAGTAATATTCCGCATCGATGCCTGCCATGCTGTTGGGCGCTCCTTTGATGACAATGGCTGTTGCCATGGAGTCGCCGGGGCCGCCGGAAAGAGTTATTTTCGGTTTGGCCTGGGGGGATTGAGCCTGTACCTGGCTTGTGGTAAGGCCGGGAATTAAAAGGAAGAAACTGAGCGCCAAAAGACCATAAAACACTGTTGCCCTATTGAAGATCTTGCGGAACATGGGTATCCCCCCATCGGTCATAGAAAGTTTCTTTTTCTTGGATTAGTATCTGTCCGGCCGCAATTTTACCGGAGGAAACGCCCGTAAACTCCGGATTTCCCCTTGGTTTATCAAAAGGTTAGTGGTAGGATATTATAATTAGGACTGAAGGAGAATAAAAGGAAATTATGGACCTCTGGGTGTTGGCCGGCATACCCATCACTTCGTTCATCGTGGCCCTGTCCGGGGCCTTGATGCCGGGGCCGCTGTTGACGGTGACGGTGGGGGAGGCGGCCCGGCGGGGCTTCTGGGCCGGACCGCTGCTCATGGTGGGGCACGCCTTGCTGGAGGGGGCATTGGTGATCCTCCTTGTGGTGGGCGTGGCAGCCTGGCTCAACCGGCCGGTGATCCTGGGAAGCGTGGCGGTGCTAGGAGCCGCGATGCTGGGCTGGATGGGCCTGGCCCTGGTGAAGGCCTCCCGTCATAGCCGCCTGGAGTTCGACGCCCAGGCCCAATCCGGCCTGCATCCCGTGGCCACGGGCATTCTCATGAGCCTGGCCAACCCTTACTGGCTCATCTGGTGGCTCACCATCGGCCTGGGCTACGTGATTTTCGCCCAAAAGTACGGCCTCCTAGGAGTGGTCCTGTTTTACGCGGGCCATATCCTGGCGGACTTCGCCTGGTACAGCCTGGTGTCCGGCGCGGTGGCCCAGGGGCGGCGGTTCCTGTCCGACCAGGTGTACCGGGGCTTCCTGGCCTGCTGCGGGTTTTTCCTTTTCGCGTTCGGAGGGTATTTTGCGGTCCAGGGGGTGAGGTTTTTTCTAAGTTAATAGACCGAAGACCGGAGACCGAAGACCGGTTTTACATATGGAGGGTTCAATGATCCAAAAGGGCCTGGAAGTGGGATTGCTGCAGGTCAACTGCTATATTATCGGCGATGAAGAGACCAAGGAAGCGGTGGTCATCGACCCGGGGGGAGATGAGGGGGAAATCCTGGAGGTCTTGAAATACCATAAGCTCAACCTGAAAATGATCATCGACACCCACGGCCATTTTGACCACGTGGACGCCAATCAACCGTTGAAGGACGCCACCGGCGCGCCCATCGCCATCCATGAACTGGATGCCCGGATGCTGACCCAACCCTCGGCGGAGGCCATGTTCTTCACGGGCAACCGGCTGCGCCTGTCCCAGGCGGACGTCCTGTTGAAAGAAGGCGATGTTATCACCTTCGGGCAGTACCGCCTTAAAGTGCTCCACACCCCTGGGCATACTCCGGGCCACATCAGCCTGGTGATGGAAGGCCATCCTTACGTGTACGTGGGGGATTTATTGTTCGCCGGCTCCATCGGCCGCACCGACTTCCCCGGCGGCGACTTCGACGCCCTGATCAATGCAGTGCGCAGCAAGATTTTCCCCTTGGGGGAAAACTACATCGTTTACCCCGGCCACGGCCCCGTCACCACCGTGGGCCAAGAGAAGAAGTATAACCCGTTTTTTTAGTTCACAGTTGACAGTTGACAGTTGAATTTTGTGGCTTATCCAACATCTATTGATAACTGTTAACTGTCCACCGTCAACTGTCAACTAAAGGACCGCCCATGAATTTTCAAGGCAAGCGCATTCTCCTGGGGGTTAGCGGCAGCATCGCCGCGTACAAGGCCGCGGAGCTGGCCCGGAAACTGGTGGCCGCGGGGGCCGAGGTCCGGGTGGTGATGACCCGGGCGGCCCTGGAGTTTGTCGGGCCGATAACCTTCCAAACCTTAACCGGCGGGAAGGTGGGCACCGGGCTGTGGGGCGGCGGCAGCGAACCCCTGGAGCACGTTTCCTTGGGGCAGGAGGTGGACGCCATAGTCCTGGCCCCGGCCACCGCCAACCTGGTGGGCAAGATGGCCGCGGGGATTGGCGACGACCTTCTTACCACTATTTTGCTGGCGGCCACCAAGCCGGTGCTGGTCTGCCCCGCCATGAACGTGGAGATGTGGCGCAATTCGGCGGTCCAGGATAATCTGGCCCGTCTGAAGGCCCGGAGTATTACGGTGATGGAGCCGGAAGCCGGCCCCCTGGCTTGCGGCGCCGAAGGGGTGGGGAGGCTGCCGGAGACGGAGGTCATCGTCGAGGCCCTGGCGGCCCTGGTGACCGTTCAGGATTTTTCCGGGCGGCGCCTGCTGGTCACCGCCGGACCCACCCACGAAGACCTGGACCCGGTGCGGTTTATCACCAACCGCTCCAGCGGCAAGATGGGCTATGCTCTGGCCCGGGTAGGAAGGCGGCGGGGCGCTCAGGTGTGCCTGGTCAGCGGTCCATCGGCTTTGGATGCCCCCCATGGGGTGGAGCGGGTCATGGTGCGGTCCGCGGTGGAAATGCGGGACGCGCTGGCGGCCCGGTTTCCCCAGACGGACGCCCTGCTCATGGCCGCGGCGGTGAGCGACTACCGCCCGGCCAGTTCCCAGCCGCGGAAAATCAAGCGCGGCCGCCAGGAAGTGGAGTTGCGCCTGGCTCAGAATCCGGATATTTTAAAAGAAATCCGCGGTCTGAAAGATAAGCAGGTGGTAGTGGGTTTCGCCGCGGAGACCCATGATCTGGAAGCCGAGGCCCGGCGGAAAATGGCGGATAAGGGTCTCGACCTCATCGTGGCCAACGACGTTACCCGGATAGATGCGGGGTTTGCGGTGGACACCAACGAGGTGACGGTGATCCACCGGGATGGGCGGCTGGTGGCCCTGCCTTTGCTCACCAAGGAGCAAGTGGCGGAAAAGATTTTGGACTTGGTGGCGGAGTTGCTGCCCTGATTTTAAAGTTCAACGGCTTGAGTCAGTAATTCTAGGGGCGCGCAGTGTGCGCCCTGATGGGGGGTGGACACGCAGGTCCGCCCCTACAAACCTTTAAGAGGAATCCGGGAGTGCCGGACAACCCCGTTAATGAGCTGCGGCAACTGGTGGCGGATCTGGGTCAGTTGCTGCGATATCAGCGCCGCCTGGGCCGTCTGGGGGTGGAAAGGGAAGACCCCGCGCCGTCCCCGCATCAGGCTCCGGTAGTCCCCCTCTTCCCCACCCTGCCGGAGATCCGGGAAGAGTTGGGAGACTGCCAGCGCTGCAAGCTGGCCCGGGGGCGCACCCATATCGTTTTTGGGCAGGGTTCGGCCCGGGCCGACCTGATGTTCATCGGCGAAGGCCCGGGGGAAGAGGAAGACCTCCAGGGGCTGCCTTTTGTGGGCCCCGCGGGGCAGCTGTTGAACAACCTGCTGAGCAAGCTAGGGCTGGCCCGGCAAGATGTTTATATCGCCAATATCGTTAAGTGCCGTCCCCCGGGTAACCGGGAACCGGAAGCCGATGAAGTCAACAGTTGCCTGCCGTTTTTAAAAAAGCAGATTGAAGCCATCCGGCCCCAGGTGATCGTGACGCTGGGGAGGGTGGCCACCCAGAATCTGCTGGACACCGCGGTTCCTCTGACCCGGATGCGGGGCCAATGGCAGCGTTATAAGAAAGTTCGGGTCATGCCCACCTTCCACCCTTCGTATCTGCTGCGCTTCCCCCAGGAACGGCGCAAGACCTGGGAAGACATGCAGCAGGTAATGGAACTATTGACCCGGTATGAAGAAAATTAGGCTTTATCTGGTAATTTGTCTGGTCCTGGCGGCAGCTGTATGGGCAAATACCGAGGCCGCTGCCCGGCGCATATTCGTGCTCCCCGCTATTGGGTCCATCAATCCCGGTCTGGCGGAATTCGTGGTGGCCGGCATACGCCAGGCGGAAAAAGCCCAGGCCGAAGCCCTGGTCATCCAACTGGATACCCCGGGGGGGCTGGACTCCTCCATGCGCCAGATCTGTAAGGCCATCATCAATGCCAAAGTGCCGGTGATCGTCTATGTCTCCCCCCGGGGCGCCCGGGCCGCGTCCGCCGGGGTGCTCATCACCGTGGCCGCCCACGTGGCCGCCATGGCGCCGGGCACCAACATCGGCGCGGCCCACCCGGTGTCGGTGGGCATGGGCAAGTTGGACAAGGTCATGGGAGAAAAGATAGTCAACGACATGGCCGCCTATGGCCGGGCTTTGGCGGAAGAACGGGGCCGCAACGTGGACTGGGTGGAGAAAGCCGTCCGCAAGAGCGTCTCCATTTCCGCCCAGGACGCTTTGAAACAAAGAGTCGTCGAGGTGGTGGCGGAAAATGTGGAGGAGCTGCTCAAGAAGGTGGATGGCCGCCGGGTGATGGTGGCCGGCAAGCCTCAGATTCTCAAGACCACCGGAGTGGTGGTGGAGGAAATTCCCGAAAACCTCCGCACCAAAGTGCTGAAGCACATTGCCGATCCCAACATCGCGTTCATCCTGATGATGCTGGGGCTGGCCGGGCTTTACTTCGAACTGGCCCACCCCGGGGTGGTGCTGCCCGGGGCGGTGGGCGCGCTCTGCCTGCTGCTGGCCTTTTTCGCTTTCCAGACCCTGCCCGTGAGCTTCATCGGCATTCTTCTGATCCTTCTGGCCTTCGTCCTCTTTATCCTGGAAATTTATGTGACGTCATTCGGCCTTCTGACCATCGGGGGAATAGTCTCGCTGTTGTTGGGCTCCATCATGCTGTTTCGGGGAGGTGAGACGGGAGTGGATATCTCCTGGGGGGTGCTGATTCCCACAGTGTTAATTATTTCTCTATTTTTCATCTTTGTGGCCGGAATAGTCTTTCGCAGCCAAGTGCGGCGCCCCGTCACCGGCGCTGCCGGCATGGTGGGGGAGAAGGGAGTGGCCCATACCGACCTTAGCCCGGAAGGCCAGATCTTTGTTTTCGGGGAGTACTGGCACGCGGTGAGTCAGGAACCGGTGGCCAAGGGGGAGACGGTGGAGGTGGTGAAAGTGGAGAACTTGAAGCTGGTGGTCCGAAGACTCAGTAAGCAGTGAGCAGGTTGCTGATAGCTGTCAACTTCAGTTAAAAATGAATCGGCAATCAGCCTCATTTTAACTGAAAACTGAAAACTAAAAACTGTCTTCACAGGGAGGTCTCATGTTCCAATTTCTTTCCAGTTCCGTCGTGTTGATCGCCATCGTGGTGATCTTTTTCCTGATGAGCGCCATCAAGATTCTCAACGAATACGAGCGGGGAGTCATTTTCCGGCTGGGCCGGGCCCTGGATGTCGCCAAAGGGCCGGGGCTCATCATCCTTATCCCCATCATCGACAAGATGGTCAAGGTAAACCTCCAGTTGGTGACCTACGACGTCCCCTCCCAGGACATCATCACCCGGGACAATGTCACCATGAAGGTCAATGCGGTGGTCTATTTCCGGGTCTTCGATCCCCT
>Ga0194113_10003353_pt1 | contig 21534 bp, 23 predicted proteins | sample TA2MahC200mmetaG_FD_146193 | JGI IMG/M metagenome (GOLD analysis project Ga0194113, IMG submission 146193) | Freshwater microbial communities from Lake Tanganyika, Tanzania - TA2015017 Mahale Deep Cast 200m | ecosystem: Environmental > Aquatic > Freshwater > Lake | place: Tanzania: Lake... | reverse complement strand
ATATTGGCAAAGAGGTGCCGCCGCTGAAGGATGCCAACAGCATCGCCGAGCTTTCGGCGATGGATATCATCATTACCTGCCAGGGCGGTGATTACACCAAAGAGGTCTATCCGCAGCTGATGGCCTCTGGCTGGAAGGGCTACTGGATTGATGCTGCATCGACGCTGCGCATGAAAGATGACGCCATCATCATCCTTGATCCGGTCAACAAGAAGGTCATTCAGGACGGCATTGCCAAGGGGGTGAAGACCTTCGTCGGTGGTAACTGCACGGTGTCACTGATGCTCATGGCCATTGGCGGCCTGTTTGAGAAAGGTCTGATTGAGTGGGTTGCGCCGCAAACCTATCAGGCGGCCTCGGGCGCCGGGGCGCGCAACATGCGCGAGTTGCTGCAACAGATGGGCGCGGTGAACGCCGAGGTCAAGCCACTGCTCGACGATCCGGCCTCCGCGATTTTGGAGATCGACCGGAAGGTCACCGACTTCCTGCGTTCTGACCGTTATCCGCTCGATGCCTGGCCGGTGCCGCTGGCCGCCAGCCTGATCCCGTGGATTGATGTGCAGCTGGAATCGGGTCAATCCAAGGAAGAATGGAAGGCCCAGGTTGAGGCCAACAAGATCCTTGGTCGTTCCGATCAGCAGATTCCGATCGACGGCCTCTGCGTGCGCGTGGGTGCCATGCGCTGTCACTCGCAGGCGTTGACCATCAAGCTGACCCAGGATGTGCCGCTGGATGAGATTCACGGCATCATTGCGGCGCATAACGACTGGGTGAAGGTGGTTCCCAACGACCGCCAGATCACCATGGAGCAACTGACTCCCGCGGCCGTGACCGGGACGCTGACGGTGCCGGTGGGGCGCATGCGCAAACTGACCATGGGGCCGCAGTATTTGAGCGCCTTCACGGTGGGCGACCAGTTGCTGTGGGGCGCAGCCGAGCCGTTGCGGCGTATGTTGCGCATTCTGCTCGAAGCCTGAATTCGCTGTGCGCACACCCCGCGCCCTCTTTCTGGTCCTGGCCTTTCTGGCGGCGGCGTGGGCATGGCCGGCGCGGGCCCTGGAACTGGGGCGTATTCAGATTGACTCGGCGCTGGGTGAGCCGTTACGCGCGCTGATCCCGATTACGGCCTATACCGATGCCGAACTGGAGCAGCTTCGCCCGGCCAATGCCTCGGCCGAGGCCTATCAGCTTCTGCGTTTGGTACGCCGCCCGATCATCGAGACACTGACCCTGGAGGTCGATCGGGGCGGTGCCTTGCCGGTGTTGCGGGTGGCGACTCCAGCGGCGGTAACGGATCCGCATCTGGATTTGTTGTTGGAGGTCCGTTGGTCGGCCGGCCGGGTGCTGCGCGAGTATGTCTTGCTGATCGAGCCGCGTCGGGTGGCGGCGCCCACGCCTATTGCATTACCGGATGCACTACCGGAAATCGCCACGGCGCAACCGAAGGCGGACCCAGCGGTCGCTGCACCGGGGAGTCCCCACGCCAAGCCCGCTGCTGTCTGGCCGGTGCGCCCCGGCGATTCGCTGTCGCGTATTGCGCAGCAATTGCCTCTCCCGGGGACCAGTTTCAGCCAGCGCGCATACGGGCTCTATGAGGCCAATCCGAAGGCCTTCGTGCAGCAGGACATCCATCGTCTGCGCCAATCGGTAGACCTGCAAATTCCCGATCCAGGCGTTCTTGCCGCCATCCCGGAAGGCGTGGCGGTGCAGCGTCTGGGCGAGCTCATGTCGGGCGCTACCGTGGTGAGCGGCAAGGTAACGGCCGCGCTCGCGGAGGCCCCGAAGGCGGGACTGCCGCGCGATACGGTCCGAATCTCGCGGGGCGACGCGGGGAAGGCGAAACACGGCCAGGCTGGGCAGCCCGCCCTTCAGTCCATTGAAGAAGAGGTGACGGCGCGCGCCCATGCCCTTGAGGAGGCCGAGGCCCGTATTGCGGTGTTGGAAAAATCGATACAGGACCTGCAGCGCTTGCTGGCGGCTCGGCAGGCGAACAAGGCCCTGCTCGATCTGCCGGTGGAAGAGAAGACATGGGCGATCAGCTCGCCGCAGGTCTTGGGTTTGTTGGCCTTGATTTTGCTGCCGGCCTTGTTCTGGGGCGGTTATCGCCTGGGATCTGGACTCAGGGCGCGGCCAAAGGGCCCGGAGGTTGTCTTGCCCGGATTGGCGGGCCTGAATCTGGATCTGGCAGCCCCCGCTAGCGGAATGGGGCCGGAGAACGGTCTTAGCCTGGCCCGGGCGCATTTGGTATTGGGCGAGCGTGAGGCGGCGCGTTCCGTACTGAACGAGGTCCTCGCCCGGGGCCATACGATGGATCAGGCCGAGGCTCGCCGGATGCTTGATGCCTTGGATCGCTAAGGGGCACGGGAGGTGATTCACCCCGCTGCGCGGATCACGGTTTATGTTTTTCTGGCTGTATTGGTACCGCTTCTTCCTGCCATCCTGATCCCATGGCTGACGCTTGTGGTTTTGGCCCTGCATTGGCCGCGGCGCCGATCCCTGTTACAGCTCCTGCGCCGTACCCGCTGGCTGTTCCTGATGTTGTTCGTGAGTTATGCCTGGGTCTTGCCGGGTGAGCCCCTCTGGTTGGCGTTGGGTGCGTGGACCCCAACCGTTGAGGGGGTTGCGGCCGGGCTGTTGCAGGCCACGCGTTTACTGCTGTTATTGAGCCTGCTGGATCTTTGGGTCTTGGCCCTGGATACGCCGGCTCTGTTGACAGGCTTGTTGAGCCTGATTTATCCCTTGCGCCGTCTCGGGGTCGATGCGGAGCGCATTGCCGTGCGTCTGGCCCTGACCTTGCGCGCCATGGAAAATCCGCCGGGCCTCCGGGAGGCGATGGCGATCCTGTCGCAGTCCCGTCCGCCGTTGTCGCCCCCTGAGACCATCAAACTTGCCCGGCGTGCGTTGAATCGCCGTGACTGGGCCGTTATTGCTGCGGTGGCGACCCTTTTGGGGGGCGTATGGATCAACCGTTGAGTCCGATGTCAGATCTACGCCGCATTGCCCTGGGGTTGGAATACAACGGCCGCGCCTTTTGCGGATGGCAGACTCAGCCCGGGGGTTGCGGGGTGCAGGATGTCCTGGAGGCGGCGTTGGCGCAGATTCATGGTGGGCCGCTCGCCACCTTCGTGGCCGGGCGTACCGATGCCGGCGTTCATGCTACGGGTCAGGTCGTGCATTTTGATGCGCTGAACGCCCGTCCGGAAAGCGCCTGGGTGCGTGGGGTGAACGCCCATCTGCCGCCGGGCGTGGTGGTGCTCTGGGCGCGGCAGGTGGAAAGCGATTTTCATGCGCGCTTTGGGGCCTTGGAGCGGGAGTATCGCTACCGCTTGCTGATGCGCTCGGTGCCTCCGGCGATCTTGGCGGGGCGAGTGGGTTGGGTGCATGACGCCCTCGATGTCGCAGCGATGCAGGCGGCCAGCCGTTGCCTGATTGGGACCCATGATTTTTCCGCCTTCCGTGCCGCCGAGTGTCAGGCCAAGTCACCGGTGCGCGAGATGCGCAGGGTGGAAATGACGCAGGAGGGCGCCATGCTGGAATTCACCTTTTGTGCCAACGCCTTTTTGCAGCACCAGATTCGTAACCTGGTCGGTGCGCTGGTCTGGGTGGGGCAGGGCCGCCGCCCGCCCGAGTGGATGGCCGAGACGCTGGCGGGCCGTGATCGTTGCCGCGCGGCGGCAACCTTTGCGCCGGACGGGCTTTATCTGACGGCAGTGCGCTATGATCCGCGCCATGTCTTGCCTGAAAGCCCCCTGATTCCATGACGCGCATCAAGATTTGCGGCATCACCCGTGTCGAAGATGGTCTGGCGTGTGCCCATCTGGGCGCGGATGCCATTGGTCTGGTGTTCTATCCGCCAAGCCCGCGTGCCGTGAGCGTGGCGGCGGCGCAGGCCATCGTTACGGCCTTGCCGCCCTTTGTGACCACGGTGGCCCTGTTTGTGAACCCGGAGATTGCTGAGGTTGAGACCGTCTTGCAAACCGTGCGCCCGGATCTGCTGCAATTTCACGGTCATGAGACGGCCGATTTTTGTCGTCAGTTTGGGGTGCGTTATCTGAAGGCGTTGCCGGTCAGGGCCGGGGAGGGTTTGGTACAATCAGCGGCCCCGTATCTCGACGCGGCTGGCCTGTTGCTGGACACCCCGACGGAGGCCTTTGGGGGCTGCGGTAAGAGTTTTGACTGGTCGCTGATCCCCGCTGAGATGGCCTCACGCTGTGTGTTGGCGGGTGGACTGAATGCCACCAATGTCGCCGCCGCAATTCGTCAGGTGCGGCCGTGGGCAGTGGATGTGTCGAGTGGGGTTGAGACAGACAAGAAAGGTATCAAGGACGCGGACAAGATTGCGGCCTTCATCAAGGAAGTCAGGAATGCAGGCATATAACCAGCCCGATGTAACGGGCCATTTTGGCCCCTACGGCGGCATCTACATGGCCGAAACGCTGATTCCGGCGGTCGATGAATTGCGTCGTGAGTACGAACGCTTTCGCGATGATGCGGATTTCAAGGCCGAATTTGCCCACGAGTTGAAGCACTATGTGGGCCGGCCTAGCCCCATCTATCACGCCAAGCGGCTATCCGATTCGCTCGGCGGCGCGCAGATTTATCTGAAGCGTGAAGACCTTAACCATACCGGCGCGCACAAGATCAACAACGCCATCGGCCAGGCCCTGCTCGCCAAACGCATGGGCAAGAAGCGCGTCATCGCCGAGACCGGCGCAGGGATGCACGGGGTTGCAACCGCCACGGTGGCCGCGCGTTTTGGCATGGAATGCATCGTCTACATGGGCGCCGACGACATCCAGCGCCAGGCCCCCAACGTGTTCCGCATGAAGCTCCTGGGTGCGACCGTGGTGCCGGTGGAATCCGGCTCCCGCACCCTTAAGGATGCCTGCAATGAGGCGATCCGCGATTGGGTGACGAATGTCGAGACCACCTTCTACATCTTTGGCACCGCCGCGGGCCCGCATCCGTATCCGATGATGGTGCGCGATTTCCAGTGTGTGATCGGCAACGAGGCCCGGGTGCAGATGCCTGAGATCATCGGTCGTCAGCCGGATGCCGTCATCGCCTGTGTGGGCGGCGGCTCCAACGCCATTGGCCTGTTCCATCCCTACATCGAGGTGGATGGCGTACGCATCATTGGTGTCGAGGCCGGGGGCCACGGCTTGGCGACAGGTCAACACGCGGCACCCTTGACCGGTGAGGCCAAGGTCGGCGTCTTGCATGGCAACAAGGTGTATCTGATGCAGGACGAAAACGGTCAGATCATCGAGACGCATTCGATCTCGGCCGGACTGGATTACCCCGGCGTTGGCCCCGAACACTGTCTGCTCAAGGATATGGGCCGTGCCGAATATGTTGCGGCGACAGACGACGAGGCCCTGGCCGCCTTTGACGCGCTGTGCCGTTTTGAAGGCATCATCCCGGCGCTGGAATCCAGCCATGCCCTGGCGCATGCGATCAAGATCGCGCCGACGATGGGTAAGGATAAAGTCTTGCTGGTTAACCTCTCCGGTCGTGGTGACAAGGACATGAACACGGTTGCCCGCCTCAAGGGGATTACCTTATGAACCGGATTCAGGCCACTTTCGAGCGACTTGCTGCCGCCCAGCGCAAGGCGCTGATCCCCTTTATCACCGCTGGTGACCCGGACCTCGATCAGACCGTGCCGCTGATGCATACCCTGGTTGCGGCGGGCGCGGATGTGATTGAACTGGGCGTGCCATTTTCTGACCCGATGGCGGACGGCCCGACGATCCAGCGCGCCTCGGAACGCGCCTTGAAGAACGGCATGACCTTGCGTGGCGTGCTGGCGATGGTCGGAGAATTCCGGCAACGCGACTCGACGACCCCTGTGGTGCTGATGGGTTATGGCAATCCGATCGAGGCCATGGGCTGGGAGGTGTTTGCAGCGCAGTGCGCCAAGGTGGGCGTCGATGGCGTATTGACCGTTGATTTTCCGCCCGAAGAGAGTCAGGCGCCCTTTGAATATCTGCAGCGCTACGACATCGCCCCGATCTTTCTGCTGGCGCCGACCACGACCGAGGCCCGCATCGCACAGGTGGCCCAGTTGGCGCGCGGTTATGTCTATTATGTGTCGCTGAAGGGTGTGACTGGCGCGGGCAACCTGGACATCGACAGCATTGCGGCCAAGATGCCGCAGTTACGCCGGTTTTTGAGCCTGCCGATTGGTGTTGGTTTTGGCATTCGTGATGCCGAAACCGCCCGCCAGGTGGCCGAGGTGTCGGATGCCGTGGTGATCGGCTCGCGCATCGTGCAAGAAATTGAGTCATCAGCATCAGGCGACCTGCTGGCTAATGTGCAAAACTTTGTGGCCGGCGTTCGCGCTGCCCTGGATCGAAAGGAATAAACGATGAGCTGGTTCCAGAAAATCATTCGCCCCAAGATTCAGCGTCGTGAGACGCGCAAGACGGTTCCCGAAGGACTGTGGAGCAAGTGCCCGGCCTGCGATGAGGTCCTCTACAGCGCCGACCTTGATAACAACGCCCATGTCTGTCCGAAGTGTGGCTACCATCACCGCATCGGCGCCCGGCGTCGTTTGGATACTTTCCTGGACGAAGCGGGGCGGAGTGAGATTGGTCAGACGGTTGCGCCGGTTGATACGCTCAAGTTCAAGGACAGCCGCAAGTATGCGGATCGTATGACCGAGGCCGCCAAGGCGACCAACGAGAAAGACGCGCTGGTGGTCATGGAAGGCACGGTGCATGGCGTGCCGGTTGTCGTAGCAGCCTTTGAATTCAGATACATGGGCGGTTCGATGGGCTCGGTGGTGGGCGAGCGTTTTGTGCGTGGCGTGGATGCGGCGATCAAGGGCAAGAAGGCCTTTGTCTGTTTCTCGGCCAGCGGTGGGGCGCGGATGCAGGAGGGCCTGCTGTCCCTGATGCAGATGGCCAAGACCTCGGCAGCCCTGACCCAGTTGTCGGCCCGACGCCAACCGTTTATCTCAGTGTTGACGGATCCGACCATGGGCGGCGTGTCGGCAAGTTTTGCCATGCTGGGCGATGTTATTGTCGGTGAACCGAATGCCCTGATTGGCTTTGCCGGCCCTCGGGTGATCGAACAGACGGTGCGCCAGACCCTGCCTGAGGGTTTTCAGCGTTCGGAGTTTCTGGTTGAACACGGCGCGGTGGACCGCATCATCGACCGCCGCGAGATGCGTCGTGAACTCGCGCTTCTGATCGCCCAACTGCAGCGGCGAAAGTCCCCCGTTTTGGAATGACCGCAGACCACGCGTCCAGGCCCGTTGATCTTGCGGGCTGGTTGGCCTGGCTGGAGTCACGCAACACGACCCAGATCGCACTGGGGCTTGAGCGGGTCGCGGGGGTGTGGGCGCGTTTGGGCATCACCCTGAACTTGCCCGTCATCACGGTGGCCGGGACGAATGGCAAGGGCTCAACCTGCGCCTTCCTGGAGGCGATGCTGCGAGCCGGCGGTTATCGCGTGGGGCTCTACACCTCGCCGCACCTGCTCTCTTACAACGAACGCGTGCGTATCGACGGCCATGAAGTCGGCGACGCGGACCTGGTGGCTGCCTTTAACGCCATCGAGTCGGTGCGTGGCGAGATACCGCTGACCTATTTCGAGCAGGGCACCTTGGTGGCCTTGTGGCTTTTTTCCCGTGCCGGGCTTGATGCCGTTGTGCTGGAGGTGGGGCTGGGCGGTCGTCTGGATGCGGTCAATATCCTTGATGCCGATTGTGCCGTGATCACCCCGATCGACCTGGATCATCAGGCCTGGCTGGGGCATGACCGCGAGACCATCGGGCGTGAAAAGGCGGGAATTACCCGTCCCAACCGGCCGTTGGTGTGCAGCGATCCACATCCGCCGGCCTCGATTCTGGCGACCTTGGCAACGCCCGCCTTGTTCTTGGGGCAGCAATTTCGGGTCGAACCGGATAGCGATGGGCGTTGGACATGCCGGATCGGGGACACCGTTTTTCCGGCCTTGCCCCGCCCCGCGTTGCTGGGGAGGCACCAATACGACAATGCGGCTGCGGCGTTGGCTGCGCTGTGGCAGCTGCGGGCGCGGCTGCCTTTGCCAGTGTCGGCGCTGCGGGCGGGTATCGCGCAGGCTCAGGTGATCGGGCGGTTTCAGGTTGTCGGTCAGACACCCTTGCGCATTCTGGATGTGGCACACAACCCGCATGCGGCGCGTACATTGGCGCTCCAGGTGGCGGATCTGCCGCCAACCGGAAGGCGGATTGCCGTCTGCGCCCTGTTGGGCGACAAGGACCTGGCCGGCGTGGTCGCGGCCCTGCGCTCAAGCTTTGCTGTCTGGCATATCGCGCCCTTGCAGGGTGAGCGAGCCGGGCCGGTCGCGGCGCTGGTGGAGGCTTTGCGGGAGGCCGGGTGCGTGAGTCAGGTCCATATTTCTGTCGCCGAGGCCTGGTATGCGGCATGCCGCGAAGCCGAGCCCGCTGATACAATCGCGGCGTTTGGTTCTTTCCATACGATTGCAGCCGTCCTGCAGTCGATACGCGAACAGGAAACATCTATGGGTTGCTCTCATGACTGATGAAGCAGAGGCACTGAAACGGAGTGCTCGCCGGCGTCTAATCGGTGCGGTCGCCTTGGCATTGGTCACGGTGGTGTCCTTGCCAATGATCTTTGACAAGGAACCCCCGCCCTTGGCGGAGGTTGAGATTGTCATCCCCTCCCGGGACACGCCGGGGAGTGCGGTCCTGCTTGAGGGGGGCGCGGACGCGCGGGCCGCAGCGGCAGCAACCGCACATCCTGCCCCAACGACCGCCCCAACAACGGCTCCTACGCCCACTTCAGTCCCCGCTTCAGTCCCCAGCCCTACGCTGGGATCTCCTGCGGTGACCCCGCCAGTACCCGCGACCCCGGCACCGACTGTCTCGGCCCCCGCCCCGGCGCCGGCTCAGAAACCGGCCGCTCCCGTGGCAGGGACCCCGGCTGCGAAGATCACGCTCCCCGAGGTTTCTCCTCCGGCAACGCATCGATACTTTTTGCAGCTGGGTGTTTTTTCTTCTGACGAGGGGGCACGCAAACTGGCGAAGCGGGTGGCCGAGGCCGGCTTTACGGTGAATGTGATTGAAGATTCAGGCCGCTACAAGGTGCGCTGTGGCCCGGTGTCGACCAAACCGGCCGCGCAGGAATTGCAGACGCAGTTGCGTGGCAAGGGGTTTACCGCGGTATTGGTTAATTCGTGACCGGACTCGATCTTGCGGCCCTGGCCATTGTTCTTTTGTTCTTCTTGCTGGGCTTGAAGCGGGGCTTGGTGCGTGAGGTGATTTCGCTGGCTGCCTGGCTGGTGGCTTTCTTTTTGGCAGGTCGCCTGGCCCAGTGGCTGGGGCCGCATTTGCCGGGCATGACCGAGGGCGGCCTGCGGGATGCGGTGGCGATGGGACTGGCCTTTATCGCCATCCTGTTGGCCGCGATGTTGTTGTCGATGGTCTTGAAGGGTCTGGTCAAGGTCGTGGGCTTAAGCCTGGAAGACCGCTTGTTGGGGGGTGTGTTTGGCTTGTTGCGTGGGGGCGTTGTCTTGGTGCTGCTTGTTTTGACGAGCGGCTTGACGGCGCTGCCGCAGACTGAGGTCTGGCAACGCTCGGCCTTGCGCGCACCTCTGGAGGCCTTGGCGTTGAACTTCAGACCGCTGTTGCCTGAGTCGTTGTCGAAAAAAATTCGTTTTACTTAGCTTGCATAGGAACGCGTCATGTGCGGAATCATTGGGGTTATTGCCCACGAACCCGTTAATCAGTTGCTGTATGACGGACTGCAACTTCTCCAGCATCGCGGCCAGGATGCTGCGGGCATCTGCACCATGGACGGCAATTCGTTCAATATGCGCAAGGCCAAGGGCATGGTCCGCGATGCCTTCCGCACGCGTGACATGCGCGATCTCGAGGGCAATGTCGGCATCGCCCATGTGCGCTATCCGACGGCCGGTAACGCCTCGTCCACGGCCGAGGCACAGCCCTTTTATGTCAATGCCCCGTTCGGCATTGTCCTGGCCCACAACGGTAATCTGACCAATACGGCCCAGCTCAAGGCGGAGGTGTTCCGCGATGACCTGCGCCATGTGAATACGGGTTCCGACTCCGAGGTCCTGCTCAATGTGTTTGCGCACGAGTTGCAGGCCGCCGCGCAGGGTCGTGCCCCGACGCGTGAGGCCGTCTTCAAGGCGGTAAAGGCCTTGCATCGCCGCTGTCGGGGAGCCTATGCCGTGGTTATCCTGATTGCCGGTTTTGGTCTGGTGGCGATTCGTGACCCGCAAGGAATTCGTCCGCTGGTAATCGGCCGGAGGGAGGAGGCGTCGGGGGCCGATGCCTGGATGGTGGCCTCGGAAAGTGTGGCGATGGACGCCATGGGTTTTACCCGGATGCGTGATTTGAAGCCAGGTGAGGCGATCGTGGTGACCAGCGAAGGCGAAATGGAGACCTGTGAGTGCGCGGATTCGGCCCGCTTGCAATCGTGCATCTTCGAATATGTCTATTTCGCCCGGCCGGATTCGATTATCGACAATGCCTCGGTGTATGAGACCCGCCTGCGCATGGGTGAATTCCTCGCCGAGAAGATCCGTCGTGACTTTGGCCACTTGCAGATTGATGTGGTGATTCCGATTCCTGACACCAGCCGCCCCTCGGCCTTGCAGCTGGCGAATCGTTTGGGTGTGAGCTATCGCGAGGGATTCATCAAGAACCGTTATATCGGCCGTACCTTTATCATGCCCGGGCAGAGTGAGCGCAAGAAATCGGTACGCCAGAAGCTGAACGCCATGGCGGTTGAATTTGTCGGCAAGAATGTGCTTCTGGTGGATGACTCCATCGTCCGTGGTACCACCAGCCGCGAGATTATCCAGATGGCCCGCGACTGCGGTGCCCGCGCGGTGTACTTTGCATCGGCCAGCCCGCCGGTGCGCTTCCCGAATGTGTATGGCATCGACATGCCGACCCGTTCTGAACTGTTGGCGCACAATCGCAGCGATGCCGAGATCGCGGCGGAGATTGGCGCCGATGCGGTGATCTACCAGAACCTTCCGGACCTGATTCGTGCCGTGCAGGCGGTCAACCCGAGCCTGACGGCCTTCGATGCCTCCTGCTTCGATGGTCAGTACATCACTGGAGATATCAGCGAGGATTATCTGCATGACCTGGAGGCTGCTCGTAAGGGCATCGCGCCAGGAGAGTGCAAATTGGGTGGCAAGAAGACTCGGCAAATGGACCTTAATCTGACGACCCGTTGATCATGAACGACGACACCCTGCATCCCGAGACCCTGGCTATCCGTTCCGGCATTCATCGCACGCCCTTCAATGAGCATGGCGATGCGATGTATCTGACTTCCAGCTTTGTGTTCGACACGGCGGCGCAGGCGGCGGCCCGTTTCTCCGGGGCTGAACCGGGCATGATCTATGCCCGTTTTACCAACCCCGGCGTATCCGCCTTTGAGGAGCGTCTGGCGGCGCTGGAAGGGGCCGAGCGTTGCGTGGCCTTTGCCTCCGGCATGGCGGCGATTCTGGCGACGGTGATGGGGTTGATGAAGGCCGGTGAACACATTGTTGCCTCGCGTTCGATTTTTGGCTCGACCGTGCAGTTGTTTAACAACATCATCGGCAAGTTCGGTATTGAAACCACCTTTGTCTCGCCCACCGACCCAGAGGAATGGCGCAACGCGGTGCGGCCCAACACCCGGCTGTTCTTTGTCGAGTCCCCCTCCAATCCGTTGACCGAGGTGTCCGACATTGCCGCGCTGGCCGCCATTGCCCGAGAGGCCGGCGCGTTGCTGGCGGTGGACAACTGTTTCTGTACGCCTATTTTGCAAAAGCCGCTGGCGCTGGGCGCGGACATCATCATCCATTCCGCCACCAAATACATTGATGGTCAGGGCCGCGTGCTGGGTGGCGCGGTGCTGGGCAGCCAGGCGCTAATGGAAGGCGTTTACACCTTCCTGCGCACCGCCGGGCCAACGCTGTCTGCGTTCAACGCCTGGGTGTTGTTCAAGGGCATGGAGACCCTGGAACTGCGCATGCGCCAGCATTCAGCCAATGCACTGGCACTGGCCACCTGGCTGGAGGCGCAGCCGCAGGTGGCGCGGGTGTTGTATCCCGGTCTGCCGTCGCATCCGCAACATGCGCTGGCCATGCGCCAGCAGACCACGGGCGGCGGCATCGTCGCTTTTGAGTTGAGGGGTGGCAAGGAGGCGGCCTGGCGGCTGATTGATGCAACGCAGATCATGTCGATTACCGCTAACCTGGGCGATGTCAAAACGACCATCACCCACCCGGCCAGCACGACCCACAGCCGTATGACTCCCGAGCAGCGCGCGGCCGCTGGCATCAGCGACGGACTGATCCGTATCGCCGTGGGCCTGGAACATGTGGATGATCTGAAAAGGGATCTGCTGCGCGGGATGTAGGCGTCTGCGTTAAGGGGCCTGCGTAAAGGGGCCTGCGTTAAGGGGCCTGCGTTAAGGGGCCTGATGACGGTCGTGGCGTTACAGCGCTGAGTTAAAGCTTGCCTTGTGTTACAGGCCCCGGCGTTCGCACAGGTCGGCAATCGGGCAGAGGTCGCATTTTGGCTGGCGTGCGGTGCAGGTATAGCGCCCGTGCAGGATGAGCCAGTGATGAGCGTGACACAGGTATTCGCCGGGTACAACCTTGAGCAGCTTTTCTTCGACCGCGAGCGGGGTCTTTCCGGTACCCATGCCCGTACGATTGGCGACGCGGAATACATGGGTGTCTACCGCCAGCGTTGGCTGACCGAAGGCGATGTTGAGCACGACATTGGCGGTCTTGCGGCCCACGCCTGGCAGCGTTTCCAGTGCCTCGCGGGTTTGTGGCACCGCTCCCGAAAAATGGGTGATCAGTTGTTGGCAAGTGGCCAAAATATTTTTGGCCTTGGTTTTATACAGACCGATACTGCGGACATACTCTGTCAGGCCATCCAGCCCCAGATTCAGCATCGCCTGCGGCGTGTTGGCAGCGGCAAACAGGGGTCCAGTTGCGCGGTTGACACCCTTGTCGGTGGCCTGCGCGGAGAGGATGACAGCGATCAGGAGTTCGAACGCGTTGCGGTGATTGAGCTCGCCACGCGGTTCGGGATTGGCCTCCGCCCAGCGGCGGAAGCATTCGGCAACGAGGCCACGCTTCATGCTTTGCGTGATTGAATGAGATTGCGCAGGGCGATCAGAAGGCCCAGCCCGAAAAAGGCACCGGGGGGCAAAACGGCGAGGAGAAAGCCGGGATAGTCGGGGAAGACGGTCACCGTCCAGCCCGTTGCGACTTCACCCAGGGCCAGGTCGAAGCCTGAGAACAGGGTGCCTTTTCCAAACACCTCGCGCAGGGCGCCCAGCGCCACCAGGACGGCGGTCAGTCCCAGGCCCATGGCGATGCCGTCAAGGACGGATTGGGCGGTGGGTTGCTTGGAGGCGAAGGCCTCAACCCGGGCGAGGATAATGCAGTTGGTGGTGATCAGCGGCAGGAAGATGCCCAGTATCAGATAGAGCGGTTGCGCATAGGCCTGAATCACCAGGGTTACGATCGTGACCAGAACGGCAATAAGCAACACAAAGGTGGGGATGCGCAAGGCATTGGGAATGAAGTTGCGGATGACGGCGACCGATCCGCTGGAGATGGCCATGACCAGGGTGGTGGCAAGACCCAGCGAGAGGGCGTTGACCACGGTATTGCTGACCGCGAGCAAGGGACAGAGCCCCAACAACTGGACGATGCCTGGGTTCTGTTTCCAGAGGCCGTTGTAAAAGATATCCCGGGTTTCGGACCATGGCATCATGGCTGCTCTCCGCTCAACAACTCGGCGTGATGGGCCGCGAAATAGGTCAGGGCACCCTGCACGGCCTTGATGATGGCGCGTGGGGTGACCGTGGCGCCGGTCACATAATCAAACGAGCCGCCGTCCTTGCGAACCTTCCAGTGCGCGCGATCGGGGTGGCCCAGCGAGGTGCCATCGAATTGATGTATCCAGGGGCTGCGGGCAATCTCAATGTAATCGCCCAGCCCCGGGGTCTCGTGATGGGCGGTGACCCGTACGCCGCCGATCCGGCCGTCGGGGAGGATGCCGATCAAGAGACGAATCTCGCCGGCGTAGCCATCCGGCGCCGTGGCCTCAAGGATGACCCCACTCACTTGGCCATCCCGGGTGGCGAGATAGCGGCTGGCGGGTCGTTTCAGACCGAGCAGGGGGTCTGAAGGAAGGGGGTAGATGGCACGGCTGAGATCATTGTCGAAGCTGCCGGGCGGCAGGGTTTGTGCCAGCAAGCGGTTCTTGATGGCGCGTTCGGCTATTTCGATGGTCGGTGCCGTGGCCTGATGCGTCCCCGACAGCAGGAGCGCGCCGATGGCCGAAAAGAGGAGCAGGACAGCGGCGGGGGCCAGGATATCGCGGGCCCAGTGCTTGATCCGCTTCATGGCTTGTCTCCCGGGAGGTGGCGCCGACGGTGCCCGAAGACCTTGGGTTGGGTGTAGGCATCAATCAGCGGTGCGGCGCTGTTCATCAACAAGATGGCGAAGGCGACGCCATCGGGGAAGCTGCCGAAACTGCGAATCATGACGGTGATAAGCCCGGCCAGCCCGGCGTAGAGCAGTTTGCCCACAGGGGTGTTGGCAGCCGAGACCGGGTCGGTCGCGATGAAGAAGGCCCCGAGCAGGGTACCGCCGACGATCAGGTGGAAGAAGGGACCCGCCTGATAGGCCGGGTCGAGCAGATAAAGCACGCCGGAGGTCAGGGCGATGCCGCCCAGAAAGGCGACGGGGATATGCCAGGTGATGATGCGCCGTGCCAACAGGTAGAGGCCGCCGAGCAGATACGACAACGCCACCAGATCGCGTGCCTGCAGGTCGGGGATCAACTGGGCACCGATCAGGCTGGTGGCCTCCTGGCCAGAACGGAGATGGACCCTGAGGCTGTCGAGGGGGGTGGCCGCGCTGTAGGCGTCAATGTGTAGGCGGGCGCCGGCAAAGATCATGTCATAGGCGTCGCGGAGGCTTAAGCTGTACGAGGCGAGGGCGGCCGGTGCGGGCCAGACATTGATCTGGGCCGGGAAGCTGACGATGAGTACGGCGAAGCCGAGCATGGCCGGGTTAAAGGTATTCTGGCCCAGGCCGCCATAGAGATGCTTGCCCACGACGGTGGCGAACAGCATGCCAACGGCATACAGCCACCAGGGCAGCAGGGTGGGCAGGGCCAGGGCCAGGAGGGCTGCGGTCACCAGGGTGGTGCCATCGCCGAGGAAGGGGCGCAGGGGGTAATGGCGTGCTTTCAGGATGAGGGCCTCGAACAGCAGTCCGAAGCTGGCGCAGAGGACGAGACTGAAGAGGATGCCGGGGCCAAATAACCAGAAATGTGCCGCGATGCCGGGCGACAGGGCCACCAGGACCTGGGTCATGATGCGGGCGACGGAAGGGGTGGGGCTCATGGTGATTCTTTCTGGGCGGGAGAGGATTCCTCCTCTTCCTCCTTGACGATGCTGTCATGCACCGACTGGAGCAGGCTGGCGCGGCGGGATTCAATCTCGGAAATCTCGCGCACCTTGTCTTCGGGGAGCCCCTCGGTGTTCTTCGGGGTGATCTCCTTCCGGGCCTCGGCGGCGCGCGCCATGGCCGCAGCCAGGATGGCCTTCTTGCGCGCGGCCTCTGGGTCAGCATCAGGCACGGCCGCTGGGGCTGTCGCGACCTCCGTTTTCGGTTTCGCGGCGGCGGCATGCTTGGCGGCCTTTTCCATTTTTTCGCGTTCCAGGCGGAAACTGCGGAACTCGTGGCGGACACGGGCGCGATCGGCGGCGTCCTTTTCTTGCTCGCGCGCCCAGATCTCGCTCTTGGCATAGCGGAAAAAACTCACCAAGGGGATGTGGCTGGGACAGACATGGTCGCAGCAGCCGCATTCAATGCAGTCGAACAACTTGAAGGACTGCGCCTTGCCGAAGTCGTGGGCACGGGCGTACCAATGCATTTCGAAGGGTTGCAGGCTGACCGGACAGGCCCGCGCGCAGGCCCCGCAACGGATGCAGGGAAGGGCCGGGGCGGGGGGCGGAAAGTTCTGGTTGTCTTTGACCAGAATGCAATTGACCATCTTGCTGACTGGGGCCTCATCCGAGGCAAGATCGAAGCCCATCATGGGGCCGCCGATGAGGGTGCCGTAGGCGTTGGGGGTGCGACCGCCCGCAGCGGCGATCAGGGCCGAGATCGGGGTGCCGATCCGGACCGCATAATTGCCCGGGTTTTTGACCGCGCCAGTGACGGTGACGATGCGGCGGGTCAGGGGTTCGCCGTGGCGGATTGCGTGTTGTAGGGCATAGGCGGTGCCGACATTGAACACCTGCACGCCGACATCGGTTGTGCGGCCACCCGATGGGGTGGTGCGCCCCGTCAGGGCATAGGTCAGTTGTTTGCCACCGCCCATGGGATAGAGCGTCGGGACCGGGCAGATGCTGATGTTGCTCTGGCTGGCGGTGTTGGCGGCGCTGCGGAGCGCGGCAATGGCCTCGGGTTTGTTGTCCTCGACCCCGACCAGGATCTGCGCGGCACCGATCAGGTTTTGGATGAGATGTGCGCCGTCCAGAATGGCATCGGCGTGTTCGCGCATGAGGCGATCGTCACAGGTGATCCAGGGTTCACATTCGGCGCCATTGAGAATCAGGAGGGGCCAATGTTCGTCACTGCCGGGCGCGAGCTTGATATGGGTGGGGAACACGGCGCCGCCCAGACCGGCGAGCCCCATGTTGCGCAAACGCGTCAGCTGCGTTTCACGATCCTCATGGGCCGGTGGCGGTGTCGTGATGCAGGCGTCTTCGCCATCGCTGTCGATCACAATGCAGGGGGCATTCAGGCCGGAGGGATGGGCAATGGGTCGCGCCTCGATGGCGCTGACGCGGCCCGAGGTCGGAGCATGGATGGCGGCGCTGACGCCGGGTTTCGGGGCGCCGATCATCTGCCCACCGAGCACGCGTTCGCCGACGCTTACGCAGGGTTCTGCCGGTTTTCCCAGGTGTTGGCTGAGCGGGACGACATAACGCGGCAGCAAAGGGAGGTCGCGAATGGGCGTGGTATTCGATTCAGCCTTGTGGTCAGGTGGGTGGACCCCCCCGGGGAATTTGAATAAGGCCGTCATTCAGCGGCCCTTCCGGCAACGGGTTTGATTGTGAAGATCGGATAGGGCCACTTCCAGGTCTGCGTGTTCTCGGCCTCGGCCACCATGTGGATGCAGTCCACCGGACAGGGCGGCAGGCACAACTCGCAGCCGGTGCATTGATTGGCGACGATGACATGCATTTGCTTGGCGGCACCGACGATGGCATCGACCGGGCAGGCCTGGATGCACAAGGTGCAACCGATGCAGGTTGACTCGTCGATGATGGCCACGGCCTTGGGTTTGGGTTCAAGGCCCTCGCCGAGAGGTTTGGGTTCGACCCCGAGCAGTTCGGCCAGGCGTTGGATGCCTTCGTCGCCGCCTGGGGGACAGAGGTTAATGTCGGCCTCACCTTTGGCAATGGCCTCGGCATAGGGCTTGCAACCCGGGTAGCCACACTGGCCACATTGGGTCTGGGGTAGGACCGCGTCAATCTTCTCCAGCAGGGGGTCGTCCTGGACCCGGTAGCGCACGGCGGCCCAGCCGAGGATGGCTCCCAGGAGCAAGCCAATGGCAGAGAGGATCAAGATTGCGTCCAGCATCGCGGGTGTTAGCGCACCATACCGCTAAAGCCCATGAAGGCGATGCTGAAAATGCCGGCAGTCACCAGGGCAATGGAGACTCCCCGGAAAGGGGCTGGGACATCCGCGGCCTCCAGGCGTTCACGCATGGCGGCGAACATGATCATCACCAAGGTAAAGCCCAGTGCGCCGCCGAGGCCGAAAAAGAGTGATTCGACGAAGTTGTGCCCTTCCTGGGCATTGAGTAGCGGCACGCCGAGCACGGCGCAGTTGGTCGTGATCAGCGGCAGGTAGATGCCGAGCAGGTGGAACAGGGTGGGACTGGTTTTCTTGATGTACATCTCGGTGAAGCCAACAATGCCGGCGATCACCACAATGAAGGATAGGGTCCGCAGGTAGATGAGATCTGGCTCAAGAAGGTAGGTATCAATAAGGTTGCTGGCCCCGGAGGCCAGGGTGAGAACAAAGGTGGTGGCGAGGCCCATGCCGAGGGCGGTCTCCAGTTTTCTGGAGACCCCCATAAAGGGGCAGAGGCCCAGAATCTTGGTCATTACGATGTTGTTGACGAACACCGTACCAACAATGATCAAGAGATAGTGTTCCATTTTGGAGGTCGTATTCGGGGGCCGTATTCGGGGACCGTAAACGCTTAGTCGAGCAGGTCGTGGGCCCCGTCGCAGAAGGGGGCGTTGGCCGTGTGCTTGCAGGCGCACAACCAGTATTGACCCTTTTCGGTGATCTGTACGGCCTGGGGTGTGAAGTCTGTGCCTGCATGGGCACCGTCACACCAGGGTTGGGTTTTTGAACGGCCACAGGTGCAATACCAGTACTCACCGGGTTCCAGATTCAGGGGAATGGCAGCCTTGCCGGCAATGACGGGTTCGCTCATGGGATGGCTCTCAATGTGGTGAAGACTGAATATTACCCTGTCTGACCCGGCGAATAACCCTTCTCATGAAGGTTTCTGCGGCGGGACGGCCAAGGCCTCCATACATTCCCGGATCAGGGCCGGTCCGCGATAGATGAGGCCGGAATAGACCTGCACAAGGGCGGCGCCTGCTTCTTGCTTGGCCTGGGCATCAGCGCCGCACAGAACGCCACCGGCGCCAATCAGCGGGATCTCGTTTGCCAGGGCGGTATGGAACGCGGCGAGGACGCGGGTCGATGCGGTAAATACGGGAGCGCCCGACAGACCACCGGCCTCGGCGCCATGTGGCAGGTGTTCGACGCCGTTACGCGCGAGGGTGGTGTTGGTGGCGATGACCGCGTCGATGCGGTGGCGGCGGAAGAGATCAGCCATCTCATCAATCTGGGAGTCGATCAGGTCAGGCGCGATCTTGATGGCGATGGGCGTGTATTTGCCGTGCCGGTCGGTGAGCTGCGTCTGCTCGGCCTTGAGGCGGCCGAGCAGAAGATCAAGTGCCGCGCCGCCCTGCAGATCGCGCAGGTTCTTGGTGTTGGGTGAGGAAATGTTGACGGTGATGTAGTCGGCCGCGACATAGGCCTTGGTGAGGCCAATCAGGTAATCGTCGGTGGCGCGTTCGATCGGCGTGTCGGCATTCTTGCCGATATTGATGCCGAGGATGCCGGGCCGGCGGGCGCGGGCAACATGGTTCAGGAGCGCATCCATGCCGTGGTTATTGAAGCCCATGCGGTTGATGATGCCGCGTGCCTCGGGTAGCCGAAAAAGGCGGGGACGCGGGTTGCCGGGCTGTGGCCTGGGCGTCACGGTACCGATCTCGACATGACCAAAGCCGAGCGAGAACCAGAGGTCGATGGCCTCGCCGTTTTTGTCGAGACCAGCGGCCAGGCCCAGTCGGTTGGGAAACTCCAGCCCCATGACGCGGGTGGGTGCGCAGGCGGGCGGGGCGGCCAGGGGCAGGCGCGCGATCTGGGACAGGAGCGGAAGTGCAAGGCGGTGCGCAGTTTCGGCATCCAGACGAAAGAGCAGGGGCCGGATCAGGTCGTAGGCAGTCATGGGTTGGGTTCAATAGCGGCGAGGCGTGCAAAGTCAGCCACGGAGAGGGTCTCGGCACGGCAGCCGGGGTCAATGCCGATGGCCTCCATGGCTGCGGCGGAAATCAGGCCCTTGAGGTTGTTGCGCAGGGTCTTGCGGCGCATCGCGAAGGCCTGGGCGACGACGCTTGCGAAGCGCTCCGGATCGCGCCAGGCGACCTGATCGGCGGGGAGGGGGGTGAGGCGGACGATGGCCGAATCGACCTTGGGCGCAGGAGTGAAGGCGCCCGGCGGGACGATGAACAGTTTTTCAACCCGGAACTGGGCCTGCAACATGACGGACAGGCGGCCGTAATCGGCGCTATCCGGCTCGGCAGCCATGCGCCAAACCACTTCTTTTTGCAGCATGAAGTGCATATCACGGATGTGTTCAGCGAAATCTGCCAGGTGAAACAGGAGGGGTGAGGAGATGTTGTAGGGCAGGTTTCCGACCACGCGCAGGTCAGACCCAAAGCGGCCGAAGTCAAACTTCAGGGCATCGCTTTCGTACACGGTCAGGCGATCGGGCGGAAATTCGGCGCGCAGACGGGCCGCGAGGTCACGATCGAGTTCGACGACTTGCAGATGCGGGAGCTTTTCCAGCAGCGGTCGGGTCAGGGCCGCGAGGCCGGGGCCGATCTCGATCAGGGTGTCGCTGGCTTGAGGCTGGATGGCTGCGACGATGCGCTCGATGACCTGGCGATCGTGCAGAAAGTTTTGCCCGAAGCGCTTGCGGGCGCGGTGCGCGGGGAATGCGTGTGTCATTGCGCTGCCTGCCGCGCTTGCGCCATCGCAGTGGCGGCCTCGATGGCGACGGCCAGGCTGCCGGGGTTGGCCTGGCCGGTTCCGGCCAGGTCTAGTGCGGTGCCGTGGTCGACCGAGGTGCGCACAATGGGGAGACCGAGCGTGATGTTGACGCCGCGACCGAAGGTGGCGTGTTTGAGAACCGGCAGGCCCTGGTCGTGATACATGGCGAACACGGCATCGGCACGGTCGAGATATTTGGGCTGAAACAGGGTGTCGGCGGGCAATGGGCCGCTGAGGTTCATGCCCTGGCTGCGTAAGCTGTCCAGAACGGGGGCGATGACCTCGATTTCTTCGCGACCCAGGTGGCCATCTTCGCCCGCGTGGGGGTTGAGGCCGGCAACCAGGATATGGGGCTTGGGCAGGCCAAAGTCGCGGCGCAGGGCCGCGTCGAGAATAGTCAGGGTTGTGGTCAGGCCCTCGGCCGTGATGGCATCGGCTACCGTGCGCAGGGGGAGGTGGGTCGTTGCCAGTGCCACGCGCAGCCAGGCGTTGCTACCATGCATGCGCCCCGCCAACATCATGACGACCTGCGCTGTGCCGGTTAAGTTGGCCAGAAACTCGGTGTGGCCGGTGAATGGGATGCCGGCCTCGTTGATGATGCCCTTGTGTACCGGTCCGGTGACGAGGCCTGAGAATTCGCCGGACAGGCAGGCCTGTGTCGCTCGGGTCAGGGCCTCGAGCACAAAACCGGCGTTGGCAGGATCCAGTTGTCCGGGTTGGGCCGCAACGGGTAACGGGAGGTCAATGAGGCTGACGGGCGCCGTCGTGCCCGGGGCGTAGTCGGGCACCGTAAAAGGGTGTCCCAGGCGTGCGGCGCGTTCATCCAGCAGGCGGCGGTTGGAGAGGATGACGATGGGCACGGCCACGGCTGACTGCCGGGCCAGCCAGACCGCCAGGTCCGATCCAATCCCGGCCGGTTCGCCGGGAGTGAAGACTAAGGGCTTCAAGGCCATCAAGGCCTTAGCGATCCTCAAGCCGCACTTCGATATAGGCACGATCGCGGGTCTGCCGCACCCAGTCATCAAAGGCTTCTTCTGCCTTGCGGGCACGGATGATGCGCCGGGCCTCGATGCGCCGCCGCTCTTCCGA
>Ga0194113_10003348_pt1 | contig 21563 bp, 21 predicted proteins | sample TA2MahC200mmetaG_FD_146193 | JGI IMG/M metagenome (GOLD analysis project Ga0194113, IMG submission 146193) | Freshwater microbial communities from Lake Tanganyika, Tanzania - TA2015017 Mahale Deep Cast 200m | ecosystem: Environmental > Aquatic > Freshwater > Lake | place: Tanzania: Lake... | reverse complement strand
CCTCCGAGGGCGCCGAGTACGCGGGGGTCGCGATCGTCGACACCGTGATGAACCTCCCGCTCCTCTCCTGGGCCGCCGCGGAGACGGGCGAGGCGCGGCTGCACGAGGTCGCCCGCGCGACCGCCGCCACCATCCGCGCGCAACACCTGCGCCCGGATGGCTCCACGTTCCACGTGGTCGGCCACGACCCCCGCGGCGGGGAAGTGGTGCGACGCGGCACCCACCAGGGCGCGCACGATGGCTCCTGCTGGACCCGCGGCCAGGCCTGGACCCTCTACGGCCTTGCGCGCTGGATCGCGGTCGACCCCGCGGACGAGGTGCGGGAGGCCGCGCGCCGCACGGCGGACTACTTCCTCGGGCAACTGGGTGAACGCGTGATCCCGCCTTGGGACTTCGATCCCGCGGCGGCCGCCACCGGGCCGGTGGACTCCGCGGCGGGCGCGATCGCGGCCAGCGGCCTGCTCGAGCTGGCCCGCCGCTCCGGCGAGGCCCGCTACGCCACCGCGGCCGAGCGGATCGTGCGCGGCCTGGTCGCGACCTGCGTCGACTTCGACGCCCCGGGGCGTCCCGGACTGCTGCGCCACGGCACCGTCGATTACCCCCGCCGCTCGGGCGTCGACGAGTCCCTCATCTACGGCGACCACTACCTGATGGAGGCCCTGGTGAAGCTGCGGCGACCCAGCCTCTGGGGCATCCTCGGCTGTGTGTGACCGTCCTCCCCCCTTGAATCCCCCGCCCAACCTCCTGCTGGTGATGGCCGACCAGGTTAATCCGGCCTTCCTCCCGGTGTACGGCCACCCCGTCGTCCGGATGCCCCATCTCGCCCGCCTCGCCGCGGAGGGCACCGTCTTCGAGACCGCCTACTGCGCTTGCCCCATCTGCGCGCCCTCCCGCTTCGCCCTGCTGACCGGGCGCCTCGCCTCGGCCGCCGGGGTCTACGACCACGGCTGCGAGATGCCCGCCTCCGCGCCGGCCGTCACCCACTACCTCCGCCAGCTGGGTTACCACACCGCGCTCGCCGGCAAGATGCACTTCCTGGGGCCGGACCAGCTGCACGGGTTCGAGGAGCGCCTGACGACCGACATCTATCCTTCCGACTTCGGCTGGGGCCCGGACTGGCGCGCCGGCACCCCGGAGATCCCGTGGGCGCCCACCGGCATCAGCCCGCGCACCGTGATCGAGGCCGGACCCTGCGCCCGCAGCCTGCAGCTCGACTACGACGACGAGGTCGCCCACCGCGCGGTGCAGAAACTGTACGATCTCGCCCGCCGGCCCCGTCCCTCCCCCTTCTTCCTCACCGTCTCCTTCTCGCAGCCGCACAGCCCCTTCGTCGCCAGCCGCGAGCACTGGGAGCGCTACCGGGACGACGAGATCGACCCGCCCCGGGTGCCGCCGCAGCCGCTTGACCGGATGGACGCCCATTCGCGGCGCCTGCACCATATGTTCCGCATCGACGAGTACACCGTCACGCCGGGGCACGTGCGCAACGCCCGCCGCGCCTACTACGGGATGCTCAGCTACATCGATGACCAGCTCGGCCGGCTGATGGCGACGCTCCGGGAGACCGGGCTGCTGGAGAACACGCTGGTCGTGTTCACCTCGGACCACGGGGAGATGCTCGGGGAGCGTGGCCTCTGGTACAAGCAGTCGTTGCGCGAGGGCTCCGTGCGCGTGCCCCTCGTCGTGCGGCCGCCGGGAGCCGCCCCGGCGGCCCGGGGCCGCGTTGCGCAGCCGGTCTCGCTGCTCGACCTCCTGCCCACGCTGGTGGAGGCGGGTGCCGGCGGCGCGCCGGCGGACTACGTCGAGCCGGTCGCGGGCCGCAGCCTGCTGCCGCTGTTGTCCCCGGGCGGCGCGCTGCCGGACCGGCCGGTGTTCGCGGAGTACTCCGCCGAGGGCACGTACGCGCCGTGCCTGATGGTGCGGAAGGGACGGTACAAGTACATCCACTGCGAGACCGACCCCGCGCTGCTCTTTGACCTGGAGGAGGATCCCGACGAGCGGCGCGATCTCGCCGGTGATCCGGCGCACGCCGCGGTGCAGGCGGACCTCCACCGCGAGCTGCTCCGCGTGTGGGATCCCCCCGCCTACCGCGCGCGGGCGCTCGCCTCGCAGCGGCGCCAGTGGTTCATCCAGCGCGTGCTCGCCCGCACCACGCCGGACGCGTGGGTCCACCAGCCGGTGGCCGACGCCCGCGCGCAGTACGTCCGCGGCGGGGCCAACACGACCTTCGTGAAGGGCCAGGCCCGGCTGCCCTTCGTCCCGCCCGCCCAGCCCGACCGGCCCAGAAACTGATCCCGATGCGCCCCGCCCCCGCCCTCCTCCTCGTCCTCGGCCTCGCCTGGACGGCCCTTCGCGCCGATCCCGCCCGGCCGAACATCCTGTTCCTCGTGTCCGAGGACAACGGCCCCGAGCTGGGTAGCTACGGCGATCCCCACGCGCGCACCCCGGTGCTCGACCGGCTCGCGGCCGAGGGGGTGCGCTTCAACCGGGCCTACGTCACGCAGGCCGGGTGCAGTCAGTCGCGCTCGAGCCTCCTCACGGGGCTGTACCCGCACCAGAACGGCCAGCTGGGCCTCGCGACGTGGGGCTTCCGCCTGTACCGGCCGGATATCCCCAATCTCCCGCGCAGCGTCCGGGCCGAGGGCTACCGCACCGGAATCATCGGCAAGCTGCACGTCAGCCCCGAGTCGGCGTTCCCCTTCGATTTCGCGGAGATCCCGGCCGCTAACTTCACGCGGCAGGGCCTGCGCGACTACGCGCGTCACGCCGAGGCCTTCATCACCGCCTCGAACCAGCCGTTCTTCCTCAGCGTCAACTTCCCGGACGCCCACGGCCCTTGGCTCTCGCAGGTCGACGGCCTGCCGGCCCGTCCGCACGGTCCGGACGACGTGCGGCCGATGGCCTATATGGGGGTGGATGCGCCCGATGTCCGTGCCCATGTCGCCAATTACTATAGCTGCCTTAGCCGCCTCGACTTGCTCGTGGGCGAGGTCCTGGGCGCGCTGGAGCGCTCGGGCAAGGCGGCCGACACGCTGGTCGTGTACCTGGGCGACCACGGCGCCGACCTCCTGCGCGGGAAGCGGACCAGCTACGAGGGCGGCGTGCGTATCCCGCTGCTCGCGCGCTGGCCGGCCGGCGCGCGGGGAGGGCAGGTCCGCCGGGAACTGGTCTCGACGATCGACCTGCTGCCGACGGTCCTCGAGCTGGCTGGGGCCCCGCCGGTCCCGGGCCTGCCGGGGAGGTCGCTCGTCCCGTTGCTGCGCGGTGCCGCCCCGCCGTGGCGCGAGCACCTGTTTACGGAATTCCACACCCACGCGGCGCGGACCAACTACTGGCCGCAGCGGACGGTGCGGGACGACCGTTTCAAGCTGATCGAGAATCTGCTGCCCGGCGAGGTGAACCCCGGGTACGACTTCACCCTCGACCACCATCGGCCGGACCTGCGGGCGGCGATCGCGGCAGCTCCGCCGGACGTGCGGGCCGCCTACGCGCGGATGGAGCGGCCGCCCCGGTGGGAACTGTACGACCTCGCCGCCGACCCCTTTGAGTTCCGCGATCTCAGCGGGGATCCGGCGCACGCCCCCGAGCTGGCGCGGCTCCAGCGGGTGTTGGCGGACTGGCGCGCGCAGACCGCCGACCCGCTGCTGGATCCGGCGAACCTTGCCCGGCTGACCGCGGAGGTGGGTCGCGCGGGCGAGAAATCGCGCGAGCTCACGTGGGGTTACCCGTACTACTTCTTTGGTCAGGAGGCGCCGGCCGCCGATTCGACCGAGCGGCGCGCGAGGAAGGGTAAGGCGCGCTGACGGCGTCACGCCGCCAGCCGGCCGCGAGGGCGAGGGCGAGGCCCAGCTCCGCGAGCATCACGGGTCCGCTGACGCACCCGTTTAGCCGCGCGTGGGCGGGGGTGGGTAGGGAGGGAAGGGCCATCGCGGCCACATCGGCGTGCTTGGCGTCTTACCGTGCGCATGGGCCCGCCGGGCGTTCAGAACGCGTCGCCGAGTTCCGCGAGGAAGAACTCCAGTTGTTCCGCGCGGTAGCTGCCGGCCTCGGCGATCGCGTGCAGGAGCCGCACGTATCCGGGGTAGAGCCTCGCCGCCGCGGGGCCGGCGAGGTCCCGCAGCTCCGCGAGCTCGGTCCAGGCCCGCCTGAGCGAGCCGGTGGTCGCGGCCGAGACCATCCAGCGGCCGGTGAAGTTCGACGTGGCGGCCTACCTCGGGGCGTCATTCGGGGTGTGGACCGGCCGCGGCGAGATCGTGGTGCGCCTGCGACTCAGCGCGGACGCGGCCCACCACGTGCGGGAACGGCACTGGCACGTGACGCAGCAGGTCACCGAGCGCCCGGCCGGCGAGGTGGAGGTGGGCTTCAAGCTCAGTGACCTGCACGACGTGACCCGCTGGGTGCTGGGGTTCGGGGCCGACTGCCTCGTCGTTGAGCCGACGGAACTCCGCGACGCGGTCGCGGCGGAGGCCTGCGCGATGCTGGACGGTAGCCGCTTCCGCGGGGCTTAGGGCCGTGTCACCGGCGACCTGTGACCGAAGTTGTCCGAGGTCGCCTGGTAGGTTGGGGAGCGATGCCTCGCCCGCACAAACGCGGAAGCGGCGTCGCCCTCCTCCAACCAACATCCCATCCGACGATGCCCACGCCCCAGACCCTCGCCAATGACCACGGATTCAGTCCGATCGGTTCCTTCCACCTGCAGCGCGACGGCTCCGTCAGCCGGACCGCCACCGTGCCGGTCACCCGCCGCCGGCCGCTTGTCTACGCCATCTTCGCGGACGATCAGTGCCGCTACGTGGGCAAGACGGTCCAAGGCTATGGCCGCCCGCTCGGTTACCACAAGAACGACGTGATGACGGCCGTTCGCGATGGCATCCGCAGCGAGCTGCGGAACGGGCGTCGCGTCACGGTCCACGCCAAGACGGAGGGGCTCCTCGCGAAGCACGAGGGACTCGAGCTGAATCTCATCGAGTCGATTGAGCAGGCGTTGATCCGTCGGCTTGATCCAGCGTGGAATCGTCAACGCCTGTCGCTAGCGTGAACCGCCTAGTACCAGTTCCCTCCCTCCGCTTCCGGTCCTAGCGCCAGGCGATCGCGTAGCGCGCGGGGCTGGCCTCTCGGCCGACCACCACGAGCGTCCCGCGGGCCGCGTCGTACGTCCAATCGGCGCCCGGCGCGAGCGCGATGCCGTTCCGGGTCACTTCCCGCGGCGCCTGTGGCACGAGCACGCGCAGCAGGTGCGGCTCGCTGTGGCCGGAGAAGTCCACCCGCACCGGATCCCCCGCGGTCAGCTTGACGGTGGTCGCCTCTGGCTCGGGGTGGCTCTCAGGGTGCCACAGGGTGAAGCGGCCGTCCGCGCCCGGATGAATGAGCCAGGTCCGGAAGCCGGCCGACGCCCGGTCCCCTAGCCCGGTGTAGTCGCGGGTCACGTTCAGTGGTACGAGCGCCCCGGCGCGCAGGTAGACGGGGTATTCGTCGAGCGGGAAGTTGCGTGTGATCCGCGCCGGGCCCCGGGTGTCCAGCTCCGCGGGCCGGAAGAGGTAGCGCCAATCGCCCGGCGGAAGCGTCACTTCGCGCCGCAGCGAGTCCGCGTGGATCGGGGCCACGAGGAAGTCGTCGCCGAGGAAGTAATGGAAGTTGCCTGCCGCCGCGGGGCGCATCAGCGGGGGGCCGCCGCGGTGGCAGTTGACCACGTGGGAATAGAGGTACGGGACCAGCTCCGTGTGGAGCCAGGAGAACTGGCGCACGATCTCCAGTTCCGCGGGGGAGCGGAGCCACAGGCGGCGTTCGCCGTGCCCGCCGTTGAGGAAGAGCCCGCAGAAGGCCGAGAACTGGGCCCAGCGGATGTAGATCACGGGCGCGATGGCGTCCGGACGCGCGGGGGCGGGGGCGGGTGGGGCGTCGGGGGTGCGGCCCCAGCCGGCCAGCAGCGCGGCGGTGGCCGGGCCCGTGTCGTCCGGATTGCTGCGCCCGTGGTAGCCGGCGACATCGCTCCCGATCACGCAGTAGCCGAGGCGGGCGGCGCGCAGGATATCCGCGATGGCCGCCTCGAGCCCGCGGTCGGCGGCGCGCCAGGTGTGGCGGTTGTCGCCGACCCAGGTCACCGGCGCGGCGTCGAGCGGGGCGAAGCCCTCCGGATGGGCCCAGGGGCGGTCGATGGACCGGATCAGGGTGGTGAATTCCGGGTTGCGGCTCAGCCCGTGGCGCAGCTCCTCGCGCGCGTAGAGGTCCATGTACTCGCGGGTGGTGAGCCAGCCCGCGTGCGCCCGCCCGTAGGGCAACCGCAATGGCCCGAAGTTCCCCGAGAAAAACGTGTCGGTGCCGTCGAGCTTCCAGCCGTCGATTCCCCATTCGAGCACCTGTTCCTGCAGGCCGCGCCACCAGCGCATCGCCTCCGGGTTCGTGTAGTCGATGAATCCGCCGACGCCCTTCCACCACCGAAATGGTTCCGGGCCGCCCGCGAGGTAGCCGGCCCGCCGCGCCTCCTCGTGGAACCCCGGGTCCTTCCCCGCCGGGGTGTCCTTGCTGGAACGGTCCACCATCGAGGTCATCCACAGCACGACCCGGTAGCCGCGGTCCTGCAGGCCGGTGAAGAAAGCCGCAGGGTCCGGGTAGCGCGCGGGGTCGACCTGGAAATCGTTGTAGCGCCGGCTCCACGGGCTGTCGATCATCACGGTCCGGACCGGCAGGTCGTGGCGTGCGTAGCCCTCCACCAGCTCCGTCACGGCGGCAGCCGTGTTGACGTCATCCTCCCAGAGCCAGCACTCGAGGGCCCAAGGCGGGGTGAGCGGGACGCGGCCGTGCCGGACCGCGTTGAACGGCATCCCCCAGAACGGGTAGATGACGCCGAGGTAGGCGAGCAGGGCGAGCGCGGCGGCCGCCCCGGCCGTGATTCGGGCGGCGCGCCTCATTGGGGCGCCGCCCCGGGCCGCCAAGTGCGGCGGCGGGCGGGAGGGGTGGGGCAAGGGGCGTTCACCGGGGCCTAGCTTCGCAGGCAACGTGCGACCTCCGCGTGGGTGTGTCGATGTCGGAGCGGGATACCGTGTTGCATTGGGGCCCGAATCTCCTTGAGCGCTCTGCGCCGCCGCGGGGAGTGTTGCCCAGGGGGCGGCCCCGCCGCCGTTTAGGTCCGCCCCGCACCCCTTCCCCCATACCCCGATGCACGCCCTCCTGCTCCTCCTCGCCCTCGTGCTCCCGGCCACTGCCGCCACGCCTGAGCTCTTCGACGTCTTCCCCGCGAAGTCCAACGGCGTCACCCGCCATCGCATCCCGGGCGTGGTGGTCACGCCCAAGGGCACGGTCCTCGCGTACTGCGAGGCTCGGCGGAACAACAGTGCCGACTGGGGCGAGATCGAGGTCCACCTCCGGCGCTCCACCGACGGCGGGCGCACCTGGGACGCCCCCCGCCAGATCGCGCACCGCGGACCCCGCCTCGAGGGCAACCCGCGGAAGAAGCAGGACGGCGCGCGCGAGCAGACGGTGAACAATCCCGTGGCCATCGTCGACCGAGTCACCGGGAACATCGAATTCGTCTATTGCGTGAACTATGCCCGCGCTTTCGCGATGCGGAGCACCGATGACGGGCTCACTTGGAGCGCGCCGGTCGAGATCACCGCCACCTTCGAGCCCTTCCGGAGAAGGTATGACTGGAAGGTGATCGCCACCGGTCCGGGCCACGGGCTCCAGCTGCGGAGCGGGCGGCTGGTCGTGCCCATCTGGCTGGCGTACGGCGGCGTCGGTGACCACAAGCCCTCAGCCTCTGGCACCATCTACAGCGACGACCACGGGAAAACCTGGCGCGCTGGCGACATCGCCTTCCCGGACGAGGGTGAGTTTGGCGATCCCAACGAGACGATGATCACGACCCGGGCCGACGGCCAGGTCCTGCTCGTGGCGCGGAACGTCTCCAAACCGAACCGCAAGCTCGTCAGCATCAGCCCGGATGGGGCCGCCGGCTGGAGCACGCCGCGGTTCCACGAGCAGCTGTTGGAGCCGATCTGCATGGCCAGTATCGTGGCGCACCCGGCGCAACCGGGCCTTCAACTCTACTCGGCCCCGCACTCCGTCGCTCGCGACGTCGCCGGCCGCGAGGTGCCCGCGGGCCGTGGCAAGCGGGAGAACCTCTCCATCAAGCTCAGTCGCGACGACGGCGTGACCTGGCCGGTCCACCGCACCCTCGATGCCGGTCCCTCCGCGTACTCGGACCTAGCCGTCCTGCCCGATGGCCGGATCATCTGCCTCTACGAGGCCGGCAATGACATCCGGCTCGCCCGGTTCAGCCTGGATTGGGTAACCGCCGGGAACTGAGCCGAGCTCCGGCTGGCCGTTCGGGCTCGCGGTGGGCTTCAGCCTCCGCCCGTGGGCTTCAGGGTCACGTGGACTTCGTACCGCTTCAGGAAGCCCGGGGTGAACGGGCCGCTCCAGAAGACCGCGTAGGGCTCGCCCTCCGCCGCGAGCCCTGGCTGCGTTGCGACCCAGGCGAGCAGTTCGTCCCGGGTGCGCTCGTAATTCTTGCGCGAGTAGGAGCCACGGGCGCCGCGGCTGGCCACGCGGCGGGCCGGCTTCCGCTCCACGACCACCGCGCCCTCGTCGCCCGCGACCTTCGCGTGCTGGCTTTCGGCCACCCAGAAGTACATCGCCGCATCGCGCACGCGGGCTTCCACCGGCACGGTCATCGCGATGTCGTGGCGCGAGATGTAGCGGAAAAGCGGCATAAACAGATCGTTCGCCCGGTCGAAGTACTCTCCAGGTCCCGCGGAGCGCAGCAGGATGCCCGGAGGGAGGACCTTCACCTCGTTTGCCCCGCTGGGGGTAGGGGGGAAGGCTTCCTCGGCGGCCACCGCGGCAGGAGGCAGCAAGGCGGGCAGCAGGGCGAGCAGGAAGCGCAGCTTCATTCCGAGGATACGGCGCGCGCCCGCGTGCGGATGCCCACAGGCCCCACCTTTGCCGAGCCTACGGCGGGCAGCCGCAACTTTTGCTCCACCTTGGCCGAGGCTCCGGCAGGCAAGCGCGCTCATCGGGTGAGCATGAACGCGGCGCTCATCACGAGCGTCGGGGGCAGGGCCGCGAGGAACAGGGCACCCGGCGACACCCCGCCCGGGAAGAAGCGGGACAAGATCGCCTGCCCCGCCGGATTCGGGGCGTTCGCGATCACCGTGAGGCCGCCGCCGGTGACTGCGCCCGCCACGACCGCGTACTTCAGCTCGTCGGTGAAGCCCGGCACCAGCGAGGCGAGGTAGGTGATGGCCGCATTGTCGTTGAAGGCGGTCAGGATGGTCGCGCCCGCGAACAGCGGCACTTCGCCGAGCCGCGTTAGCACCGGCTCGATCCACCACGATTGCAGGCCGCCGTGGATGACCAGCCCAGCGAGGAAAAAGCCTACGAGCACCGGCGGCTTCAGGTCGATCGGGGTCTGGTGGTGCGCCGTGGCCTGGGTGAAGGCCAAGAAGAAGAGGAATGCCCCGATGCACAGCACCGGCTGGTGCGCCTGCCACACCACGAAGCCGAGGAAGGCCAGGTGCACGAGGGTGATCCACAACGGAACCGGCGGCCGCGGCGCCTCCGGCTTGGCGTCGGTCACCGGCCGCAGCGCCGCCAGCTCCTTCCGGAAGATGAAGTAATAGATCAAGGTCGAGACCACGACCCCCACGGTCGCCCGGTCGCCGAAGGTCTTGAACATAAACCACAGGTCCCAGTTCCACGGGCCCGCCACCATAATCACCGGCGGGGCGGCGAAGTGCGTGAGGGTCCCGCCGACACTGATGTTCGCGAAGAGAAGGCCGAGGGTCGCGTAGGCCAGGCGCGGGCTCGGCTGGAGCGCGTAGAACTGACGCGCCAGGAGGAGCGCTGCGATAGTCATCGCCGCCGGTTCGGTGATGAACGAGCCGAGCAGCGGTGCGAGGATCAGGATCGAAAGCCACCAGGCGCCAGGCGTCCCGCCGCCCAGCCCGGCCACCGCCCGCAGCGCGCGCTCCGACAGGTCGAGCACCGGTCGCGTCGCCGCCAGCGCCATAATCACGACCACGAAGAGCGGTTCGATGTAGCTGACCTTCCCGCCAATGTAGGCCACGACCTCGGGCCAGCCCTTGAACGCGGTGATCGCGCCTGCCAGGGCTAGGACCCAGAAGCCAAAGACGACCTCCACCTCCCCGAGGAAGTGCAGCACTTGCCCGCCGAAGCTGACCTCGTCCGGCTGGCCGTCGCCATCCTTGTCGGTCGCCGGTTCCTTGCTTCCCCGCCGGGTCGCGTAGCGCTCCTCGACGATGTGCGCCCAGTGACGGATCCTCGCCGCGAGGAAGGTGTGCAGAATTGCGGTCGCGAAGATTGCCAGCGCCACGAGGTTGAAGGGATCGAATGCCGCCCGCGCGCGCAGGACCTCCGACAGCCCCGTGCCCTCGGCATTCGGGTACGCGCTCAAGGGCGTGGGCAGTACGCCTGCGGCGGTCCCGCCCGTTCCACCCGCCGCGAAGAGCGGGGCGCCGGCGACGACCAGGGTCAAAAGCAGCGGGAGGGCGGGGAAACGCGGCATCCGTCGAGCCAACCTGCTTCGGTCCGTGCGTCAACGACACCCGCATCCGGCTAGCCTTTCCCGCGGCGGCTGCTTTCGTGGCGCGATGCTTCCGCCGCCCGGCCCCCGCTGATGAGTCGCCGCCCAACCGATCGTTCCGCGCCGGCTCGCCGCGATGCCCCTCCGGGCCGTCCGCCCGCGACCGTCGTCCCGGCCAAGCCCGCGCCCGCGGAGGCGCCGCCGCAGCCCGCTCCGATCGCGGCCGCGGTTGCCGCCGCCGGGGTGCCGCAGGGTGCCCGCGGAGGCGGCTGGCTGCCGGACGCGGTGCTGGTGGGGGATCGCTTTGAGGCGGGGATGGCTTTCTTCGCGGATGCGACCGGCCGGCTCACCCGCTTTTCCCGCGAACCCGCCGACTTGGCGCAGGCGCGGCGGTTGCCCGGCGTGGCCGCCTTGCCCGGGCTGGTCGACGCCCACGCCTATTCCTGGCAACGTTTTCTGCGCGGGCGGGCGCTGCCGGGTACGGACCCCGCGGGCGGCGCGGCGGGGATTCGTTTGCTGGCGCGGTTAACGCCTGAGGATGCCTACGACGCGGCGAACGTGGCCTTCCTCGAACTGCTGCGCGGCGGTGTCACCTGCGTCGCCGATTGCTGCCTGTTGCGGGACGGCGCGCCCGGCGGCCCGCCGGAGGAGACGCTGGCCACGGCCTTGGCGGTCGCGCGCGCTGCGCACGAGGTCGGGATCCGCCTCGCTTTGGTGCGGCTGGCCTGCGTGCGGTCGGCGCCGGGCGAGCAACTGCCCCCGCGGCTGCTCGTCGTCGGCGTCGATGCCTATACGCGGGAGTGCGAGGTGCTCCGGGCGCGGCTGGAGCGGGAGTACCCCGCCGATGAGGCTTGGCTGGTGGTGGGCCCGCTCTCGCTTGCCGCGGTGCCCGCCGCCGCGTGCCGGGTGATCGGCGAATACGCGCGGGCCCAGCGCCTCCGCCTGCAGGCCGTCACCGCTGCCACGCCCGCCGCCGCGGCCGCGCTGCGCACCGAGCACGGCCGGCCGGAGGTCGCCGCCCTCGCGGAACTGGGGCTGGTGGACAAACGGTTCACCGCGGTTGGAGGGGGGCAGCTGGACGAGTCGGAATTGCGGTTGATCGGCACCGCCCGCGGGGCGGTGTGCGCCTTGCCCGGCACGGCCGCCGCCCACGGCTGGAACTTGCCTGCCCCGGCGGCAGTGCGCGCCGCCGGGGCGGGCCTCGCGCTGGGCAGTGGGGCCGGGGTGCGGCTGGACCTGCTGGAGGAGGCCCGCTGGGCCGAGCGCCGCTTCCGGCTGGAGGCGCCGCCAGCGACCTCTCCGGCCGCCCTCGCGCTGCAGGCCGCCACCACGATGGGCGCGCGCAGCCTTGGGGCCACCGGGGGCGGGCTTGAGGTGGGGCGTCCGGCGGATTTCTTTACGGTGAGCCTGGCTGAGCCTTCCCTGGCCGGGGCCGATCCCGCCAGCCTCGCCACCGCGCTGGTCCAGGGCGGGCAACTCCGCGCGGTCCGCGACGTCTGGGTGGGTGCCCGCCAGCGCCTTGCCGGTGGCCGCCACCTGCGCCAAGGGGCGATCCTCGGGCGGTTCATCGAGACCCAGGCGCGGCTGCAGGCGGGCTGAGGGGCGTTGACCCCGGCCGCGCCGCGTTTTGTCCTGCCGCGATGACCCTCACCCTCGTTGTCCTCGCGGCCGGGATGGGCTCCCGCTACCGGGGCCTAAAGCAGCTCGATCCGGTGGGCCCCTCCGGGGAAACGATGCTCGACTACGCCGTCCACGACGCCCTGGGCGCCGGGTTCGGGCGCGTGGTGTTCGTGATCCGGCGCGACTTCGAGGCCGAGTTCGTGGCGCGGGTCGGCGCCCGCTACGCGGGTCGCGTGCCCGTGGACTATGTGTTCCAGGCCCTCGACGTGCTGCCCCCGGGGCGGACCGTGCCCCCGGGTCGCGAGCAGCCGTGGGGCACCGGCCACGCGGTCTGGTGCGCGCGGGAAGCGGTGGCGGGCAACTTCGCAGTGATTAATGCCGACGACTTCTACGGGGCGGACGCCTATCGCCGGCTGGCCGCGTTCCTACGCGAGGCCCGCGGCGGGCAATTCGCGATGGTTGGCTACCCGCTGGCCAACACGCTCTCGGAGCACGGGGCGGTGTCGCGGGGCCTCACGCAGGTCGGGCCGGGTGGCGTGCTGCGGACGATCGTCGAGCAGCACGGGATCACGGCCGATCAGGTGGGACCGGGCCGCGATTTCGACGGAGCCGCGCCGGTGTCGCTCAACTGCTGGGGCTTCACCCCGGCGCTCTTCGCGGGGCTGGGCGCCCGCCTCGCCGCGTTTTTGGCGGAGCGGGGGGCGGAACCAAAGGCGGAGTTTTATTTACCCGCGGCGGTCGCCGGGATGATCGCTGGCGGCGAGTCGGTGGTGCAGGTGCTGCCGACCAGCGCGACATGGTTCGGCATCACCTATCGGGAGGACAAGCCCCGGGTGCAGGCGGCTCTGGTGGCGCTGGTGGCGGAGGGTGAGTACCCCAGCCCGCTGGGGGCTTGAACTGCGGATGGGATGGTAGGGCCCCGGCCCGTGGCCTTGACCTTTTTGGGCTGGAGGCTTCGATCACTGTATAAATGACGTTCCTTGTTCTCCCGGGTCTGTGGCTCGCGCTTAGCCTGACCGGGATCCTGCGGGCGGCGCCCGCGATCGCCTCCCGGTCTCCGTTTCTACCGCCCGAGAACGCTTCGGTGGAGAAGGCCGAGGCCGGAGCGGCGGCGCTCGAGTTCCGCGGGTTTATGGACGTGGGTGGGGGCAAGCAGTTCCGGCTGTTTGATCCGGCGAAGAAGCGCGGCGACTGGATGCGCTTGAACGAGCGCAGTCCCGAGCTCGAGGCGGTGATTCGCAACCACCACGAGGGCGAGGAGAGGGTTGTGGTGGAGCACCAGGGTCGCACCGTCAGCCTAATGATGCGCAAGGCAAAGATCGTGGCGGATGCGGCTGCGCCCGCCGCGCCGCCGCCGAGCGTCGCCCCGGCGGGCCCGGCAATTACCGTGACCCCGGCGGTCACGCAGACCGTGATGGTCAACCCTTCGCCTGCCGATGAGCAGCGTCGGCTGGAGGCGGTGGCGGCGGAAGTGAACCGGCGTCGCGCGCTGCGCGAGCAGGCGTCGCGCTAGTCGGCCGGTCAGCCGTCTACGCTGGATGCTGCCGGACTCTCGATTCCGGTGGCCCCGCATCCCCTCGTGGGTGCCGCCGAGGGTGATCGGGGTGTTGGCTTTCGGGGCGCCCTCGGTCGAGATGTACTGGCCGCCGCCGCTCTGGTCCACGTGATGCCGGGCAGGTTTTTCAGGAACGCGGTCACGTTGCGCTCGGCCACCGCGCCGAACTCGTCCGATGAGACGACGTTGCGGATGTTGGCGGCGAAGCGCTGCTCGTTCATCGCGATGGCGGCGCCGCTCCTCTCGCGGGATTCGCCGACCACGAACCGGTCGAGCCGCACCGCCGCGGCCGCCGGGGTCAGCGCGATCTCCAGAGTCGTCGTGGCGCCCGCGGTCACGCGCGCCGGGGTGAGGATGGCCGGCACCCCGTTTGAGAACACGCGCTCGCGCATCTCCCCTGCCGGCACCCCCGGGAGCAGGAAGCGGCCGGCGTCGTCGGTGAAGGCCGTCAGGGCGGTACCCTTGACGCTCACCCGCGCGCCCTCGAGGCAGGTGCAGTTGGCGGGGTTCTGGCCGCGGCCCTCCAGGGTGCCGGTGGCGCCTTGGGCGCGGAGAATCTCGGGGAGCAGGGCGAGGGCCAGGAGCAGGGTCAGGAGCTTCAGAGGCAGAGAAAATCGCGCCGCGGGATGGTGGCGGCGGGAGGGAAAGTGCCGTCCTGCGGCGCGGGCGGTGGGCTAGCGCCACTCCACGTCCGCACCGAGGCTCCGCAGGTTCTCCACGAAGCGCGGGTGGGCGCGGCGGATAGTGTCCGCGTTCTTCACCACGGAGCGTCCGGGAATGCTGGCCGCGACCATATACAGCCCGACGGCGGCGCGGATGATATAGGGGGCATCGACGGTGGTCGGTCGCAGCGGGCGATCGCCGAACACGATCACCCGGTGCGGGTCGCTCACGACCACGTGGGCTCCGAGCTTCGCCAGTTCGGGCATCCAGGTGAAGCCGCCCTCGTAAACCTTGTTCCAGAATTGCATCGCCCCCTTGGCGCGCACCGCGAGGGCCAGCATGCACGGCAGCAGGTCCACCGGGAAGTACGGCCAGGGCGCCGCCTCGATTTTCGGGAGCAGGTTGCGGGTGAAGGGCGCCTCCACCTCCAAACGCTGGCGCGCCGCCACCACGGCGGTCGTCCCCTCGTGGGTCACCTTCACGCCCAGCTTGCCGAAGGCCCGCGCCATCAGGTCGAAATGCTGCGGCACCGAGTGGCGCACACGCACCTCGCCCCCCGTGATCGCCCCCAGCGCGAGGAAGGTCACCACCTCGTGGTGGTCCGTGCTGATAGTCAGCTGCGCCCCGCCCAGCCGTTCCACTCCCTCCACGGTCAACTGGCTCGTGCCGATCCCCTCGATCCGCGCGCCCATCGCGACCAGGGCGTGGCACAGTTCCTGTACGTGCGGCTCGCTCGCCGCGTTGATCAGGGTCGAGGTGCCCTCCGCGAGCACCGCCGCCATCACGAAGTTCTCGGTGGCCGTCACCGACATATAGTCCGGCCAGTGCCGCGCCCCGCGGAAGCGCCGGGGCAGGCGCAGGACGACCTCGCGCCCCCGCTCCAGCCGCGCGCCGAGGCACGCCAAAATCTCCAAATGCGGGTCGAGTTCGCGGATGCCGAGGGAGCAGCCGTCCGCGTTCACCGGGATGCAGAGGCGTTTCATCCGCCGCAGCAGGGGCGCGAAAAGGAGCACCGCGGAACGCATTCCCGAGGGCAGCTCGCCCTTCATCCGGCCCGGCTCGAAGCCTCGGTGGTCGAGGGTCATCGTGCCCGCCGGCCGCTCCCAGCTGATGCGCGACCCCTGCTCCTGCAGGAAGGCCACCAGCTTCTCCACGTCCGTGATCGCCGGGACGTTCGCGAGCGTCACGGTCTTATCGGTGAGCAGGCTCGCGCAGAGGATCGGCAACACGGAGTTTTTGTTGCCGGAGGGAGTGATGGTGCCGGCGAGCGCTTTGCCGCCGTTGACAATGAGATCGGCCATAAGGTCGGGACGGGCCCCAGAAAAAGGGCGTCCCGGAGGACGCCCCTGAGATGCGGGGGCGATGCGTCGCCCCGCAAGGCTGAAGCGGAAACGGCACTCAAATCGCGCCGCCGCCCTGCTGGCCCTCAGGGCGCGGGCCTCGGTCGCCGCGATCTCCGCGGTTGCGGCCGCGGCCGCCCCGGCGGCGGCGACGGCGCGGACCGCCGTCGTCACCCTGGCCTTCCAGCCGGGGACCGCGGTCATCGCGGCCACGGTGGCTCCGGTGGCGGTCCCCGTGCGGGGAGCGAGCCTCACCCTCCGCCGGAGCCGCGGGCTTGCCACCGAACAGGCTCTTCAGCCAGCCGAAGAAGCCCGGCTTCTCCGGCGCGGGGGCCGGCGTCGGCTCGGGAGCCGGATGCCGCGGTCCGCGGCCCTCGCCCCGGCGGTTTTCCCGGCGGCCCTCGCGAGGTTCACGGTGCTCGCGGGGTTCGAAGCGATGGCTTTCCCGGCCTTCGCGGGGTGCAAAACCGCGGCCGCCTTCGCGCCCCTCGGCCGCCTCGCGGCGCTCGCGGGAGGTCTGAAAGTGGGGACGATCCTCCTGGCGCGCGCCGGGGGCCGGGGTCTCCCAGCGCACCTCGCTGCGCCGGTGCGCTTCGGGCGGGATGATCTTCAACTCCGCCCTCTCCTCCGCGGCCGGAGCCGTCGGGGCGGGCGCCGGGGGCGCCGGGGCCGGCGGCGGCTCGGGTTCGTAGGCCCGGGGCGTGGTCACGGCCACCTCGCCGGTGAAGGGATTCTTGAACTCGCTCTTCAGAGTGATGACCTCGAGGGAGCTGGGCTTGTAGCCCGCCGGGGTGGCGGGCGCGGCGGACCCGGCGCTGGCGGGTTGCGGACGCTTGCCTCGGGCGAGACCGGTGCCGCGGGTGGCGCCGAACGAGCCGAAGGCGGGGGCGGGCTGGACGGGCGCGGCGGGCGCCGCGACGGGGGCTCCCGCGGGCGCAGGCGCCGGGGCGGAGGGGCCGGCGCGGTCCGGAAGCGGCGCGCCTGGTAGGGCTGGATCTGACATGTGGATGTTTGTGGTGTGACGGCGGCCCGGAATGCGGGATCGCGGGGGCAGCCTGAGTTGGCCGACGGAACGCGGAAGCGCTCAACGACGGCGGGAAGGGAGAACGTGGTGGACCCTTCCGAGAGTGGCAAGAGGCAATTCCGAACCAGCTTGCCAGCGTTCCTCTGCCCCGCCCAGCCTGCGCCTCATGGACAAACTCGAGGAGATCTTCCGGATGCAGGACGCCCTGAACCGCCGCATCGGCGTTAATCTGCCGCCCCCCACCGACGAGGAAAAGGTCCGCTGGGTCCTCAACTACACCCGCGCCCTCCAGCAGGAGACCGCCGAGTTGGTCGACAGCGTCCCGTGGAAATGGTGGGCCAAGTACCAGAAGTTCGACGAGCAGAACGCCCGCGTCGAGGTCGTCGACCTCTTCCACTTCCTCGTCTCCCTCGCCCAGACGCTCGGGATGTCCGCGAGCGACGTGTACCAGGCCTATCTGAAGAAGAACCAGGTTAACCACGCTCGCCAGGAGTCCGGCTACGTCCGCAAGGACGAGACGGACTCCAAGCACATCTGATGTCTTCGGCTTCGGTCAGACCGGGGACGGCGGAAGCCGTGCAACTTGTGCTAGCCTAAGGCCCTCGACTGGCTCGGGGCTCTATTTAGTCGTGGAACCGCTTCACGCGGGTTGGAGCGCGGGCGTGGCGGGGCGGGTGACGACGAAGGCCGCGGTCACGTCGACCGCCGTTTGGCCGTTTTCCACGATCAAAGCGCGCAGCTTGAGCTTCGCCTTGCCGTAGCGGGAAAGGGCTTCCTTGAACTCCGCGATCGCCGCGTGCGCGGGGCGCTCGCAGATCGCCCGCAGGTCGCCGATCACCGGCTTCCGGTACGCCGCGCGGCTCTCCTTCACCACGATGCTCCATTCCGGTCGCGCCGCGCTCCGCTTGTTGCGCATTAGCTCCCACACGACTCCGTAGCCCGCCAATGTCGCCAGCGACACGAGGCTGCCGCCAAACGCCGTGTTCAAAGAGTTGCGGTTTTGCTCCTTCGGGGCAGTCAGCACCAGCGCGCGGTCATCGCTCAGCTCCACGCCCACCCCCATCGCCTTAGCGAGGGGGATCATCTCGTGGAGGAAAAGCTCTAGCGCGGGCACCTTAACCGCTTTCATCGGGGGAGGAGGTTGGAAGGTTCGGCGGGGCCCGTCAAAGCCTCATCTGCCCGGCCATCATGGCCCCGCCCGGCGGGTTTTCCGCCCTTGCCGCCCGCCATTCCGAGCGCGCGCGGGTTGACGCCTACCGGGCCCCGTCCTTCTTAAACGGGATGATTGCTCCCGGCCAGAAACTAGATCCTTCCCTCCCGCTTTCCATCGTCCGCGAAGGTGCCGAGGAAAAAACCACCCTCGGCCAGCTCCTCCGCCGCCGCACCATCCTGTCGGTCTACATGAAGAACAACACCCCCGGCTGTGACCGTCAGATGGACAGCCTCGCCGCCGCGGCCGCCGCCTTCGGCCGGGCCGGGTACGACGTGGTGGCGGTCAGCCGCGACTCCTGCGGCTCCCATCTCCGCTACGCCGCCAAGAAAAAGCTATCCTACACCTTGGTCAGCGACCCCGACGACGCCCTCGCCCGCGCCACTGATTCGCTGGTCGAGAAATCAATGTACGGCCGCACCTACACCGGCCCGGCCCGGAGCGCCTACGTGCTGGAGCCCGACGGCACCGTCCTCGCCGTGGTGGAGAAGGTCGATACCAAGGACCACGCGGCGCAGCTGCGCGCGGTGCTAAAGGGGCTTTGAATTGGAATCGGAGTCGGCCGGCGGTCGCGGGGCTTGCCACGTCCGGTCGCGGGCCCTAGCCGATCCCTGTGGCTAAGCCGAAGCGTGAATCCCCGCCCGTCCCGCCCGCCGTCCCGCCGGCCGGGGGGCTCGGCTACTTGACCGCCGCCCTCGAGGCGCCCGTGAGTCCGGCGGAGGCGGCCCTGCGCCCGCTGTCGTTCGCGGACTTCGTCGGCCAGCCCCGCACCGTCGAACGCCTGCAGGTGATGGTGGGGGCGGCCAAGCGCCGCGGCGAGGCCCTCAACCACGTCCTGTTGTCCGGCCCCCCGGGCCTCGGCAAGACGACCCTCGCGTTCATTTTGGGCCAAGAACTGGGCCGCAACGTGCGCGTCACCTCGGGCCCGGTGATCGAGAAGGCCGGGGACCTCGCGGGGTTGCTGACGAACTTGGAGGAGGGCGACCTGCTGTTCATCGACGAGATCCACCGGATCCCGAAGGCCGTCGAGGAGTACCTGTATTCAGCGATGGAGGACTTCCGCCTCGACATTATGATCGATCAGGGCCCGAACGCGCGGAGCGTGCGGTTGTCGATTCCGCGGTTCACCCTGGTGGGCGCCACGACGCGCAGCGGCCTCCTGACCGCGCCGTTGCGCTCGCGGTTCACCCTCCAGACGCGGCTCGATTATTACGATCACGCGACCCTCGACTCGATCATCCGGAGGTCCTGCGGTCTGTTGTCGATCCCGGTGGAGCCGGGTGGCTCGGGGGAGATCGCGCGCCGCTGCCGGGGCACGCCGCGCATCGCCAACAACCTGATTCATTTCGTGCGCGATTACGCGCAGGAGCGGGCCGACGGCCGGGTGACCCAGGAGGTGGCGGCGCGGGCGCTGGAGCTGTTGGAGATTGATGCCGCGGGTTTGGATGAAATGGACAAGCGGATGTTGCGAGTGATGGCTGAGAACTACCGGGGTGGCCCGGTGGGGATCACGACCATCGCGGTGGCGGTGGGGGAGGAGGCGGAGACCCTCGAGGAGGTACACGAGCCATTTTTGATCCAGGAAGGGTACCTGCAGCGGACTCCGCAGGGTCGGGTACTGACGCCGCGGGGTTATCAGGCCGTGGGACTTCGCCCGCCGAGCGGCGAGCAGGGCACGTTGTTGCGGGACTGAGTTCTGGTCGGCGGGGAGGTGGGCTCGCGGGTCCGCCTCGCGCCGGGAATTTGCGCCCCGTTTGGACGATCCCGCAGGCGAGCTGTCAGGGGTCCGAATCCACCGCCTCGGATCGCTTGCCAGGCCGCGCCCGGGGTGTCGATAGACGCCGCGGGAGTGGGTACGAGCGCCAAGGCACCTTGGCTCGATGTAACTGGGGCGCGACCGCCGCAGGCCTAGCGAAGGCGGGACCTTAAAACTTCAGGTGCTTCACCGTCAGGCCGCGGTTGATCAGCTGCTTCAGCGAGTCGATGCCGATCCGCAGGTGGTCGGCCACGAAGTGCTCGTCCACGTGGCGGTCGCTCTCCGCCGTCTTGATCCCCTCCGGCATCATCGGCTGGTCGGACACCAGCAGCAGCGCGCCGGTCACGATCTCATTGTGGAAACCGGTGACGAAGATGGTCGCCGTCTCCATATCGATGCCCAGCGCCCGTATCTTGCGCAGGTACTGCTTGAACTCCTCGTCGTGCTCCCAGACGCGGCGGTTGGTTGTGTAGACCGTGCCCGTCCAATAATCCCGGTTATGGTCGCGGACGGTGGTCGAGATGGCCTTTTGCAGGGCGAAGGCGGGCAGGGCGGGCACCTCCGGTGGCAGGTAATCGTTGCTCGTGCCCTCTCCGCGGATCGCCGCGATCGGCAAAATCAGGTCCCCGAGGCCGGCCCGGTGCTTGAGCCCGCCACACTTGCCGAGGAATAGCACCGCCTTCGGGTGGATGGCCGAGAGCAGGTCCATGATCGTCGCGGCGGTCGCGCTCCCCATCCCGAAATTAATGATCGTGATGTTGTCCGCCGTGGCGCTCGGCATCGGCTTGTCGCGGCCTCGGACCGGCACGCGGTGCCACTGGGAGAACAAGTGGACGTAGCGGTCAAAGTTGGTGAGCAGGATGTACTCCCCGAACTCGGTCAGCGGCACGCCGGTGTACCGCGGCAGCCAATTCTGGACGATCTCCTCGCGGGTCTGCATATCGGAGGCTGGTGCGGAACCGGCCGCGGAGCACGCCAATTCCGGACGGCATGCTGGATTAGAAGAAGCCGTTGGCGATCACCCCCACGGCCGTGATGGGCCCGGTGTCGTCGAGATTGTCGATCGCGCGGTCGGCCTTCTTGAGGAGGGCGCGCGTTTCGCGAACGAGGGAGTCGTCCTTGAGGAGCTGGCCCAGGGTTCCGCGACCCTGCGCGAGCTGGTCGGAGATTTCGCGGAGGCTCGCGAGGGACGCCTTGAGGTCGTCGGCGGCCTTCTGGTCGTAGACGAGGGCGCCAAGAATGCCGCGCTTCACTTCAGCCACCAGCTCCTCCGCGCTGGCGAGGAAGCCGCGGGCCTGGATGGCCCCCTGCTTTAATTCGGCCACGCCGCCGAGGAGTTCGTCGGCGAGGCGGGAGTCGTTGAGCAGCCGGCCGAGGGTCCCCTCACCCCGATTCACCTTGTCGGTGATCTGCTGGAGGTCCGCGGTGGTGCGGCCGAGATTCTCCCGGTTCTCGTCGAGGATAGCGTCGACCTTTTGGAGCAGCCCGGGCTGGTTGCTGTCGCCGTTCAGGGCGGAGCCGAGGCCGCCGAGAGCGCCCTCGAGCTTGCGGCTCAGATCTCCGATCTGGCTCATCACGGCGTTGAGGTCGGCGGTCGCGGCCGTACGGATCTCCGCGCCGGCGAAGGGAAAGCTGCGGGGGCAAGTTGTTTCATACGAGATGCCCGCTCGGCCGTGGAATCCCGTTGCGCGCGGGGTGGGAGCTCTGGCAATCCGGGTCGATGCCTTCGTTGCGATCCGCCATTTTCGCTTCCGGGCGTGAGGAGGCAGGATGCGCCTGAGCGGAGGCGTGGCTCGCGGAATCCCGCTCGCGGTACCCCCCGGCGACCGGGTGCGGCCCGCCACTGACGGGA
>Ga0194113_10003347_pt1 | contig 21571 bp, 19 predicted proteins | sample TA2MahC200mmetaG_FD_146193 | JGI IMG/M metagenome (GOLD analysis project Ga0194113, IMG submission 146193) | Freshwater microbial communities from Lake Tanganyika, Tanzania - TA2015017 Mahale Deep Cast 200m | ecosystem: Environmental > Aquatic > Freshwater > Lake | place: Tanzania: Lake... | reverse complement strand
CGATGCCCATGGGATCGGCCAGGCCAATGTCCTCGGCGGCCAGGATGAGCAAGCGGCGCATGATGAACTCGGGGTCCTCGCCGGCGTAGATCATCTTGGCCAGCCAGTAGAGGGCGGCGTCGGGGTCGGAACCACGCACGGACTTGATGAAGGCGGAGATCGTATCGTAGTGCTGATCGCCTTCCTGGTCGTAGAGGACGGCGCGGCGCTGCAGGGCCTCCTCGGCCAGGGGGCGAGTGATGTGAATGGAACCGTCAGCGCCCGGCGAGGTGGTCGTCACGGCCAACTCCAGGGCGTTGAGGGCCACCCGGGCATCGCCGCCGGCAATCGCCACCATGAGCTGCAGGGCATCATCGTCCAGGCGAATGGGCAGCTTGCCGTAGCCGCGCTCGGCATCGGCCAGAGCATGGCGGATGATCGTTTCCACGTCGGCGTCGCTCAGCGGCTTGAGGGCGAAGATGCGGGAACGGGAGACCAGGGCGGGTATAACCTCGAAGAAGGGATTTTCCGTGGTGCTGCCGATGAGGATGACGGTGCCGTCCTCCACGTGCGGCAGCAGGGCATCCTGCTGGGCCTTGTTGAAGCGATGAATCTCGTCCACGAGCAGGATGGTGCGCTGGTTGTACATGCCTCGCCGCTGCTTGGCCTCGTCAATCAGGCGACGCAGGTCGGCCACGCCGGCGGTGACGGCGCTGATGCGGGCAAAGTACGACTTGGTGCTGTTGGCGATGATCTGCGCCAGGGTGGTCTTGCCCGTGCCCGGTGGCCCCCAGAGGATGATGGACGAGGAGAGCGTGTCCGTCTCGATGGCGCGGCGCAACAGACGCCCCGGCCCCACGATGTCCTCCTGCCCCACGAACTCGCTGAAGTTGCGCGGCCGCATACGCAGGGCCAGCGGCGCTTCACGGTTGCTTTCTTCCTGGTGTATATAAGCAAAAAGATCCATCGTACCTGTTCTCCTCTGCCAAAAACTCGCGCCAAGGCACATTGTAGCACACTTTAACCATTGCTGCAACAGGTATGTGTTCAATGCGTGGCCGTCAAAGGTTTGATAGAACGCGACATCTATACATATTGCAATCCCCTTGAAATTGTGTTATAATCCATCCAAACAGGTTATTTTATACGACAACTGCAGGAAAGGAGGCCAAGAGATGGTTAATACCAATACTGATTTCGAAGAGCCAGCCTATAAAGAATCGGTTTTCAAGGAACAGTTGCGCGTTGAGATCAGCCAAGGTATGGCGATGGCCGTTGACCCAACCAACGCTAATCTTCCTAATTTGGCTCTCCGTACCACCACGATTAATTCCCCATGGTATGCACGCACCTGCCGTGTATGCCAAGACAAGTTCCGTGAGGGAGACCAGGTGCGCCTCTGCCCAGAGTGCGGTGCAGTCTACCACGATGATGCCCAATACGACCTGCACTGCTGGCAAGACCATTTTGCCAGTGGTAAGATCTGCACTGAAGGAGGCTTCGATCGTTTCAGTGAGGCAGAAACGCCATGCTGTAACTATACCTGGCCTGGAGAATTGCCTGACCAGTCAAGGACAGAAAGTTCTTCTGGTAGTGATTCGTTGCCTCATGTATCGCCGACTGCGCCATTGGTTGACCAGTTTGTGACCGGACTGGAGAAGGTCTGGCGTCCCTTTGGAGAGCAGAAGAGTTTCAAGGTACAACACGATTCCCCCCTGGTTGGTCGCAACTGTCCTTGGTGCCGCTTCCGCGTCCGCGCTAGTGATTGGGTAGTAGCCTGTCCCTGTGGCAATGATTGCGGCACTTACTTTCATCAAGACGTCTTTCGACACTTGACCTGCTGGAACGAGTGGAATGGAGTGGCGGGAAATGATTACTGTCCGACCACGGGGGCTCCGTACGGAAAACAAAACAAGGAGCAGTACGAGAGTGACGGTGTACTCTGATCGCTACAGCAGGCAGCGGATGATCCAAGGCTGGGATCAAGATCGCTTACAGCAGGCCCGGGTGCTGGTGGCCGGTGTAGGTGCTCTGGGGAATGAGGTACTCAAGAGTTTAGTTTTGTTGGGCGTTGGGCATCTGCTGTTAATTGACCTAGACCGCGTTGAATGGTCAAATCTCAGCCGCACCGTGCTTTTCAAGGAGACGGACATTGGCCGACCTAAAGTGGAAGCTGCCGCCGACGCTTTGACCTGTCTTAATCCAGAAGTAACCATTCAAGCGATTGATGGGGATATTTTTTACGCTGTTGGTCTGGCCTACTATCGCCATAGCCATCTGGCTATAGGTTGTTTGGACAATCTGGCCGCCCGCTCGCAGATGGGCCTCAGTTGTAGTCTGGCCGGTATCCCTTACCTGGACGGCGGCATGTGGTCACTTGGTGGAGAGGTGCGCTGGTTCGCCTCTGGCGATGGGCCGTGTTTTGATTGCACGCTTGGTCCAGATGACTGGCGTCGCGCTACCGAACGCCGTTCATGCACCGGGTTCCGTAGCCCGGAGATGGAGCAAAGCCAGTTGGTCCCTACGCTCGCTACCACATCGTCTATCATCGGCGGGCTACTGGCTCAAGAAGCAGTCAAGTGGCTGTGTGGCTACCCGGTGGCTATGGGTAAAGCTATTGTCTACAACGGCCAGGCCCTGACTTTACATCGTACGGAACTGGTTCGCAATCCAGGGTGTCCTTCCAGCCATGTTCCCTATAGCAGTGTTGTAGAGCTACCCCATCGAGCCGCCGACCTGACACCACGTCAGCTTCTGGCCATTGCCCAGGCTGATCTGGAACACCGGGGACTACAGGTGCTAACCCGTGATGCTGCATCTGCTGGCTCTCTTGACAGTGAATTGCGGCTTGAACTGGGCCGTGATTTTCTGTTGGCCTTGCAGTGTACCAAATGTGGGCATCGTCAGGAAATCAACCATCTATGGAGTCAAGTGCCGGAAAGCGCCCGCGTCTGCCCACGTTGCGCTGCTATTTGTCATGCCGAGGTGATCCGTTCCGTCGCCGAGGGCAGTCCCTATGTTGATAGAACCCTGGCTGTCCTGGGCGTGCCGCCTGGCGAAGTGCTGGCAATACGCACGCCGTCGGGATTGCGGCTGTACGAGTTGACTGGCGATCTGTCGTCAATGTGATCTGCTGGAGGCTGATATGCCATCACCCCAATCCATAGTGCGTATTCTCCACATCTCTGATATTCACCGCGGGGCAAGCGCTCCCACCAGCAATCTTGTTCTGTTGAACAAATTACTGGATGATATCCAACTGACTTACAGCGAAGATAATGCGCGACTAAGTGATAGCGAGCCACACTTGGGCTCGCCAGACGTCATTGTTGTCTCTGGTGACATCACGCAAAGCGGCGCTGCTTCAGAATTCACAATGGCACGAGAGTTCCTAGATGGACTGGTATCGTTGGTTGGGGGCGACCGCAGCAGGATTGTCCTGGTTCCTGGCAACCACGATGTAAACTGGACACTCTGCAGGACGGCCTACGTATCCGCCACAGAGCAGGAGTTCAAGGATCAGGCAATCTATGATGAACCGTTCCGGCAGATGGTAAAAAAGGAACGTGATGCCAAAGTCTACTGGCGTAAGACAGAGGAGAAATACAGCGAACGTTTCAAACCCTTCAAGAGATTCTTTGACCGTTTCTACCGGGGTCCATCTCGGACATTTACCTATTCGCTTAATCGTGACCAAATGTATACTGTGTATGATTACAGCCTAAAGCTAGGCCTAGTGATCGTGGGCTTTAGCACTTGTGACGAGATTGACCATCTTGACCGTCGTGCCTTCATCAACACCGATGCTATTTTCAGGGCAAAAGCCGATCCCGCCTTTCATGCCGGGGAGCCGGGTCTGTTCCGCATAGCTGTGTTTCATCACAATATCCGGTCTATTCAGCGCCAGGAGGACTTTCTTGATCCCAAGTATCTTCAGATTCTAAAGCGCCACGGCTTTCACCTATGTATCCACGGTCATGTGCATACTGCCGGTTTAGATATTTTTGATCCCACTCAAGCTATAACCCTGCCGATTTTAGGGGCTGGTTCGCTCGCTGCCCCCTATCAAGATCGTCCACCAGCAATGCCCATAGGTTATAACTTGATCGTACTCAACCGTCAGAACGGTAGTGTGTTGGCTCATACCCGCCGCCACGACGAGAACCACCTGGTATGGGCCGCAGACCATCAATGGGAAGGGAAACCATACGTAACGATATATCCGCCAGGCTCAAGTATCTTATCTGAGGATAGGGAGGCTCCTATGAGTGCAGTCATTACTATCATCGCACCCGACAGGACGCGCTATGAAGCCGACGTGATCCTGGATCTCCTGGTCGGACAACTGAAGCAGGCTTTCTTGACGGCCTGGGAACCACCTGCGAGCATGCTCGGTAAGCCTCATCGCTACTTGTTACGCCCCGACGATCCTGGACGCCCGCCCTTGGAGCCTTCTCTGACGTTGCGGGAGGCAGGTGTAGCCCAGAAGTGCATACTGCGGCTCGCCGCGGAACCGCTGAAGCGCAATGATCCGGTAAGCGTGACCATTGAGGATGAGCAAGGCCGACATTATACCACTGCCGTAGTATTGGACACTGCCATAGGCCAACTTTCAGAGGCCTTCCTCCAAGATACGACGCCTGGCAGTGGCCAGCCTGCTGTAGAGGTCATCGGGGGAGTGCCAGGGTGGACACCTCACCGGGCGAAACTTGATGCTTCGCTCTATGATGAAGGTATCGGGGATGACGCTATGCTGCTAATCTACCGGGACTCAGAATCTACGTAAGGAGGGAGTGTCACGATGATCAACCACACATGTCTACTCATCAAGCCTAATCTGACGGATCCCGCACTTCTGGTGCAGCAACAGGGAGATATCCAGAGCATCATCAAACAGGCCATTCGCCAAGCTGGATTGACGCTTTTGGGTAGGCACGATGGGATTGTAGTGCAAGATATTCCGTCTCATCTCGTCAATCCCCTCATGGAGCAGTTACATCAGACGGACATTGTATTAGTGGATGCGAACCCCTACAATGTCGCAGGTGCCACGGCTCTTTCGCCTTACCTCTATTATTTCATCGCACTGCGACACGCCATGGGGAACAGGACTATCCTGGTAACCCGGTCCGCCCATGGCTTGCCGCCCAGCCTCATCAAACACCATACACTCATTTACGGTGTTGATCCTGCTGGTATAGCGGACTTCTATGAAAGATTCTGTGACGTGGTGAAGGCGATCTTGGAGGGCAAGGACGACGAACCTGATAACCCGTTTCAGGAGTATTTACAAGCCAAGGCAAGCGAGGCAGCCAAAGCCCAAGCGGCTGACAAAGAGGCGCAACTCGAAGCACTGAAAAGGCAGCTAGATGAGAAGAGAAAACCGTCTCCAACTATCACCTTCCGGCCGCTGAATTGATCCAGAAAGGAGTTAAAAGATGGCAGAGGCAATCAGAGTCTTCGTAGAAGCGCCATCTGGGGAGCGTTTTGAGGCTGATGTTCCCCGCGGCACCAAGCTCAGCAAAGTGGCGGCGGATTTCTTTGAGTCTCAGGGTTGGCCGCAACAGGATGCCCGGGGACGAGGACAGCGGGCCGTAGTGGAGTTGGTCAGTCCTCAAAACCCCGACGATACCAAGCGCCTCAATGGCGAACAGAACGCTGAGGACGCCGGGGTGAGAGACGGTGACACCTTGCGTATCTTTCCCGAGTCTATCGCTGGTGTCACCGACGAGCGGGCGCGCTTAACGGCACTGATCTCCGACTACAACGACATGCAGGCGTTGAGCAAGCGTAACTCCAAGATTACCTTCACCACTAACCGGTTTCATGCCCCAGACCGCTATGAGGTCACCTTCCATTATGCCAGCTTCGTAGAGCTGGTTCCTAGAGAAGAGGAGCCGCGCAAGGCTGATCTCCATCAGGCTGAGATAATCCTGGGTGCAGGATATCCACGTCGTGCACCTATCGTTACCTGGCTCACGCCTATCTTCCATCCCAATATCAAGCAACCGGAAGGCGCCGTCTGCCTGGGCGTGCTGCGTGAACGCTACCTGCCGGGGTTGGGGCTGGCTCGCCTGGTGCGTATGCTGGCCGAAATGGTGCAATGGCGCAACTTTGACGCCTTCAATCCGTTCAATCGGCAGGCGGCAGAGTGGGCGGTGAATCCCGAGAACTGGCACTATATCCAGGACATCGGCGGACATCCCTTCCAGGGGCCTATTGAGCAATTACTCAAGCAACTGGAATCAGCTAAACAGCCGCCCATCGAATTCCGGCAGTTAACATACGTCCGGTGAAAAAGGAGGCCTGATGCTTAGACCCGAGGTCTATGCAATCCGCAGCTTTATCATCGTCCTCTATGATTCTCATCACCAGCAGTTGGCTCAGTATCAGGTGCCGGTCTCGGTGGTTGCACCCTTTGCCAACCGCCTCTTCAGGGAAATCCTGAATATCCGGGATTGGCGATCTCAGTCTACCTTGCGCGAGCCTTGGTATACCTTGGTGCACCACTACGAACGTGATTTCCAGCGTTCGCCTCTACCTGTGGGCTCTACGTCGCTCTACGGTAAACGTTATAACCCAGACAGCGACCCTGCCCCGGCTATCTACATGCATCCTGACGCCCTGGTTCGCTCCTTTACGGTAAAACTCCTTGACTTTCAAACGGTGCTGTATCAGGGAGAATACAGCGTGGACGATGTCTTCTTGCACGGTGCCCGCTATCTGCTAGACCACCGTATCCAGAAAGGCGAAATACCGGCCGGCAGAGGGCCCTACTACTACACTGTCATGCCCAGCACACAGGCCCTACACCTGGTCTCGGCTGATGTCCTGCCGGAAGAGGCATATCAGGTTGAGGGCGTTTTTCGCTTACCCCCAAGGGTCAAAGACGAGCCGCGCATCAAATTCACGAAAGTGGCAGAACCTCCTTTACCCGAGCGTGCCCCAGCTACCTTTGGCACAGTAGAATCCCACGGCAAGGGTACTCCCCAGGCGGGACGCGTGTTCATGCCGGACAGACTTTATGCCGAACTACGCCATAGTCTCACTTTGAGCCAGAAGGATGAAGAAGGTGGCTATCTCTTGGGCAACGTCTATCGGTTGCCGGGCAGCGCCGAAAAGGAAGATGACGCCAACTTCCGATGGCTGGTAGAGGTCACGGATCTGCTGATGGCCGAGAACACCGTGGGTACACCGGTCATGCTCCTCTTCACCGGCGACACCTGGAGCAGGGTTAGCCGCCGCCGCGATCGCGAGTTTGCCGAACGCAAGTTAGTTGGCTGGTTCCATACCCACCTCTTTCCTGCCAGCGATAGCTTTGGCCTCTCCGGCCTGGACCAAGACATGCACGGCTGGTATCTCTCCAAACCGTGGCAGGTGGCTATCCTGGTCAACCTGGAGAATGGAAACGAACGTACCGTGCGCTGTTATCAGCGTGGCCCAGATGGCGACTTGGTGGAAACACCCCTTGAAGTCTTCTGAGCAGAGGCGTCTGGAGAATTGAACATCCTTCTGGCTCTTGTCTCTGCCCTCTCTCCGCTCTCTAGGGGGTGCTGGTGGCAATCAGGTTTACGAAGGTAGATCAACCTGCAGAGAACCCACCTTTGCCGCAACAATCGCCGCAGGTGGGAATGTGGATCCGGCCGGCCAGCAAGCTGCAGGTGGAAGAGCAGCTCTTCTACTTCCTGCGCTCACTGTGTGCTGGCCGCTTGCCGGCCGACCAGCCGCTGCTGGTGGAACAAGCGACGCTGCAGGCTCTCTACGCCGATCCCCACCATGAATTGGTCGAGGCCCTGCGTTACTGCCTGGATAGCTTCCTGGTGGAGTTGGGGCCAGATGCCGCCCAGTGGGGTGAATTCTCACTCTCGCCAGCAGTCTTGGGGATGGCCCTGGCCACTTATAATTGCCTGATCCCACCCGTAGCCCAGACCGACGAGGCGGCCAAGCGCCTGACCCAATTTGGCGCAGCCCTGGTGCAGACACTTCCCCCAGCCAGGGAACTACCCCAGATCCTCACCTATCATGCCTTGCTGCACCGCTGTACCGAGGCTCTACCAAACCTGACCAATAGCCAGGCTGCCCTGATGCATGCCCTGCTCAACCTCAGCCCCTTGAGCGCGATTTATCACTTGCATCTGCATACGCCGCCGCCCCTGACGCCCCTAGCTGCCGAACTGCTGCCAGGCTGGAAGAATCGTGTTGCGGACCCCACCCCCTGGTCTGGCCTGGCCGATTGGCTAAACGCCTTGACCCCTGCACTGAAACGACCGGCCATCGCCACCTACCTGCGGCGCCGTTGGCTGACCCTGCCGGAGACCCGCCCGGTTTGTCGTAACCTGGGGCTCTTCCTTGAGGCCCTGCGCCGCCACGGGGGCCACCGGGCCTTCATCCTGGACTTCTATGAGGCCTACGAGTACTTTTGCGGCCAGATCATCCAGGATCCATGGTGTGGACCTATCCGCCACTGGTCCGCCCTGGATCAGGCAGAGCGCCTGCTGCGGACCGGCGGAGACAACGAAGTTGCCATCCACCTCAACCGCTGGGGCAATGAGTACTTCTTGAAGTTCCGCCCTCTTATTCAGACTGTGATTGACGATGGCCATCAGCCCACCGATTACAACCTGCTGACCGACAACTTGATCCTGGCCGCCGGCTCCCTGCTGGATCTGGTCACGGAGGACGCCGGCCAGCGCCTGAACCTGGGGAAGATAGCCTTTGCCGGTGAGGAGGGGCCATGAACCATCCCTACGAAGAGTTGCTGTACCGCAGCCGGCAGATCCGACTGCTGCATACTTTGCAAGGGCACAACAACGACGTGGAGAGCGTGGCCTTCTCACCGGATGGCCGGCTCCTGGCCTCCGGCTCTGACGACGAGACCATAAAGCTGTGGGAGGCGGCCAGCGGGCAAGAGGTGCGCACCCTACAAGGGCATACCGGCCTGGTATGGGGCGTAGCCTTCTCGCCCGATGGCCGCCTCCTGGCCTCGGGCTCCTCAGACAACACCGTGCGCCTGTGGGAGACTGTCAGCGGGCGGGTGGTGCGTACCCTGCGGGGGCATTCTGGCGATGTAAATAGCGTGACCTTCTCGCCGGATGGCCAGCTCCTGGCCTTCGGCTCTGACGACGAGACCGTAAAGCTATGGGAGGCAGCCAGCGGACAACTGCTGCGCACCCTGCGAGGGCATACCGGCCGTATATGGGGCGTAGCCTTCTCGCCGGATGGTCTGCTCCTGGCCTCGGCCTCCGATGACCAGACCGTGCGGCTGTGGGAGGCGGCCAGCGGACAACTGCTGCGCACCCTGCGAGGGCATACCCACTCGGCATGGGGCGTAGCCTTCTCGCCTGATGGCCGGCTCCTGGCCTCGAGCTCCGCAGACAACACCGTACGGCTGTGGGAGACGGCCAGCGGACAACTGCTGCGCACGCTGCAAGGGCATACTGACTTGGTGAGGGGCGTGGCCTTCTCGCCGGACGGCCGGCTCCTGGCCTCTGGCTCCTGGGATAACACCGTACGGCTGTGGGAGACGGCCAGCGGACAACCGCTGCGGACTCTGCAAGGGCATACCGAAGTGGCACGGAGCGTGGCCTTCTCGTCCGATGGGCGGCTTCTGGCCTCCGGCTCCTGGGACAACACTGTGCGGCTGTGGGACATCGCCGTCCTGGAGGTGAGCCCCAAGCCGGAAGCCAAACTATACTTCGTGGGCCTCGACCTGGCCCAAATCCAGACACCCCTGCGCCACCACCTGCGCACCCTGCCATTGTGCCACGTGACCGCCCCCACCCTCACCCCAGCCCGCCCTGCCGGCTGGCTGCGCGGCGCCGCTGCCGCCGGCTGGCCCCTGCCCCTGGCCCTGGCACACGACCTGGGTAGCTTGCTCACACAAGCCGCCAACCAGGTGACCATCGCCAAGCCGGCCCACCTACCCTTTGATGAGGACACGGCGGCCTACCTGGCCTTCCTGCAGCGCTTCGCCGCCTACCCATTGGTGCGCCAACTCCCCCTCTGGCGCCCACCGCTCTCGGATGCCGTGCTGAGCGTCGTCCTGGCCCGCCTGGTGGAAGGGCTGCACCTGCCGGAGATCTACCGTCCTCCCACGGGTCCGGAGGGCGTGCGCTTCGTCCGTGCCCTGGCTGCCCGGCTGGAGAGTGCCGATGCGGCCCAACTCTGGCGGCAGACCCCCCTGGACCAGCGGCCCTCCTGGCCTAAGCTCCTGGACGCCAACGCCCTGGCCCGTGTGGAACGCAACCTGCGGGCTCTGGATGGGGAAGAACTGCACTTTCTGGCCCGCTACGGCACCCCCCTGGGGGGCACGCCAGACCCCCGCGACCTGCTGGATATGCTGGCGCTCACCGGTCTGCCGGGGGCGGCCCGCCTGGCTCTGTGTCAGACCCTGCGCCTGCTACCCCTGGTCAGCGAAGTGCGCACGGTGGGTGGGGTGCAGACCTATCCGGAGGGCGGCTACGAGGGTCTGGCCCGCAAGGGCAGTCTGGACAGCCTGCTGCCCACGGAGCTGGCCTACCCACAAGAGCTGTTCCTGCACCGCGTCCTGAACAGCGAGGCCTTGTACTACGGGCGGGAGCGGCCTAGGGAGCGGCGGCGGGAGTTGGTCTACCTGGTGATGCAGGTAGGGTATGGTCTAGGGGGTGATGGGCAGGTGCTGGCGCGGGCCTTGCTCTTGGCCCTGGCGCAGGCCTTACGGCGGCGGGGGTACGAGGTGCTGTACAGCTTTGCCGGGGCGGAGTTGAGCCAGCCGCGGCCCCTGGACAAGCCTGGGGATGTGGGGCGGGTGCTGTACTACTACGAGCCGGTGCTGGTGGATGGAGAGAAGACGCTGCGTGGGGTCTTAAGGGCTTTGCGCGATTGGCGAGAGGAGTACCGTGGGCGGCAGGTGGTATGGGTGTTGGGGGAGTACTTTGACGCCGATGCTGCTGAGGAGCATGCGGCTTTGTACCAGGCCTTGCGGGCGGAGGGTGGGCAGCAGGCGTGGTACGTGCGTCTGGGGGGCAATGGGCGCCGGCCGCTGCCGGTCACGGCGCGCTACTTTGCGCATTGGCAGGTGGTGGAGACGGCGCTGCTGTGGGGTGAGGGGCGGGGGTGAGGTATGGAGGCCTTGCGGAGGCGCTTCCCCTGGCTGCGGGAGGGTGATGAGGTCTGGCTGCGCCTGGAGTTGCTGAGGCGGGCGGCGGTGGGGTATGAGCAGGTAGGGCAGTGGCGGGAGGCGGCGGAATGCTGGGCGGAGATGGGGCAGCTTGGGCGGGCGGGGCAGTTGTATGCTCGTAGTGGTGACCTGGGTCTGGCGGCGCAGACGTTCCTGGTGGCTAGGCGCTATGCGGAGGGGTTAGCCTTGTATCAGGCTTGGGAGGAGCGGCTCTCGTCTGGTGATGTAGTGCAGCGGGTGCGGGCGGTGTTGGGACAGGCAGCCTGTCACTTTTTGGGTGCGGGAGAGGGGGCTGGGCTGTCTGTGGGGGCTGGGCGGGAGCAGTATCAGCGGGCGCGCGTCCTGATGGAGCAAGCAGTAATTGCCAATCGGCCATCGCCCATTCAGATAGCTCGCTGCTGGGTGGCCTTGGGGGAGTATGGGGAGCTAGTAGGGCGGTGTGACTTGGTGGAGGCGGGTTACGAGGGGGCCTTGAGGTGGTATGCGGGGACAGCAGTGGCGGAGGAGAAGGTGGCGGCAGGGCGGGCCTACCTGGCGGCCTTGCGTGGTTGGGGTGATCGGAGCTTGCTACTCTCTGTGGAGGAGCGGCTGGCGGAGGGGATAGAAGAGCTGCCGCTTATCGAACCACGGCTTGAGGATCAGGTAAGCGCCGAGGATGATTGAGCAGCAGCGCCCCTGGCCGGGCACGTCGGTATAGTAAACAGCGTAGCCTTCTCGCCAGACGGCCGGCTCCTGGGACAAGACCATACGGCTTTGGGAGGTAGACACAGGGGCCTAACGACAGGTTCTGGCGGAGCACAATACGGGGGTGAATGCTATAGCCTGGAGCCCGGAGGGGAGCATGGTGTTCTCCCGGGCGAACAATCACTCTGGGCCAGACAGAGAAGAATTGGAAGACGGTGCGGTGCACCTGTGGCACGTAGCCAGCGGGCGCAGCGTGTACGCCCTGCCGCAGTTGAAGGCGCAAGATGACGACTACTGGCCCCACCCGTGCCCTGGCCATCAGCCCGGATGGGCGCCTGCTGGCCACCTACGCGCCGGAGACGCTTGAGGTTATTCAACTCTGGGACATCTCGGCCCTGGACCTGCGGCCAAAAGGCTAGCGGTGAGTGACCAGTAGAATAGAGTCCGCCATCTGACCTGATGCTTGATTGACTGAGGAGACTGCTATGAAAGTCAGACAAACAGAACTTGAACTTGATCTGGGTCAGGCCCAGAGCGAGGCGTTGCGCTACCAGCGCAGCAACCTAGAGGTCACTCTGGCCGCCTTCCTGAGCCTCTACCCGGCGCGGGCCAGGGAGCCTATACCCCAGGAATACTACGGCCAGCCGCTCAAGAACTTTCTACTCAGCCCCAAGACCTTGCGGCCGGGGGCCGGCGTGCCACTGCAGCCGGGCGGCCAACCGGCTAGCGAGTTGCGCCGGACCCTGGACACCCTGTACCAGGCCGATGTGGTCCACCGCAGGGCAGAGCCGGCAACCTACCCGAAGGGCATCAGCGACAACGAAGCCGTGCAGATCGCCTACCGCCACGAACTGGCGGCCGTGACGCGCTTCCTGAAGAATGACCTTTCGGTGCTCATCGTCTGCGATAAAATCTTGACCGAGCACATCTATGAATACGTCTGCCAGCGGGCCGGCAAGAGCGTGGTGCTGGACGAAGCCCCTCCGGAGAGCGGGCAGGGCGGCAGCCACGAGGCCCTGGAGCGGGCCATGCAAGGTGGGCGAGGCAGCCTTCAGGACATCCTGTCTAGGTTGATCCGCGGTCTCAAAGACGGACAGGTGCTCGTTCTGCGCAGCGTGGACATCCTGGATACCCCGCCGCTGATTGAGGTGCTCTACCAGAACACCAGCAGCGGCAAGAAGCCCCAATTCCTGGGCTTCCTGGACCCTTCGCTGGAGGCCAAGAAGGTCCTCACCGATCGCTTCGCCATCCGGGTGGCCGTTATGGGGCTGCCGCGCCACATCCAGCCCGATGCAGACAAGCCGCCGGTCTACACAGTCACCTGCCTGATTACAGCCCACGAGCGCCAGTGTTTTAAGGAGTTTGACCCTGAGGGGCTGTATAAGAACGTTGCTGGTCTCAATGCCATCCAATTCCGCAACGCCATGCGCTACGTGGGTGCGGAGGTTAGCACATGCAGTCCCTCGCGGAAGATCTACGATGTCATTCGCCAGTTCAAGACCTCGTCTTCAGACGAGATAGAGATTCCCGATACCACCTTTGACGACATCGGCGGTTATGACCGGGTCAAGCAGGATCTACAGCGTATCGTGGCCCTGACCACAGGACGCATCCCGGGTATAGACGAGGAGGAGCGCAAGAAGCTCATCCCCAGGGGCTTCATTTTCCATGGGCCACCAGGTACTGGCAAGACCCTCTTTGCCAAGGCCATCGCCAACGAGATGAACGCCACTATCCAAATGGTCTCTGGGCCAGAGATCATGGATAAATATGTAGGCCAGAGTGAAAGCAACCTACGGCACATCTTTGCCACTGCCCGGCGCAACGCCCCCTCGGTGATCTTCTTTGACGAGTTTGACAGTGTTGCCAGCCAGCGCAGCACCTACGCCGACGGCGGTGCGCGGGCCAACAACGCCGTGGTAGCCCAACTCCTGACCGAACTGGATGGCTTCCGGGAAGACCAAGCGGTGCTGGTCATCGGCACCACCAACCGCCTGGACATCATTGACGAGGCCCTCTTGCGCCCATCGCGGCTGCAGCCTATGGAGATTGGCTTGCCCGATTACTCAGCCCGCCGCAGCGTGGCCAACATTCACGCCCAAAAGTTCGGCGTGGATGTTTTGCTGAGGGACCTTTGTCAGTTGACCACTGAACATCTGCCCGCCTGGGAGGAAAAGGGAGAGATACCTCAAGCCTTTCTGGATGCTCTCTTCGCCAAGCATCCCTCTTGCCGGACACGTTACGAGGCCCAGGTTCACCATTCTGGCTTCATGCGGGAACTGCAAGGGCTTTTCAAGCTTGTTGACGCGGCCCAGGTCAAGAGCCGTCCCACGGGGGCCGTAGGAGAAGAGAACCCCCAGCTGCTACAAGTAGAGCAACGGCTTTTGGAGATTGCCCGCAATTATGGACTGGACCTCACCCGGCCTGACCAGCCTGATCTGGCCGATCCGCGCCTGGTGGCCCAACTGCAGCCCATGCAGGCTGATCTGCAAGACCTCTTTAGGCTGATTCAGGGGCAGCGCAGCCAGAAGGGGGGCTTCTCCCCAGAGGTCTTCTGGAATAGCATGTTAGATCTGATCGCCGAGTACACCGAGGGATTCAACAATGACGAGATCCGGGCTATCTTCCAAGAGTCCAGCCTGGAGCATCACTTGGAGGGGCAGTTGATCACAACGCGCTACTTGGGCATGAAGATTGGCTTGATTCGCAAGCGCCGCGACGAGCGGCAGGTCACTCATCTCTCCACAACGCGCGGCCGTCATTAAATCAAATAAGTTGAAATGACAGGAGACAAGCCATGTACGATCAGAGGACAATAGACATCCTGGACGATGTGGAACACGTCGCCAATCTGTTGAAAAGCACCTTTGTAGCCAAGGACGAGCTGATAGAATTGCTGATCATCTGCGCCCTGGCCCAGGAGCACCTGCTCATTGTAGGCCCCCCCGGCACAGCCAAGTCGGAGTTGATCAAGCGTTTCGCCTTGCTCTGCAGCAGCGATGGCGCATCGGCCAACAGCGAGCGCATTGGCTACTTTGAGTACCTGCTTACCCGCTTCACCGAGCCTAATGAGATCTTCGGGCCTGTGAACATCGCCTCTTTCCAGCAGGGGGCGGGCGCCCGCCGCTATACTGCAGGTATGCTGCCCTGCGCGGAGATCGCCTTCCTGGATGAGGTCTTCAAGGCTAACAGCGCCATCCTTAACGCCTTGCTCACCATCCTTAACGAGCGTATCTTCTACAACGGCGGCCAGCGCGACAGTGTGCCCTTGATCTGCGCCATTGGTGCCACCAACGCTGTGCCGGACGACGTGGAGCTGGCCGCCCTTTACGACCGCTTTCTGCTGCGGGTCTGGACAGACAACGTGGAGGAGTCCCTCTTCTCCGAGCTCTTCCAGCACGGCTGGAAGCTGGAGCGGGACCGCATTGGCGGTGGCTACGATTTGCGCTTGATCAACATCACTACTACCGATGCTTTGCGCGCCCTGTACCAAGCCCTGGAGGGGATAGATCTGAGCCCTATCGCCCAGCCCTACCGTGAAGTAGTGCGCCGCATCCGGGTGGAGGGTATCCATTTGAGCGACCGGCGGGTGATCAAGCTGCTCAAGCTCATTGCTGCCTCGGCCCTGCGGCACAAGCGTGAGGGCGCCAACCCCGGCGACTTCTGGGTGCTGCGTCACGTCTGGAACGATCCGGAGCAAATTCCGCACTTGCAGACCATCGTGGATCCCTACGTGCAGGCCTTCCAGGGCGACGTCTGGAGTGCGGAACGACGCCTGGAGGAGATCCAAGGCGACCTGACCCTGCTGGAGGCGCAGCAGGCTCGCCTCAAGACGGACACCGATTACGTAGATTTCCTGCAGCAACTGGAGTCGCTGCGCCACGAGTTGTTGCGCCACAGCGCCGGTGGCGCCAAGGCCACGGCCGAGGATCGGGCTCAGCGCGATGCCCTGCTGGAACGCATCAAGGCCTTGATTGACGGCTTGATGAGGCTGCTGGAAGTGAATATGTAAACTCTCGGGGTCTACAAGATGCCGAGAGTCTTGACCCAATATTGAGGGAGGCAAGCCATGTGTAATCCCCGCCGCGTGATGATCCACCTGGCTCGAACGATAGAGCAGGCCTGGCGCACCACAGTGGAGCAGGCGGCTACAGCCCGGGACGAAGTCCGGCAGTTGGCCCGCATTACTGCTGATATCCCCTTGGATGCAGAAATGGGCGACCGGGCTTTGCAGATGTTAGAGCGCATTATGCAGGGCGAGTTTGAGGGCTTTGAACCCTGGGAGCGCGACAACGAAGGCAACTACCGCCGTAGTCTGGGCGACGTGACGCTCATCTACCGGTCGGGCAGCCACCAGTTGATCGTGGAAGCCAGTCTGGCCGAATTGATCACCGCCGAGGCCCGGGCCACTGCCGAGGCCAGCGGCTTTACTGTGGGCGAGGTAGCTGTAGAGGCCGTAGGTCGCTACTATAGCGACGGTTGGGGTGGGCGTACCGAGAAGCGCGCCCGGGCCGAGGCTCAGGCCGAGGCCGAGCGCATGCTGGCGCAGGCCATAGAGGCCCTGCACCGACAGCAGCGCACCCCCGAGATCCAGGCCGCCGAGGCTGAAGCCCGAGCTAGTGCCGAGCAGCAGGCCGCCGCCGAATTGGAGCGACACCGTGCTGAGGTGCGCGAGGCCCTGCGCCAGCGCCTGCAGGTCATCCTGGCCAATGCCGAAGATCGCGTCTATCACACCATGAACCGGTTGGTGGGCGAGGCCTACCGGCGTACACTGATCCAACTGGTACAGGAGAACGGGGGCCGCGTGCTCACCGACGAGCGCAGCGGCTCCGTCATGAACCTGGAGTTGGAGTTATTCTGATGGCAGATACACCTGCACGCCCACCGGTGCGCATCCGCTTCCACTTTAACGTGGATACCGGCGAGATGGATCTCATTGTAGACGATAGCTCTCCCGACGGTTCCGAGGAATACCACGATAAGGTGACCCAGGCCATCGCCAGTTACCTGGCCCGCAACCCGGAAATTGAGGATGCCGGACACATCCGTGGCCGCCTGGACCGGGAGTGGCAGGCCCTGGTGGCAGCCTATGAGCAGAAGGAAAAGCAAGCCAGGCAAGAGGCCCTTAAGGATGGGTAGAGAAAGGTAGTCGTCGCATGGAAGACCCTTACGCCGACCTGCTGGCCCGCAGCCAGGAGATCCGCCTGCTGCATACTTTGCCAGGGCACACCGACGATGTTGAGGGCGTGGCCTTCTCGCCGGATGGCCGGCTCCTGGCCTCCGGCTCCGATGACCGTACCGTGCGGCTGTGGGAGGTGGCCAGCGGGCGGCCGCTGCGCACCCTGCAAGGGCATACCTACTCGGTATGGGGCGTGGCCTTCTCGCCGGATGGCCGGCTCCTGGCCTCGGGCTCCTGGGACCAGACCGTGCGGCTGTGGGAGGCGGCCAGCGGGCAACTACTGCGCACTCTGGAAGGTCACACCGGCAACGTGAATGGCGTGGCCTTCTCGCCGGACGGCCGGCTCCTGGGATGACACCATGCAGCTGTGGGAGGTTGCCAGCGGGCGGGAGGTGCGCACCATGCAAGGGCATACCGACTGGGTGTGGGGAGTGGCCTTCTCGCCGGATGGTCGGCTTTTGGCCTCAGGCTCCGATGACCAGACCGTGCGGCTGTGGGAGGTGGCCAGCGGGCAACTGCTGCGCACCCTGGAAGGGCATACCAACTGCGTAAACAGCGTCGTCTTCTCGTCGGATGGCCGGCTCCTGGCCTCCGGCTCCGATGACCAGACCGTGCGGCTGTGGGAGGTGGGCACAGGGGCCCAACGGCAGGTTCTGGCGGGTCATAAGACAGACGTGAGAGCGATCGCCTGGAGCCCGGAGGGGAGTATAGTGTTCTCCCGAGTGGGCGTTTCTGCACAGTCAAGCGAAGATGGTGCGGTGCACCTGTGGCACGTAGCCAGCGGGCGCAGCGTGTAGCCCTGCCGCAGTTGAAGGCGCAAGGTGACTCGTACTGGTCCACCCGTGCCCTGGCCATCAGCCCGGATGGGCGCCTGCTGGCCACCTATGAGCCGGAGACGCTTAGGGTTATTCAACTCTGGGACATCTCGGCCCTGGGTCTGCGGTCCAGGGGTAAGGACGTGTATCTTCACCCTTGATGGTCTCATAGCGAGGTTGTTGTATGGCACAGTGCGAAAAGATCCTTGATACCGGCGAACGGTGCAGCAATCAGGCCGTTCCAGGCTCCCGGTACTGTCAGACCCATGGGCGCATCACTTTCCGGCCGGTCAAGAAGCCGGCAGATACCGCGCCACCACCCCCGCCGCCTCCGCCAGCGCCGGTCAAGGCGAAGCCAGCGCCCGAGAGACCGCGGCCGGCCTGGAAAGCCGTACCCAGCCCGGCCGGGCAAGCGCCTTCCTTTCCTGGCCTGCACCCTGACGAGCGCAATATCCTGGTAGCGCCACAGGGTATCATCTGGCTGGAGGCTCCTCAGCAAGGTGCGCCACTGGGGCAGTTCAATCGGCTGGTGCGTCTCATGGGCTTCCTCAGCCAGGCTGTTTCCCTGCCCGGCCAGGTCAGGTTGTTGCGCCATGGTGAAGCAGGAGGTATTTTGCTCTACCTTTCGCCTGCCCAGACCACGGCCCCCAGCCTATCGGTCTTCTATGATGCAGCGTCAGCAGCCGCCCGGCTGGTGGATGGGCGTCTCTATATCGGGCAAGGCAACGCTTTCGTCCAGTATAGGGACGACGGCGCGCCCCGGGGCTACGACGTACCTGCCTTCAAAGTACACGACGACAAGAAAGAACTGCTGCTGGTGGCACACTGGGGTAGCAGAATCCTGACACCGTCTGATCTTGCCGAAGTCTCTCTGGCCGAGTTCTGTTTGCAGGTGGTGCCCCTACTGGACGTAACTGGCGCGCCACCAGAGGAGGTCTACGCCCTGATCCCGCCGTCCCTCTATCCTGCTCTGGCCAGGTACTTTCGCGCCCATCACTTGCGCTACAGCCTGGCCCGTCTTCAATCCCATGTGGGCGAAATAATCCTGTTTGAGATCAGTCCACGTCAGGATGCTCCCGCCGGCCAGGCTGTGCCATCCTTCGTCCTAGATTATCTGGCACGTCTACCACGCGTTGCCCTATTGGTGCAGGTACACCAAGCTGGCAACCAGCGCATCTTACTACAATGGCGGCACCGCTACCCACTACATATCCCTCACGTGGCCGCCGCTTTTGCTCCTGATGATCTGGTTTTGCTGGTGACTGATCATTATCCCAATCTGCGCGTCAATCCCGCGCCGCAGTTCTTCAATGGCGACCAGTTGATGGATGTTCATGCCCCCCAGCCTTCTACACTCAACCTTAAGCCACGACCAGCCGCTGATACCCCTGCCTTGAGGCTGCCTGTCCTGCTGCTTCCGGACAACGGCCCCACACCGCCCATCGCGGCGCTGATCTTGGCTACCGAGGAGTTGATCTGGCTACGCCAGCTTCTCTATCGGCTGCCTGGCGAAGCCTTCAGTGCCTACTCTCTATGCCAGGGGCAAGAAGGCGCTGTGCTGGTAGGAGGCACCAAGCCAATAGAGGGTATTCCTTTTGGACTGCCTTTGCGCCGCCTTGGCGATACAGAACTCTTCATCCCCCTGCGCAGCCACTTTGTGCCCAACCTGCCGTGGGAGGTTCTACGTCACACCTTGGAGATTCAAGATAGCGTGTACACCTTCCTGACAGCCGATTATCGGCTTGACCTGCCGGTGGCCGTCTTCTCTCCTCTCTCGCGGGCGCTGGCAGCCGATCCCAACCGGCCTCGGGTCAAGTTCAACTTGCGCACTGGGGTATCCCTGCCCGATGTACGCTGGACGCAGCAAGCACCACCAGTGGAGGAATGGCCACTAAAGGAACCGGCACCAGGCAGAAGCGAACCACCACCAGTGGAGGAATGGCCACTAAAGGAACCGGCACCAGGCAGAAGCGAACCACAACCAGCGGAGGAACGGCCACTAAAGGAACCGGCACCAGGCAGAAGCGAACCACAACCAGCGGAGGAACGGCCACTAGAGGAACCGGCACCAGCCAGAAGCGAACCACCACAAGTGGAGGAACAGCCACTAGAGGAACCGGCACGAGGCAGAAGCGAATCACTACTTGCAAGACTCTCAAGACTCTTCTCCAGCCCAAGCCAGAGCCCTGCCCAGCCAACCTCAACACTATCTCCCACGGTGGAGACCAAACTTGACCTGGCTGCCTATTGGCATGAGCAGGCCAGAGCCTATGAAGACGCCAAAGATTTTCTGGCAGCGGCGGTATGCTACAGTTTCCTTAACGATGTCAGCAACAGTGCTCGTTGCTATCGCCTGGCGGCAGTTGCAAGTTCGACCCGGAAACAGCAGGGCGAATAGCCAGATGTTCTGGGTCGTGTTTGAGTAGGAATTATGAACGGACAACCAACCATCGCGTATGTAACTAATTTGCCTGATCTGATAACCCTAGAGGATTATCGGTCCTCTAATCGTCAAAAGCTTGTCCGCTTCAGGCTGACCATAACCGATGAGGGTATAGAGATTATCGGGGATAGCTCATACCCACACGGGCTAGAAGAACTGCTGACAGCGTTAAGCCCTAGGACCATTGAGATGGTTTTATGCGGCTGATCTACCGATGGTTGATTCTTGTGTACTACGCTGAGTTAGATGGGAACATGTAACCACTTTGGTGCTCTGGAGATCAATACGGGCAGCTATCTTGGCAGGCCGAAGATGACCTTCTCCACCGTGTTGGTTGATTCTTTCCCGACGATGGTATGGTCCTCCAAAATCTCCTCTCAGATGAGACTCCCCAGGCGCATTGTTACCTCACTTTCGGCTAACCACGCCCGGCTCGCCAGCGCCGTTGCAGGGCGGCTTTCAGACGCTGCCAGTGCTGCCGGGCCGGGCTGGCCTGCTGCGGCCCGATGTCGTGGCGGCTGTAGCGTGCCTCCTGGAAGGCGGTGGTGAGTGGCCAGAGGTCGTCCTGGACCTCCGGTAGCCGCGCCTGGAGGGTCTGGCCGTACTCCTGGGGCGTCTGCCCCGGCCCCCGGCGATAGCCCAACCGCCCGGCTCGTTCCAGAATGGACAGGTAGAAGTAAACGATCAGCTCGCGGGGCCCCAGTCGGCGCAGGGAGAGCCAGCGGGGGCGCGGCCCCATCGCCCCCGGCCGCAGCCCCAGGCGGGCGGCCACGGCGCTGCTGGCGGCGCGCACGGCACGGCGGGTCGCGCCGCCTAAATATCGCCACAGGCTGAGCAGCGCCTGCCCCCAGGCGCGCAGCCGGGCGAAGAAGCTGCCGGCAGCCCCTTGCCCCAGCCGCCCCTGGCGATGCGTGAGCAAGGCATAAACAGAATAGCCGACGATCCCCAGGATGAAGCCCCAGAAGAGCAGCGATTTGCCCACCTCCAGCCAGGCCGGCATCGCCCCCGCCGGGACGCTGGGCAGGACAGGCCGCGGCGGGGCGATCGTCGGCGGCGTGGGTGCTGTCTGTTGGAACAAGGCGAAAAGTGGCGAAAGCAAGAGCGCGAACAGCATGAAGATCAGTTGCAGGAATAAGGAGGCGACGAACATCACGATGCTCATCAGGGTCAGCACTACGTCCGCCAGGGTCAGGGAGTAGGCCGTGGGCAGGAGCAGGGCCAGGAAGAGCACCAGGAGCAGGAAGACCCCCACCAGGGGCGCCCAGCGTCGCCCCACCAGCGGCGAGACCGCGGTCTCTTCTACTTGCCATAAC
>Ga0194113_10003335_pt1 | contig 21610 bp, 19 predicted proteins | sample TA2MahC200mmetaG_FD_146193 | JGI IMG/M metagenome (GOLD analysis project Ga0194113, IMG submission 146193) | Freshwater microbial communities from Lake Tanganyika, Tanzania - TA2015017 Mahale Deep Cast 200m | ecosystem: Environmental > Aquatic > Freshwater > Lake | place: Tanzania: Lake... | reverse complement strand
ATAGCTACGGCGCTCGATGGGGCCGTAGCGCCTGGCCAAGTTCTCGATTTCTTCTGGGTTGATCAGGCCTGCGATGTCCAATTTAGAGCCCCCCTTGCCGATCTTTGATTTGTCAAATCGGCAATCGTAAATCAAAAATCGAAGGTTAGCGTTGACTGAGCACCATCACAAAGTGGGCCACCGCCTGGCCGGCTTCTTCCAGCAGTTTCGGGTCCAGGTGGTCCAGCGTGTCGGCCGGCGTGCCGGAGAGCTCGTCCCCCGGTCGGGTCACGACCAGGCCCTGGTAGGATTTGTGGACTTGTGGCTCACTGTGGCGCAAGCGGCTGTAGTTGGAGACGAAAAAGAACAGCCAGTCGTCCAATGGCTGTGTGCGCACGCCGAAGCGACGCGCACTTTGGTCGAAGGCACGGGCCGGGCCAGTCCCCGCTTCCAGGCGGGTCAGACGCGACTCACCCGCTCCCACCTCATGGACGATCACTGCTGTCCAGATGTCTGAGCGGGAAGTCGGGAAGACCGGGTCGGTGACGAATTGGCTGCCTCCCCCTTCATCGAAGGCTGCAAAGACCACCGTGCGTTTGGGGATCAGCTCCAGGTCGTGCATCAGCCGGGCCGTCTCCAGCAAAACGGCGACGCCGCTGGCGTTGTCGTCAGCGCCGGGGTAGATCACTCCATCCTGCGGGGGGCGTCCGGTGTAGGTGGCCGCTACCAGGATGCGTTCCCCCCGGCTTTCCCCGCCCAGGCCGGGGATGTAGCCGATGATGTTGGTGGCTGACACTTCCTCGTACAGCAGGCCGTATGTCAGCCGGACACGCAGGCCGGTGGGCAACATAATCTGCTCCCCGGCCTTCATTGTCGCCTGTAGTTGCCCCACATCCATTCCTGCCTCAGCCAGCAGTTGGCGGGCGGCGGACTCGCCAATGAGGAGGTTGGGGAAGGAGGGCAGGGATTCTATGCCCATGAAGCGACCGCGGTCGAAGGGGGGAGCCTGATCGTTGTCCGCCAGTTCGTCGTCGGGCACCAGGCGGAGCACCCCTAAGTAGGGGGCAGGGCCATGCCAGGGCATACCCAATTCCTCCTCTGGATCGAGCAACAGCAGGATTTCACCACCGAATATCATGTTGCGGCCGATGTTCCCCTGCACCCTGAGTTCCCCCTCTGTACTCCCCTCCGCATGGAAGGCTTGCCGGGGGTCGAAGGAGAGACCGCTGGTCAGCCGCAGTTGCGGTTCCCCGCTCTCGTCCAGTAGCTCCAGGAGCGGAGCGGCACTGACCCGCCCGCGAATGGCGGTATAGGGGTGAAAGTAGGTCCCCTCGCGGGTGATAGGGGTCAATCCCGCTTGCTCGAACTGGGTGGCGATGTAGTCAGCGGCCTGGGTTCCGCCCTCGGAGCCGGTGGGCCGCCCCTCCAGCGCTGGTTGGGTGAGATGAGCGATGTCATCCCAGGCCCGGTTCACGTCGAACTGGCGGGCCAGCCCGGCGAGCTGGGCCTCGACGCCGGTGTTCTGCAGGAGAGCGCGGGCGCCCAGGAGGAGCAGCGCCACGACGATCAACAAGCGGAGCACCGACCAGCCGCTGGGGTGGAACCGTCCCCGCTCGATGAACCGCTGCAGGCCGTAGCCGAACAGGTTGCAGCCCAGGATGGCGGCGAAGAAGGCCAGGGCCGGGGCCAGGGGAAACCAGGGGTACGAGCGGAACCAGCGCCAGGAGGTGCCTAGCATGGCCCCCCAGTCGGGCACGTCGAAGTAGTGGCGCACCTCCCACGTCGCCATGTCGAAGCCGGTGCGCCCGCCGCCGATGAAAACGTGCAGGAAGCCCAGTTCCCCCAGCAGGAGCAGCGCAGCTCCCATCTCCAGCGCCGCCAGGGCCAGCAGGGTCGGCAATAGGTTGGGCAACACGTGGCGGCTGAGGATGCTGGGCGAGCTCAGCCCCACCGCCCGCGCGGCGGTGATGTAGAGCCGGTTGCGGATGGTCAGGACGTGGCCGCGCACGATCTGGGCGATCTCCCCCCAGCCAACCACCGCCAGGGCCACGACGAAGGCCGTTTGTCCCCTGCCGACGCCGATGGCAGATAGCACCAACATGGCCAGGATCAGGCTGGGGATGGACGCCCAGAGCTCGGCGACGGCGCCAACGGCTCGGTCGAAGAGACTCCCCGGCCACCAGCCGGCGAACGTCCCCAGGAAGAGTCCCAGCAGTAGCCGCACTATAGTGGCCACGAAGGCCATGACCAGCGTCACCCGGGCTCCGTAGAGGAGCAGGGAGAGCTGATCCCGGCCCAGGTCGTCGGTCCCCAGGGGGTAGAGTTCGCTGGGGGGAAAAGGCGCCTTGTGCAGCTCTCCGTCAATCCACTGCAAGCGCTTTACCAGATAGGGGTTGTGGGGAGCAACGTCTGGCCCTACGACGGTGGCCAGGACCAGGAGAGCCACCAGCAGCGAGCCGATGACGAAGTAGGGATCCCGCACCGCCCGCCCCAATCGCTGCCAGAAGGTGAGGGGTTTCATACTGTGCCTCCCTCCGCAGCCCGCAGGCGGGGGTCTACCAACAGGTAGAGGATATCCAGGAGCAGGTTGACCAGGACGAAGAGGAGAACCAGGGGCATGGTCATGCCGATCACGGCGATGGCATCCTGAGCCTCGATGGATTTCAGCAGCCGCAGGCCGATGCCCGGCCAATTGAAGATGTACTCCACGATGGGGAGCACGGCCAGGCTGAAGCGAAGCGAGACGCCCACGGTGGTCATGAGGGGCACCCCCGCGTTGCGCAACACGTGCCGCAGGAGGATCAGGCGGGGCAGCAGTCCTTTGGCTACGGCAGTGCGGATGTAATCGGATTCCAGGATCTCTACCAGGGCGTTGAAACTGAGGCGCGTCACCGCGGCGGCCGGGCGGGCGGCCAGTACGAGAGCAGGCAAGATTAAGTGCAAGTCCCAGCCAAAGCCGGAGATGGGGACGATGTGCTGGCCGGTGGACTGATAGAGCCAGACGGCACCCCAGATCAGCAGCATGGCGGCGAAGAAGCTGGGAGTGGAGATGCCCAGCACGGAGGCAAAGAGCAGCAGCTTAGACAGGTTGCTGGTCCGTCGGAGGGCGGCAATGATCCCCAGGATGAGGCCCAGCAGCGCGGCCAGGGTCAACGCGAAGGCCAGCAAGCCCAACGACTTGGGCAAAGCGCGGCCCACATCCTCAGCTACGGGTGTGCCCGCGATGGACTGGTGGCCGGAGGCGATGGTCCCCATGTCGCCCTGGGCCAGCCCTCTGAGGTAATCAGCGGTGAAGCCAGCGGCCGGGGGCACCGCTGACGGCAGCGCCTGCAGGTTGCCCTCTTGCCCAAGGTTTACGGCCAACGCCACCAGGAAGACCAGAGCGACCAACAGCACAGGAATGGAAAGCAGCCGCAAGCCAAATCGCAGAAGCACATCAACCTCCCTGTTGCATCAACACGCAACACGCAACACGCAACACGCAACACGTTTTCACGTTTCATGCCTTCATTCCCTGGTCACATCCCCCACCGTCCACTGGCTGACGAATTCCTGATCGGAGATGTCGCCATTGCCCCACGCCTCCAGGCTTGGCCAGCCGATGGCGGTCACTCTAAGCCCCACCTCGCCCTCCCCAGCGGGCATGACGGCCAGGCGTATTCCACCATTGACTGGGGGCTGAACCCTGGCTATGGCTCGGGCCGCAGTCAGGGCGATAAGCACCGTCTGGGCGTTAAACACGCTGCTGTCAACGTCGTAGGAACTCGAGTAGCGGATGGAGGCTGATCGCGATTCCTGTCCTATGCTGATCCTCAGGGTGTGGGAGGCAATCCCGCGAGCGGCTATCTCCTGTTTGATCAGCGCGATGGCCTCGGCATCTGTCAGCGGGCCGGGCGTAGGCGGCTGAGTAGGGGTCGGGGGTGGTGCAGTAGTCGGCAGGGGAGAGCTGGTAGGGGTTGGCGGGGGGGACTGACAGGCCATTATCACCCAGCCAAGAAGGCAGAGAGCGATGCCAGCGACAACGAGAGGTCTCATTACATCCATTCCTGTTTCGAGTTTTGAGTTGCGAAACCCGAAACTAGAGCTATGCCATGCGAGGGGCCACGTAGATGATCAGGGTCAGGAAGGAGTCAACAATGGCGTAGATGAAATAGGCGACAAAGATGGATTGGCTGTGGGCGCGCTTCAAGTAGGCCCACACCGCCCCCGCGGCTACAGCGGCCAGAAGCAGCGGAAGGATCCACCGCCCCAGGACGAGGCCCAATGAAGGCGATAGCAGAGAACCGAGTGGAGGTTGATTCAGCAGGTCAGGGAAGATGAGAAGTTTGGCGAGCAGTTGTAAGAGCATGGCCAGAACCAGGGCCTTGAGGCCGTGGGGATCTGAGACCTCGGATTCCTGGGTAGTCAAAGCGAAAAGGGCCAGCCATCCAAAGGGGATGAGCAGCCAATTCAAGATGAGGGGGACAAAGAACAAAGCGGAAAAGACACGCATCACCCCACCCAGGATTCTGTCCAGCACGTCATAGGCGGTGATGCGGTTGAGTGTTTCTTTGGCCTGCGGCGAGGTGCTGGCGTATACAACGTGGTAACGCTCGAAACCCGCCGTGTCGATCCACACCAGGTGGAGATTTCCTTCATTATCAACAGCTATGTTCGGCCGCACCGAAGCACTGCGGCTGGCATTGACGATTTCCTGCCCCGTGGTCCGTTCTGGCTCCACGTCAACCGTCGCCATCTGGAGGGTTTCCACGTTGCCCGGGCCGCGCACCTGGGTGAAGAAGGCCAACGCCTGGTGGGTTGGCTGCCCCCTCAGGAATTGTGGCTGGCCTGTCATACTCGGGTCAACCCCCCGCACGTGGACTGGCTCGTTTGTCACCGTGGGCGGGTTGTAGTCGAATGGTTCCGTGGCCTGGCGCTGGCCCAAAACAGGCTGGGGGAACACCTGGTAGAAGGTGAGGTTTAGAACTTCTGTCCTTTCGCGCACCTCGAGCACCCAGGCCAGGTACACCGAGCTCTCGTCCAGTCCCAGCCACGGCCCGTCGAATGCTGCGCCGGCCGTTGGCCGGCCCAGCAGGCTCATCTGGATCAGGGGTTCGCTCGCCAGGATGTCTGGACCCAGCAAGCGGCGTTGGGGATCGTAGACAGCGTAGTGGAATGTGGGCTTGTCTGGCTCCAATTCCGCTCTCCAGGCCAGGTGCACGAAACCATGTTGGTCTATCTGGGCCGCCGGCAGTAGTCCGTATGGGATCAGCATTTCTGCCGGGACGACGACCTCCCCCGACCAGTCCAGCGCAGCGTGGTAGCAGCCAGGGCGGACGTAGACGTTGTCAGACCAAAAGAGCTCTACGGTCTGGCCCACAGGATCGAGGACCATCGAACTGTGGGACACCCGCCGTTCGGGCGGCGAGAGGGCGGTTGCTTCCTGGAGCACTTCGCCATCGGCTGATAGGCGGGCGTAGAAGAGTTGCACGCTTTGTTCCCCCCTATCCAGCCAGAAAAGGTGCAATTGACCGCTAGGGTCTAGCAGCAGTTGGGGCTTCATGGGGGATTTGACGCTCAGGTCAAGAGGCTGTTGGGTGACGACTTCAGCGTGTTCATTCAAGTGGGCGAACTGCAGCTCACGTGCAGGTCCTACCCATGTCAGGAAGCTATTCCCTGCCTCGTCCACCTGCAAGGCCACCTGGTTGTTCAGGATGGCCGTGCCCAGCAGCTTTCCGTTGCTCCACTGGGACGAAGCGCGGGGGGTCGTACTAGGGGTCAGCCCACAGCCCGTAGCTATCAGAGCTAACGAGATCAACCCGGCCACCAGGGGGAGTCGTAGACAGGGATTTCTACCTCGTTCCATATATCCTACCTCTGTAACTGTTTGGGTGGACGGCAGGGGCGAGCCTCAACGTGCCAGGCACTTGCGAATAGCCGAGCGATTGAGCGATCTCACCTGGCTTGGAGGCACTGCAACCTTGAAGAAGCCCATGAAAGTGCCTGGCACGTCAATGCTTACCTTATTATGCACAAGCGGAGAACGTGGTTCCCCGCCTGACGAGAGTAGTATCCAGACTTTGTGTCCCGTGTGTTTGCTACATCATGCCCCGCATTTGCGGATCCAGGGCATCGCGCAGGCCGTCGCCCAGGAAATTGAAGGCCAGCATGACCAGGGAGAGGGTGATGGCCGGGAAAAAGATCAGATGGGCATCGGTTCTCATGGCCCGCCAGCCCTCGTTGATCATCTGTCCCCAACTGGGGAAGGGGGGCGGCACACCCAGGCCGATGAAGCTCAACGTGGCCTCGAACATGATCAGGGTCGGCATGTTCAGGGTGACGGCCACGATGATGGGGCCGAGGCTGTTGGGCAACAGGTGACGGGCGATAATGGTGACGTCCCTGGCTCCGACCATGCGCGCTGCCTCCACGAATTCTTTTTCCCGCAGGGAGAGGAATGAGCCGCGCACCAGGCGTGCCATGCCCATCCAACTGACCAACCCAATGCCCAGCACCAGGTTGCGTATGGCCGGCAGGCCGGTCGTAGAGCCCAGGATGACCATGATCAGAATGATGAACAACAGGGTGGGGAGGCCATACAAGATGTCCACGATGCGCATCATGATGGTATCCACCCGACCGCCCGCGTAGCCAGATATGGAGCCATAGACTAGGCCGAAGGTCATGATCACCAGGGAGCAGAAGATGCCTACCGCCAGGGACACGCGGCCGCCGTATATGATGCGGCTGAAGACATCCCGCCCATATTTGTCGGTGCCCATGATGTGCGGAAACCTGCCTTCGTCTACGCGCTGCAGGCTGGGGCTGGCCCTGGTGTTTTCGAAATCAACCTCCTTGTAGCCATACGGGGCCAGCAGAGGTTGGGGCGGACGGTTCAAGGCCCAGGATATGAAGCCATCGTCGGCGAAGACGGCGGCCACGAAAACGATGATGATAAAGATGCAACTTGCCAAGGCTGCTCTGTTGCGCAGCAGCCGCCGCCAGGCATCTCGCCACAGACTCTCTGGCGGGCGGGTGAACTCCCATTCCGCGGCTCTTTTTCTACCCTCAACTATGGCCACTGCTTCACTACTCATAATTCTCCTCGAAAAGTGATCAGGAAATCAGGGATCAGGGACTAGGGATCAGGGACTAGGGATCAGGGACTAGGGATCAGGGACTAGGGATCAGGGGCTTGTCCCTAGTCCCTTGCCCCTTGTCCCTTGCACGATGATTACTCAAAACGGATACGCGGATCGAGAAAGGCGTAAGAGATATCCACCAGGATGTTCATGATGACCAGGATCACCGCATAGACCAGCATGGTACCCATGATCAGCGTGTAGTCACGATCGGCGATGCTGGTGACAAAGAAGCGGCCGATGCCCGGTATCGAAAACACGTGCTCGATGATGAAAGAGCCTGTCAACCAGGCGGCCATGAGCGGGCCCAGGACGGTGGTCACAGGAATCAGCGAGTTCTTGAGGGTGTGGCCCCAAATCACCGCCCGTTCCCGCAGCCCTTTGGCTCGGGCGGTGCGGATGTAGTCCTGCCGGATCACCTCCAGCACGCTGGCTCGGGTCAGGCGGGCGATGAGGGCCGACCCTCCCGTGCCCAGGGTGATGGCCGGCAGGATCATGTGGCTGAACCAATCCCAGAGATCCTTGGTGCCCCAACGGGCCAGGGGGAGAGCTGGCAGACCACGCAAGCTCAGCCAGAGCATGGCCAGTATCAACATCAGTCCCAGCACGAAGTTGGGGATGGATACGCCCAGCATGGCGAGGAACATGCTGATATAGTCAAAAATGGTGTTCTGCTTGAGGGCCGAGATGATGCCCAGAGGAATGCCTATGCTCACTGCAATAATGACGGCTAACATGCCCAACTGGGCCGAGACCGAGACGGCCGCCTTTGTTATCCCACCATCGAACAACACGTTGTTGATGGTACGTCCCCTATACTTGTAGGAGGGACCCAGGTCGAATCCCAACAGACCGTGCTTCCCGAAGTCTCGTATGTCACCGGTGTCAACGATGTCGCCCACCATGTAGCGGATGTATTGCTTCCAGGTTGGCTCGTCCAGGTGATAGCGGGCCTCGAAGTTGGCCCGGATCTCCGGCGACATGGGCCGACCCTCGGTGCTGAAGGGCCCTCCGGGCACCAACTTCATGGCCCCAAAGACGACAACGGTCACCATCAATATGACAGGGATCAACCACATAAACCTTCTGATGATGTATGCTATCATGTTTTTCCCTCCCCCTTGGCTTCAGGGTGTGAGATGCCACTCAACCAGCGTTGACCATTATCTTTTGTCAACGCTGGTTCATACCACAGGTATGATGATTTGATAAGCTTGCAGGAATGATAGCAGAAAAGAGCTATGTAGCTCTCGCCAAGAGAGCTACATAGCTCAGAGGGTTCACTAGCCTACGGCAATGCCCAATAGGCGAAGTTGGGCGCGCCAAAGGGCGGGTACTCGAACTTGACGCCAGTCCTGACCAGGGTATTCCGCTCGTACCCGTGGATGGGGATGATCGAGACCTCATCCTCGCACAGGATCTTGTCGGCCTCCATGTAGTAGGCCTCGCGCTTGTCGGTGTCGAACTCGCTCCTGGCCAGATCCATCAGCTCGTCGAAGCGTGCGTTCTCCCAACCGGTGTACTGGAAGGTTGACCTGGGGGCGAACACCACCTCGAGCTGGTTCTGCGGGTCTCCGTAGTCCATCACCCAGCCCATGCGGTAGGCGTTGAACTCGCAGGCCGCCAGGTCTTCCTTGGTGTTGTTGCACTGGTCCAGATAGTCCAGGTAGACGGCCCACTCGTTGGTGCGCAACTCTACCGAGATACCCAGGTGCTTCTCCCACATGGCGGCCACGGCCTCGATGACGTCCTCGTTGTAGTCGGCCCGGTTGAACCAGAAGCTGAGGACAGGGAAGCCCTCGCCGTCCGGGTAGCCGGCCTCGGCCAGATACGCCTGGGCCTTCTTAGGATCGAAGTCATAACCGCACGTACCACATTCCTGGTAGCCCAGGATCTTGGGCGGGGTAGTGCAGCAGAGAGCCGTCTGCCAGGGTCGCTGTACCACGTTGATATTGATGGACACCCGGTCAATGGCCGAAGCCAGGGCCTTGCGCACCAGCAAGTTGTCCGTGGGCTCCCGCAGGGTGTTCAGGCCGATGTAGTAGACACCGGGGCGCGGCAGGATACGGAGTTCCTTGCTGAGGACGGGGTCGGTCGTGATGCGCGGAATCTCCTCGGATGGAAATCCGGCTTCGCCGCTGGCATGAAGCTCATCATTCTCATAGAGGGCCAATGCGGTGGCTGACTCCCTGATGATGGGGATGGTGATCTTCTCGATCTTGACGTTGGCGGCGCCCCAGTAGGTGGGGTTCTTCACCAGCCCTACCTCGGCCTCGTGCTCCCAGTAATCCAGTAAGTAGGCACCGTTGCTCACGTAGTTGCCCGGCTCGGTCCACTTGTCGCCGTACTTCTCCACGATGTCCAGGCGGACGGGGTAGAAGGTGGAGAAGGGCAGGACGGTCTCGAAGTAAGGCGTCGGCGCCTTGAGCTTGACCTCCAGGGTGTAGTCATCCAGAGCCTTGACACCGACCAGCGCAGGATCGTCGGTCTCGCCGATGTTAAACTCCTCTGCTCCCTCGATGTCGTACATCAGCCAGGCATACTCAGCCGCCGTCTCCGGCTTCAACAGACGGATGACGCCGTCCACGTAGTGCTGAGCGATGACGGGCACGCCATCGGACCACACGGCTTCCTTGCGCAGGGTGATGGTGTATATCAGGCCGTCGTCGGAGACCTCGTAGGCCGTTGCGCCCGTGGGCTCGATGGAGCCGTCGCCTCGGTACTCGAACAGCCCCTCAATGCACTGGTGGATGATCAGGTGCGAGGTGGTGTCGGTGGCCAACTGGATGTCCAGCGTGGGTGGCTCGGTGCCGATGGGATACCACAGGCCCTCTAGCTTCTTCTTGGGCGGCGGTGGAACGGGTGTCGGCGTGACCACCACTTCCTTGATCACTTCTTTTGGTACTTCTTTGACCACCTCTTTCTCGACCGGCACTTCCTTCTCGACCACCACCGTCTCGACGACCTTCTTCTCGACGGGCACCTCCTTCACGATTACCTCAGGGGTGGCCGGCGGAGCGCAGGCCGCCAGTATCGTGGCGATCATCGCTACCAGGGCGATCAAGGTCATACACTTTTTGTCGGTAAACATTTCGTCCTCCTTTTAGTTTGTTAGTTTGTTTGTGTTGCGACGTGCAAATTAACCTGGGGGCAGAAGGTCCCTCTGCCCCTATCTTTTTCTTTTTGACCCGTTTCCTCACCTCCTCTCCCGATGTCTGTTATCGGAGAGAACCTCTCTCTCCAGGAAATGGCTTAGTGTTACTCTATGTTGTTAAAGGTCACCAACTCAAGGACATCGTCTCGCTTATTATACCTATAAGTTGGGTAAAAGGTTCACTCTTGAGATAGCGCTCGTATTTTACCAACAAAAGCGAAAAAAATCAAGCTAAGCCCTTACCCCACCCGGTGACAAGCTGTCCAGTGCTCGCTGCTCACTTCCTTGAACTCCGGGTCTTGTTCGTGACAGATGTCCATCACTACCGGGCAGCGGGTGTTGAAGTTGCAGCCTGGGGGCGGATTGGCCGGACTGGGGACGTCACCCTCCAGGATGATGCGCCGCCGCCTCTCCTCCACCACGGGGTCCGGGATGGGCACGGCCGAGAGCAGGGCCTGGGTGTAGGGATGGAGGGGGTTGCTGTAGAGCTCGTCACGGCCGGTGAGCTCCGCGATCTTTCCCAGGTACATCACCGCCACCCGGTCGCTGATGTGACGAACCATACTCAGGTCGTGAGCGATGAACAGATAGGCCATACCGAACTGGGCCTGCAGGTCCTCCAAAAGGTTAACGAGCTGAGCCTGGATGGAAACGTCTACCGACGAGACCGGCTCGTCACAAACTATAAAATCGGGATTCAGCGCCAGGGCCCGAGCCACGCCCACGCGTTGCCGTTGTCCGCCGGAGAACTCGTGGGGATAGCGATTCACGAAATAGGGGTTTAGCCCCACCGCATGAAGCAGCTCTTGGACCCGCTCCCTTTTCTCTTTACCTTTGGCGATGTTATGTACCTCCAGGGGCTCGCCGATGATGGCGCCGATGGTCATGCGGGGGTTGAGAGAAGCGTAGGGGTCCTGAAAGATCATCTGCATCTTGCGGCGCATGCGCCTGAGCTGCTCTCCCTTTAACATACTGAGATCCTGCCCCTCGAAATACACGTGACCATCGGTGGGCCGGTAGAGCTGCAAGATGGTGCGACCGGTGGTCGTCTTGCCGCAGCCGCTTTCTCCGACCAGGCCCAGGGTCTCGTTCCGTCGGACGAAAAAGCTGATATCGTCCACGGCCTTGATGTCACCTACGTGTCTTTGAAACACGCCCCGAGTGATGGGGAAATACTTCTTTAGATTCTCCACTCTGACCAAAATTTCGTTTTCAGTTGTCATTGTCTCCTCCTAAGTGAGAGATCAGGGACTAGGGATTAGGGACCAGGGACTAGGGATCAGGGACTAGGGATTAGGGACCAGGGACTAGGGATCAGGGACCAGGGACTAGGGATCAGGGGCTAGGATCAGGGACTAGGATCAGGGGCTAAGTCCTTGTCCCTTGTCCCTTGTCCCTTGTCCCTTGTCCCTTGTCCCTTATCCCTTGTCCCCAGCATTACTTGCAGACTTGCTAACTTGCGAACTTTTCACGTCTACCCAACAGGCTATTTCGTGGCCAATAGTGACAGGCTCCAAGGGTGGTGTTTCCTCCCAACAGCGATCAATGACATAGTCGCAGCGGGGCGCGAAAGGACAGCCGGGCTTCAAATCAATCAGGTCGGGTGGCAGCCCCCTCATGGAGAATAGCCTCCGTTTACGAGTCTCGTCCAGGCGCGGCAGAGACCCCAGCAGGCCGATGGTGTAGGGATGCCGTGGGTCACCGTAGACATCCTTGACGTTGGCTCGTTCCACGATGTAGCCGGCATACATGACGATGAGCTTTTCGGCCAATCCAGCGACCACCCCCAGGTCGTGGGTGATCCAAATAATGGCCATGCCGATGTCATCCCTCAGCCTCTTCACCAGATCAATAATCTGGGCCTGGATGGTGACGTCCAGGGCGGTGGTGGGCTCGTCGGCGATGAGGATGCGGGGGTTGCAGGAAAGGGCCATGGCGATCATCACCCGCTGCCGCATCCCGCCGGAGAACTGGTGGGGATAATCGTCGGCCCGCTGTGCTGCCTCGGGGATGCCTACCATCTCCAGAAGCTCGATGGTACGCTGGCGGGCCTGGCGTTTGTCCATGCCCATGTGTAGCTCCAGGGCCTCGTCAATCTGCCGCCCAATGGTCAAGACGGGGTTGAGGGAAGTCATGGGATCCTGGAACACCATGGCGATCTTGTTCCCTCTCACTTTACGCACGTCGTCCGAGTCCATCTTTAGCATATCCCGTCCCTCGAAGACCACCTCGCCCCCCACGATCTTGCCCGGAGGCTGGGGGATGAGGCGCATCACTGAGAGGACGCTCACACTCTTGCCGCACCCCGACTCGCCTACGATCCCCAGCGATTCCCCTTCCTCGAGTTGGTAGGAGATACCATTGACCGCGTGAACCACCCCGTCTTCGGTGAAAAAGCGGGTCTTTAGGCTGTTTACTTCTAGTAATGCCATTCTATTCCTCCTCACTCTTGGCTTATAATCATAGGCACCAGGTCACCGAGGCACGAAGGCACCAGGGCACGTTCCCTAATCGCCTCGTCGCCTCATTGCCTCGTTACCTCATTGCCCTGTTGCCTCGTTGCCTCATCGCCTCATCGCCTCATTGAGGCCGTCGCCGACGAAGTTAAAGGCCGCTACCATGGCCCCGACGATCAGGGCTGGCAACCACAGCAGCACTGGAGCCGCTGGGCTGCGCCAGAAGCTGTAGTTGTCAATGATCAGCGCGCCCCAGCTCGGCGTCGGAGGGCGGATGCCGATGCCCATGAAGCTGAGCCCTGCCTCGGCCACGATGGCACTTCCCATGCTCATGGAGACGGAAACGACGATGGGGGCCATGGCGTTGGGCAGGACGTGACGTCTGATCACCCGCCACGGCCTGGCCCCGATGGCCCAGGCTGCCTCGACGAACGGCTCCTCGCGCAGGGAAAGCACCTGCCCGCGCACCAGGCGGGCCATGCCTGGCCACCCCACCGCGCTGAGGGCAACGATGACTACCAGGACCTGGGCAAAGCCGGCCTTGACGAACCCCTCCAGCGCCTCGAACCCCTTCAGCCAGGCCTCGATACGGGTCTGGACAGTGGCCGCGATGAGGATGGCCAGCAAGATGCCGGGAAAGGCAAACAGGATGTCGGCCAGACGCATGATCACCGTCTCCACCCAGCCCCGATAGTAGCCGGCCAGCAAGCCAAACAGAAGGCCCAAAGATACGCTGAAAAAGGTCGCCGTTGGGGCGATGATCGCTGCCGTGCGCGCCCCCCAGATGATGCGGCTGAGCTGGTCACGGCCCAACTCATCGGTCCCCAGCGGGTGGGCCAGGCTGGGCATCTGCTCTACGGCGTCGAGGTTCTGCTCGGTGTAAGAGTACGGCGCCAGCCAGGGCGCGAAGATACCGGTGAAGAACATCACACAGACCAGCCCCAACCCCACCACGGCCAGCTTGTTGCGACTAAAGCGTCGCCAGAATCTCGCAAGCCAGTGATCAGTGACCAGTGACCAGGGATTAGGGGCCAGGCAATCCCCTGGCCTTTGCTCCTTGTCCCTTGTCCCTTGTCCGTAGTTACCCATAGCGAATACGGGGATCAATGAACCGATAGCAGACATCCACGAAAAGATTGGCCAGGGTGTAGGCCGCCGCCACCAGCAGGGTATAGGCCATGATCACCGGATAGTCCCGCGCGGTGAAGGCTTCCCAGACCAGATTGCCGATGCCCGGTATGCCAAAGATGCTCTCGGTGATGATGCCGCCTCCCACCAGGCCGCCCAGCATCAGTCCGAAGATGGTGAACAGAGGGATCAGGGCGTTGCGCAGGGCGTGGGCGACGATCACGGCAGTCTCTCGCAAGCCCTTGGCCCGTGCCGTGCGCACGTAGTCCTGCCCCAGCACCTCCAGCAAATTGGCTCGCGTCTGGCGGACAAAGACGGCGGCCGGGCCGATGGCCAGTACCAGGGTAGGCATGATGATTCGTGGGCTAAAAATGCCGTCCCATCCGCCAGAGGGCAGAAGATGGAAGCGGACGGCCAGGAACCACATCGCCATAGGTGCGATGGCGAAGACCGGAAGGGAGATACCAGCGACCGTGAGCGATACGACAAGGTAATCTATCAAATTGTTACGGTTCAGAGCGGCCAGGATTCCCAGAGGGATTCCCACAGCCACGCCCACCGCCATGACGACCACGTTGAACTGAACGGTGACCGCCAGGCGTTTGGCCAACAACCGGCCCACAGGTTGACCGCGATATTTTAGAGATTCGCCCAGGTCGCCGTGGAGGGCTTTCCTGACGTAGTCGGCGTATTGGACCAGAAAGGGCCTATCCAGCCCTAGCTCGTGCCGGACCCGGGCTGCGGCCTCCGGGCTGGCATGCTGGCCCAGCATCACCAGCACCGGATCGCCTGGCCCGTACAAACCCAGGGCGAAAGTGATAAAAGCAATGATCAGCAGCAAGAAGGGCAACCACAACAGACGACGAACAAGGTAAGTGATCATTATTCACGCAAAAGTGGCGACGGGCACCAGTTCCATATGCTTCGGCGACTTCTTTTAGGTCACTCGCGATATCCTGATTTTCGACGGACGAACGTCCAGGTGAGAGCGAATATAACGCCGAACACCACCCCAAAGATGACAAATTGCAGCCAGGTTTCCATTGGAAGTTGCCTCTTTTCATGTCACGGCAATTGCGCCTGGCTTGCTGACTAGCCAATGGCTGTCTGAAGCCGCCTATCTGCTGATCGAAGCATACTTCAGCTTGGGAATAATGGCCGGCGGGTAGATCATCCCCTCGACGTAAGGCTTGGTCAACCAGTAATCCACATCGTGGGTCAGCGGCACGATCGGGGCGTCCGCCAATATCATCTCTTCGGCCTGCTGGTAAAGCTCCATGCGCTTCTCAAAATCCTGCTCTCCCCGAGCCTTCTCTAGTAGCCGGTCAACTTCGGGGTTGGAGTACCTCGTATCGTTGTTGCGGCTCTCACTATGAAACAGGATATCCAGGAAATCCTGGGGGTCGGGATAGTCGGCTATCCAGCCTGCGGTCAGGCCGAACATCTGGTAGCGATGGGCCCTCAAATCCCAGAGATAGGTCGCCCAATCGGTCTGCTGGATGGCGATGACGATTCCCAGGTTCTGCTTGTACATCTCCACGATAGCTGCTACCTGCCTGGCTGCTGCGCCACCTCCGCCGGAGACGTTGAGAGTGATCTCTGGCAGCTTGCTGGCATCGCCGTATTTGGATTCAGCGATGAGTTGGCGGGCTTTCTCCGGGTCGTAGAGGTAGCCTCGTAGGTCCTCGTTGTATCCCGGCATACCAGGGGGAAGGATGCCCTCTGCTTTGACCTGCATCTTCTTCCACACCACGTCCACGTATTTGTCTTTGTCAATGGCATAGTTGAACGCTTGGCGCACTTTCTGGTCATCGAAAGGAGGCTTTTGGACGTTGAACCCAATGTAGAAGAGGCTCAGCATGGGGAGGGTAACAGAGAGTTCTTCGTTCAACGGGTTAGAGGGGTCTAGAACTCGCTCGATGTCGGCCAGGCCCACGGGCACGGCGTCCAATTCCCCGGTCTCGTACATGGTCATCGCCGAGCCGCCGGCCAGCAGGAAGTTCACCTGTTCCAGGGCCGGCTTGGGGGTGCCATAGTAGGCCTCGTTCCGCTCCAGCACGATTCTGAGGCCCAGCTCGTACTCGGCCAGGCGGAAGGGGCCGGTACCGTTGGGCCTGTCGGTCCAGGGCTGAACCGGGCCTTCCACGTTCTCCTGATCTACGACGAAGGCCGTGGGGTAAGTCAGCTTGGCGAGGAAATACGCCTTGGGGGAATCAATGGTGATTTTTAGGGTGTGATCGTCAACCACCACCACGCCTGATACCTCGTCGGCCTGGCCGCGCAGTTTGTCGTGAGCTCCGACGATGTCGCCCAGGTAGGTATCGGCCACCACCGATCCGGTGGCCGGATCGCAGGCCCGCTCGATGGAGTACTTGAAGTCGTGAGCGGTGACGGGCTTGCCATCGTGGAACTTGACGTCATCACGAAGGTGGAAGGTATAAGTCGTACCGTCCTCGCTCAATTCCCAACTGGCAGCAATGTCGGGAACCACCTCCAGATCCTGATCCAGGGTTACCAGGCCACCGAAAATCTCTACGATGTAGCTAGCTGACGTAGCGTCCTGAGTGAGCGCGGGGTCTAGAGTAGGGGGCTCGCCTCCCGGCAAGTTAAGCGTGGCGCTGGGTCGAGCCGGTGGCTTGGCCTCAGGTGTTGGCCTGATGCCTGGCGTGAGCTGGCTGGACGGAGCGAGCCTTTCCAGGAACTCGATTCCTTCACCCTGCTGATACCATAGGAAGAGGAAGCCGCCGCCGCAGGTCACCAGCAAGCAGGCCACCACTACTATGGTGAGGGGTATCCAAATCCATCTGTTTCTAGGCACTTATCCTCCTGCAGATACCTCGCTATCTCAGTAGATTAGCATCGCTGTTATAGGTATCATTGCTAGCGAGAGACTCTCCCTCCAGATCAGATACGAGCGCTCCTGTGGGGTGAGCCTGAGGTCCCAACTCGTATTCAAAGGGGCGATAATGTCCGATGCCCAGACTCGCAGGGCAGAAGCGAGCTGTCGCCAGGGTCGCCGCATTCCCGGTGGGCTGGGCATGGCCTGGGAGCGCGCCGCTATCTTGGCCTGAATATTCTGCCAGACCTGGGGCGACGGCTCCTCACCAGCCACTTCGTCTACAAGCGTCCAGCGGATCAACTTGTCAATCTCATCCAAGTGGATTCTATGAGAACTCATAGGCCACCTCCGGCGACAAACGCCTGTCTCTTTCCAGCTTGCGACGCAGGGTTAGACGAGCGTAGTGTAGGCGAGACTTTACTGTACCCACTGGGCAATCCAGGATGTAGGCTATCTCGTTCAAGCTAAAACCATCCAGGTAGAACAGAACAATTACCACTCTATGCTCGAAGCTTAAGGACGCAATGGCTTTCTGGACAATACCTTGCAGCTCTCCCCTCTCCAGGGCGGACTCAGGCAAGGTGCGTGGGCCTGCTATCAATTGCTCAATTACTTCTTCCAATGGCTGCAACCAGCGGTGCTTTTTTTTAACCCAGTTGTAGCTCAGGTTCACGGTCACCCGATGCAGCCAGGGGGACAAGGGGAGAGAGCCATCGAGTTTGTCAATGTGGGTGTAGACTTTCAAAAAGCAATCTTGGAGAATGTCCTCTGCGGCTTCTCGATCGCGAGTGACGGCCAGGGCCGTTCGATATACTTGGCCCTTGTATTTCTCGTACAGGGTTTTCAGGGCCAGGATGTTCCCCTGGCGAATTTGAGAGATCAGGCGGCCGTCTTCACTGAGCGACACGATGTAACTCCCAGCCAGTACAGTGGCAAATGATGATCTCTCCTGTTTATACACAAGCAGGAGAGGTAAAAGGTTCAGCCCCGTCCCTTCAGGCTCTTATTTTAAGAGCAATGGGCTGAAAAGTCAAGTGAGTGGCGAAGAAGCAAAACGCTAAGCAAGCCAGCGATGCTCTTGCCATCGCAGATCTCGCCCCGGCTGACCATGGTCGGTATGTCAGATAATGGGACCTTGATGGTCTCAATGGTCTCATCGTCCTCAGGAACTGAGGGGCCCTTGTGCAAGCCAATCGCCAGGTAAAGACGAATGCACTCGGTACAAAAGCCGGGGCTCGGGTAAAAGCTACCTATTTGTTCCAGGCTCTCGGCTCGATAACCAGTTTCCTCTTTTAACTCGCGCCGGGCGCAGGCGATGGGCTCCTCGCCAGCTTCCAGGGTGCCGGCGGGGATCTCCAGCAGATCCTTTTCGGCCGCCTGGCGGAACTGGCGTACCAGAAGGACGTTATCGCCCTCGTCCAAAGCGACCACGGCCACCGCTCCTGGGTGTTCGACAATCTCCCGCTCGGTTAGCCTGCCATTCTCCAGGCGGACAGTGTCCACGCGCAGGTTGATAAGCCGTCCTTCGTACACTCGTTGGCTGGCGACAGTCACTTCCGCGCCCAAATCCGTCTCCTAGGGTATGCGCAACCTCTGCCCTGAGTAGATAAGGTGGACATTTCTGATGCCGTTAGCTACGGTGATGTCCTCTACCTTGACGCCGTACTTGAGGGCGATGCGGAACAGGTTCTCCCCTGGCTGCACCACGTGAATTCTCTCCCCCGTTGGCCCAGCCGGCACCTTAGCGGAGATGGTCAACCTCTGGCCGACGTAGATGAGATCGGGGTTGATGATCCCGTTGGCGGCGGCAAGAGCCGTGTACGACATGCCATAATGCAGGGCGATGCGGAACAGGTTCTCCCCTGGCTGCACGGTGTGGATTCGCTCGCCTGAAACCGCCGCCGTTGGGGCTGGCGTTGGGGCGACCGTCGGGACAGGCATTGGAGTAAAGACGACGGTCACTGCGGTGGTGGGTGTTGGGGTAGCGTCCTCAGGACTGGGCGTAGGTGTGATCGTCGGAACGACCTCGGAGGTTGGGGTGGGCGAGGCGACGGGGACAACTGTGCGCCCCGTTGGAGTAGTGACTGATGCTGTCGGGGTTACCTGTACCTCGGAGACGACAGCGGGTTTGGCTCGCCTGCAACCGGCTATTAGAGCGACGAGGAGTAGGGCCAAAGTGACCATAGCAAGTGCATTCTTTTTCATGTTACTTTCCTCCTTTTTGGAAAAGGCAACGGCGGTTAAACTCCATAAATCATACCACAACTAGCCCATTCAGTCAAGAACGGTTTTATGCGACCTCCCCGACTCAAAATCGTCAGGGGATAAAGAAAGAGGCTTTTGGGTGTTGCCAAAGGAGGCGAAATCTGGTATACTATGCTTGATGCACTGTCCGATGAGCCGCTTAGCGACTCACCCTGGGCCCCGATTTCAGATGGAGAGAAGATGATCTTTACGCTTCTGGCTGGTGAGGCCAAGCCCCTGATCGTAACCGTGCAACTGGATACGCCGAAACCCACTGTGACCGTCCCGCCGGAAAGCCCGCTCACTGTTGAGGACAACCGTATTCTGCTCGAAGACGGCCGCGAGTTGATGATTCAATTTGCTGGATGAGCCGATGCCGGGTATTGGGGACCATTTGCAGACAGGAGGGGTTACAGAGTCACAACTCTGGTAATCCCAACTCCTGATTGGCCCAGGAGAAGGTCGAGAGTAGTACAAAGCCGCTCCCTGGGCAAGTCGGAAGCAGCTTGTTTGTGTTAGTGTGGGGGGATTCTGGCATGGCAAGCAATGCAAATACCGATTTGGACAAACTCCTAACCTTCGGCCAGATGGCGCTTGAACAGGGCTGGTATGACCAAGCTCGCGACTACTTCGAGCAGGCGCTGGCCTTGGATGCTTCCAACCGAGAAGCCATTGAGGGGCTTGCACAGATTAGTGAGATCTTGGGCCGTAGGATGGCTGTGCCTGTTGAGCCGATAGAGGACAAACCAGTCGTGGACAAACTCTTAACCTTCGGCCAGATGGCGCTTGAACAGGGGTGGTATGACAAAGCTCGTGAGTACTTTGAACAGGTGCTGGCCTCGGATGCTTCTAACCGAGAAGCCGTGAAGAGGCTTACGCAGGTTAATGAGATACTAAGCCGCAAGGAAACTATAGCAGTTGAGCCAATAGAAGACGAACCAGTAGAACCAGCGCGCGAGTATGTAGAATGGCTAGAGAAGTGCCCCTTCTGTAAAGAAGGTAGGGTTTACCGAGAGAGGAAGCCTATTGTTTTCGGGCGTTTCGGACCAGCACTGACCCAAGCATATGTATGCGATTTTTGCGCAACTAAACTTTCCCCACTAGTAGATTTAGCTGAGAGGAAGTTCCAGTGCGTCTTGATAGACAAGCGATACCCTGAAATGCAAGTTTACCACAACGCCGAGCTAACACGGGAAGAGCTGATCAGGATTAGCGAAGGGGGACGCTCAGATTTGGAGCAGGAGCGACTTGTGGCACGACAGAGAGAAGCGCAACTAGCCCGAATTGCCCAAGAGGAGGCAGCCAAACTCAAGCTGCAGCTTCGCAGCACTTTGAGGGAGTTCGTCGGCCAGATGACTTACAGAGAGGCCATAGAGCGAGCCCAGCAAGCTACGGTAGGCGTTGGCATAGCCATAGACAGAGTATGCTCCCCCCTTGGGTCAGGAGCTGTTATTGCCCCCACAGGACTAATTATAACTAATGCGCACGTGGCGAAATGGAGAAGCCTGTACTGTATAACGCGCGCTGAATACGTTGAGGGGGAAACATACTGGTATTACAATGCGCAGATTGTAAAGTGGGACGGCGGGAAGGATTTGGCGCTACTTAGGATTGAAAGCCTTAGCGATGGATCACCTGTTAGCAATCTATCGCTGGTCTCGGTTCCACTAGGAAATTCCGACAAGATACACACTGGAGATACCATATATGTTTGTGGGTACCCAGGGGTCGGGGGGCCCAACGTGACTGTCACTAAAGGACTCGTTTCTGGCTTTGAAGCGGATCGTGCTTTAATCAAGACTGATACAGAGATTAGTCCTGGCTCTAGCGGTGGTGTTGCGATTGCCGAGAACGGTCTATTGATTGGTATTCCTACAATTATACGCATGGCCCCTTGGGGCTTTGGGAAGATTGGCTATCTGATTGCAGTCAACGAGGTACGGCGCTTTCTGCAATCCTATCAAGGGCAGTAACATCGGAGATGACAAGACCATGAAAACCCTGACTCAAGCGGCAGAGCAAGGAACGTAGAATGACAGACGAAATCGAAAGGCTACTTGCCTTTGGCCGAATGGATTTGGAAGCTGGCTATCCTGAGTATGCACGCCAGTACTTTGAGAAAGTGCTGGCGCTGGATGCTTCCAACCAAGAAGCCATGAAGGGACTTGCCCGGGCTAACGAGATATTGAGCCGCAGGATGCCGGCGCCTGTTGAGCCGAAACGACCCGAACCAGTCGAGCCGCTGCACAAGGCATCTCTTGAGCCGACAAAGCCAAAAGCAGAACCAGGAAGGCCAAAGCCTGGGCTTAAACTCGCTACCATGTTGGAGGGGAATGGGCGTTGGCTTGCTTTGGCTTTGATACCAGTCTTGTTACTGATTTTCGTGTTTGCTTACCAGCGCATTAAGCCGATGGCTCAGCCTACACCTACGCCCATACCTACATCCACACGCATGCCTACATCCACGCCTAGGCCAACGCCCCGCCCAACTGCTACACTGCGTTTTAATGAGTGGATTAAGTGTAAGCTGGCAGCGGTGGGCAAGAACGACGTGATTCAAATGGGTGCAGTTGCTCTTATCTCCCGAAGGATCTCAAGTGAGTCCATAGGTGGGCAGAGGTACCGGTTGCGTGCATTTCAAGGAGAGGTTGCGGTGTTCTTGTTGAGCTTGGGCTCTGGTTCGGTCGTG
>Ga0194113_10003318_pt1 | contig 21664 bp, 14 predicted proteins | sample TA2MahC200mmetaG_FD_146193 | JGI IMG/M metagenome (GOLD analysis project Ga0194113, IMG submission 146193) | Freshwater microbial communities from Lake Tanganyika, Tanzania - TA2015017 Mahale Deep Cast 200m | ecosystem: Environmental > Aquatic > Freshwater > Lake | place: Tanzania: Lake... | reverse complement strand
ACCGGAGAATCGCACTTTAATAGATATTGTTTGAACATCCGTGTCATTTCTAATCCGAAGATAGTTTCTTTTGCATAGAGAAAGCAGAATCATCTGAGAGCAGGTAATCAATTAAAACATCGAAGTCTTGTTCTCGTAGGTAGTGTCTGATTCGATGACGTTATTATACTCTATCTATCATCCTCCTGTCAAGAATAGTTTTTCTGGACAACTATTTCTGAATTTGTTACACTAAGATACCGCGGACTTTATGGACGAAAGCTGACAGTGAGTTTGAGTATACCAAACGCAAAGAGAGATTTGGAAAATATCCTCAATCAAAAACTTAGTTTCTAACTTGCATCTGCAGAAAAAATTTGTTAAAATTATAGAAAAGGAAAATCATGGGGCAAGCAACAATTACAGAAAAACAGGTGGAACAATTTCCAAACCTTAGTTTCAAACCAAACTTTTCTTTAAGAAAGAAAAGTTTAATCAAAAGAAATAAGAGGAATCTTTAAATCGTTTGTCCTGACATTGTTAATCAAATTGACTTTACGAAGGCACAAAAACTACCCGAAAGTTATATAACCGATATATTGAGGGAACAAAGATCGGATGTGACTTATCTTGCGCCGTTTCAAGGGAGAAGAAAAGTCTTTACTCTCTGCATTCACATAGAGCAGCAATCAAAACCCGACAAAACGATGTCCTACCGAATGAGTCTTTATGCTCATTTAATCTGGGACAAACAAAGGCAAGAATGGAAAGAGAATAATACGCAACCCACCCATGGCCTCTCCCAAGAGGGGAATAAAAAAGACAGGAAGTTCTATACAATCTTGCCCATTGTCTTTTATACTGGCAGCGTAACATGGAAGAGGCTTCGTTCATTAAGGGAAGTCATAAATCCCCTAGAACCTTTTGGTGAGTTTGTGCCTCAATATGCCCCAATCTTCAAAAGCCTAAAAGAAATCTCTGATTCTGAACTTGTGGCGAATGATAATCCTTTTGGTTGGGCAATGAGACTTCTCAAAAAGGTGAAAGCTCCCAAAGAGGAATTCTTACCTGAACTTGAGGGAGCAGTTTCTTGTATCTCAAGAGTTGCTTCTGACTATCAATGGAGAAAGTTAACCCAGTATCTGGTTTTGTTGATTCGCAATAGGCGAGGGAAAACTGATACAGAAGAACTAATATCTCTCATAGAACAATTGACTAGAATCGAGAGAAAAGAGGAGGTGAGGGAAATGGCAACTACAGCACACCAAGCCTCAATGAAAGAAGGCGCTCTTGAAAACCAGCGGGAGAATATTTTGGCAACAATTCAAACGAGATTTCAAACGGTTCCTTCCTTAGTTTCGGAAAGGATCAAAACAATTCAGAGCATGGCGCGTCTAAGAAGAATTTTTAATCAGTGTCTTACTGCTAACAACCTTGATGAGATTAAGATTTAGGAGTAATCTGGCTGTATGAGAATATCCGCATGTCGTGCTTACGCACTATATAGTTCGATGACATCGATTGGTAGTCGCCAGAAACCCGTTTTCTCCAAGAAACCCATTTTCTTTGAGAAAACGGGTTTCTTACTTCAACAGAATAAGCTTTCGTATCGCTGCAAACTGCCCTGTGCCTGCCTGTGCGTGAGAGAATAAAACGTGTTGCGTGTTACGTATTGCGTAGACACGCAACACGTAACACGTTTCACGCATCACGTCTACTTTCATCCGCAAAGCTAACGATAACCCCCAAGAAAACATCAAATTCAGTTTGCTTTTGCTGAATGGTCTCGAATAGATGTGGAAGCCCCAATGACAAAATGAGTTCATTATTTTCTATTGAACCATCTTCGCGCAGAATTGCCGTAATTCCATTTTTTAAATCAGTGGGTAGAAACGCTCGCCCTGCGTCAGTTAAAAGATATTGAGTGGGGTTATTCGGTTGCACACTCACATAAGATGGCTCATGGCGAGCGGCTTGACGTTGACAAGCGCGGAGTTTGGTTTTCCAGCCTGGCCCAGACAGTTCATCACGATACAATAATAGTTCGATTCTCTGCTCCAATATTGTAAGAGCCTGACCGATATTTTCATTTTGTTCCGCTACCCTTGCAGAAATTCGACCTGTTTGCTCATTCCGTGTTACTATGTTATCCAGCTTGTAAATAATTTCCTGATTGCTCGCTACAATTCTCTCAAAGACACGGCTAGTTCGCTCACCGTACTTAACAACACTATCGAAGATTTCACTGATTTGCTCATTGCGTGCGGAAATACTTTTCAGAATTTGGCTGGTTTGTTCATTGCTTTCTGCTATCTTCCCAAGAGCCTGACTGGTTTGTTCGCTTCGCTCAATGATACTATTGAGTATTTGGCTGATATTTTCATGGCGAGCAGTTATGTTCTCAAGTGTCCGGATGGTTTGCTCATTTCGCTCCGCTAATCTCTCAACAGCTTCATTAGTTTGCTGGCTATGCGTAATTATATTAGCAAAAGTTTGACTGAGTTGTTCATTACGCGTTGAAATCGCTTCGAGGGTCTGACCGATTCCTTCAATTCGCTCTATAACCCCTCCAAGGGATTGGCCAATTCGCTCTATCTGTGTTACAAGGTTTTTACCATCAGTGTTCATCATTGCTTTTCGCAAAGCAAGCGCGGTGAGAATTGTTCCAATACCACTGATAGCGGCAATAATTACAATAGCAATAATCCCAATAGTAGTCACAACATTTACCTCCCGATATTTCAGTAATTATCACTTATCACTCATCACGTTTCACGTTTCACGTTACGACATCAAATGTTCCAGGATGAAAAAGTCCAAACCCTCATAGTCCCGCGATTCAATGAATTGTCGTTCTATTTCCTTATTTAGCGTTCGAACTTTGTCCAGAAGAGACAGAAACATCTTGCGGCTATGAAGCAAATGTTTGGTGGATACTTCACGACGTTGAGTGCGCATAGTTTTCACATCCAGGCCGACAAACTCACCGTTTCTGCCGTATCCATTTTCCTCCAACACCCGCACCTGGTTGAAACAGCATCGTAAATTATTTGACCCGAAGGCTTTATCTTCGTCAAACTTGAGTCCATTCTGGTCATTCAGGTGGACACTCCAGAGTTTGTTATGATAAAGCGCATAACCCATCTCATCGGAAGGGTCTAATCCTGCAAGTAGTGCATGTGCGCTCTCAATCAAACCACCTACTCTATCTGGGTCTGAACTGAGGTAAGCAAGCGCAATCGCATGCCCTATGGTTGGCACATACGCGTGGTCCATCGGTTCATTCGGCTTGGGTTCAATTAAGATTTTGATGTGCTTATCATAAGCAAGAATTTTGTTTATTGCGTCAAGGATGTATCCGACTGCATCTTTAGAACTTTTTGCTTCCCTAATGTAAGTTCCTTCACGCGCTAACCATAAAACCATTTTGTCAGTGCTTAGTTCATTGGCAATATCAACAGCGCGATATGACCGTTCAATTGCATATTTACGTTCATCAGGATTGTTCGAGGTATATGCTCCGTCAACGGTGCGCGAATCCTCCCACAATCTCGGTGCTACAAACTCCGCCACCAACCCATTATCATCCAGAAGTTTTTTCACTTCTTTAGCTTTTTTCGCAATCTGCTCATGGGTCAGGTCATTTAAGTTTGGTACAGCATCATCATCGTGAAATTGCACGCCCTCGAAACCTAATTCCCGGTAGAATCCAATTTTTTCTCGAAAGCTATATGGCTCCCGGACTACTGGCCCAAATGGGTCGCTGCCTTCGTGGATATTCCAAGGACCAAATGAAAAGCGATATTTTGTAAGTTTTTGTTCGGACATTTTTTTCTCCCTGTAATTGTTAAAATCCATATTGAGGAAAGGATTTTATTATATCATAACTTTAAAAACCTTGTCAAGTCATCTGAAACGTGAAACGTGATGCGTGATGCGTGAAACGTGAAATTTACCACTCACCATTCATCTACTCACTCCTCACTTATCAATCTCTTCTGAAGGTAATCATACATGATAACAGCGCCTGCTACAGATACATTCAATGATTGAATAACACCGTACATGGGGATTTCCACAACTAAATCGGCAGCCTCAAGGAAATCCGGATATATGCCATAGACTTCATTTCCGAGTACAAACGCTGGTCTAAGCGGATAGACACAATCGAACATGCTTATAGAACGTTCGTTCTTTTCGATAGCTACAATTGACATTCCGTTGCTTTTAAGATAGACACTTGCATCATAAGGATGATAAATGCGTCTATAAGGTACACAGCATGTATCATCTACAATGCCCTTTCCATCCCAGTCCCTTCGACATACTGCAATAATTTCCTTTGCCATTCCTGCATCGGCACACCTCAACAATGTATCAATGTTGTACTGTTTTTGAAAGCTTTGTGCCACGAAACAGAAATCAGAACGTGAGTTGAGGCCTGCCCTTGACCCTGAGTGTAGCGAAGGGGAAGGGGCGAGCAGGCCACGTCTTTTGGGAAATGTTTCTTCGTTTTTCTTTTCCGTTAGTTGGTCTCCGGCTTTGATTTGCACTTCTCTACTTCTCTTCTGAAGATAATCATACATGACAACTGCTCCGGTTACTGCTACATTTAAGGATTGTATCATACCATACATAGGGATTTCCACAACTAAATCGGCAGCCTCAAGAAAATCCCGGCACACACCGTAGATTTCATCTCCAAACACAAATGCTGGTTTGGGTGGATAAACACAATCGAATAGGCTTATAGAACGGTCATTTTTTTCGATAGCTACAATTGACATTCCACTGCTTCTAAGATAATCAATTACATCTCGGGGATTATGAATGTGTCTATAAGGCACACAGGATGTGCTACCAACCGCCCCTTTTTTTTTCAAACCCTTTCGACCAACGATAATAACTTCCCGCGCCATTCCTGCATCAGCACACCTCAACAACGCGCCAATACTTTGCTCTTTTTGAAAGCTCTGCGCCACAAAGCAGAAATCAGAGCGTGAGTCGAGGTCAAGTGGACCACTTCGCTTGGGAAATATTTCTCTGTTTTTCCTCTCCATATAATTTTACCTCCGGCATGAAACGTAATGCGTGAAACGCATTACGCACCACGCAATACGCAATACGCAACACGTATCACGCCAGCCACCTGTCCGCGCCTGCGATTATTTCCCGCAATCTCTTTCGGCTTTCTAAGATACCTTCTGGTGGTTCGCGGTCGGGATTTATTTCAAGGCATAAGCTACCGGAAAACTTTGCTCTACAAAGCGCGCCGATAACATCGGGAAAGTCAATATAACCATGTCCGATGGCTATATGGTCGTGGTGTCCATCATAATCATGCGCATGAACGTGGACAATTTCTACGCTGACCTCATCAATCAAATTGCCGAGTGTACCGTAATCCTTAAACGCAGCACAATTTTCAAAGTATATATGCCCGATATCCAGGTTAATGCCAATGTATGGCAAAGCGAGTCGGGAGATGAGTAATATCTTCCGTTTAGTTTCAACTCCCCCCATCGTTTCTATAGCAACACAGACACCATACTTTTCAGCTAAATCATTCAGCTTTTCCAGAGATGCAGTCTCGGAAAGTTCAGTTGTTTTTTGTCCTGGGTGAACAGTGATAACTTTTGCGCCTATCTCCGCGGCTAACTCAAACGTCGGTTCAAGCGGGATATTTTCCTTAGCCAATCCCCCTATTTGTATACCTTGTTCATCGAAACCTGCATGTATATCGATCTCCTCAAACCCCTCCAATGCCTGCTTTAACTGTGTTATATTTTCTGGCGAAGCGTTCTGGACATCAAACCCCTGCCATACGCCTGGGCAACCAGGCAAAGTCCAAAACTCAACAGTCTCGAAATCGTGCGCTTTCACCCATTCTATCTGCTCATAAAAATTTAGTATATCGCCTATACGCCAAATCATGCATCCAATATTCATTATTTGCCCTTGGGGATAGAGACCGAGTTTTTTGGGAAAACTCGGTCTCTGATTTTTCTCCTCCACGCATTATATTTTAACAACTTTGCCGGTCACAGCGCTTTCGATAATAGCTTTCTCAACGGCAAGCACATACCGACCTTGCTCCGGCGTGTTTATCGGTTTCCTATCTTCAATTATGCAATTTGTAAAATCCTCAACTTCCTGAAAGTGTCCCATGTACATAACCTCATCGCGATAGGGTTCGGCAGGTTGACCATTTGCCGGATACCATAGCACATCCCTAAACCTATCACCCAAGAAAACACATCCTTCCGGCCCGAACAACTGGAACTGGAATTTGTTCAGTTTATGATTCATCGTGCCATGCTGAACGTAGTTCGACGTAGAGCCGTCCGCAAACTTTAAAACCGCCGCAAAGGAGTCTATGGGTAGGTGTTTGTCGAAATCAAAATATTTCCCACCAGACGCATAGACGGACACTAACGGGGCATCATGGAACTTGTGAACTATCAAATCAAGATTATGGCAGGCTTGCCCTGTCAAAGTTGCAGCGCATTGGCAAATAGAATAGGCGGGCTTCGGCATCAGCTTCTTCGCTCGCTCTATAGTCGGAGAATATTCAAAACAGAACCCCAACTGAAACTTTACGCCAGCCTTATTTACTGCTTCCACAAGCTTGTCGGCTTCCTCCAATGTACTGGCGATAGGCTTTTCGATAAACATAGACTTGCCCGCCTGGGCTGCTTTGATGCCAAGTTCGGCGTGCATGTAAGCGCAATCATCCGGCCTTGACGTCAAAATAAACACTCCATCTATTTGTGGGTCATCGAAAATATCCTGCGCGTTGTCGGTTACGTATTTGCCCCCAAATCTCGAAAGAAACCCCTCTGCTCTCTCTTTCGCTATATCACACCAGGCTATTACCTTCGCTTTCTCCAACTTCTTGATATTTGATGCATGGACGTTAGCAATGCCGCCACATCCGATAAATCCAAACTTAATTATCCTGGTCATTGCTTTTCCTCCTTGATTTCGTTCTCAAAAATTGGCAATTTTATTGTAAATGTCGCGCCTTTATTTTTCCCTTCGCTATATGCCTCAATGATGCCGTTGTGTCGCTGTATAATCTGATAGCAGATGGATAAACCTAATCCAGTGCCTTTACCTGGCGCTCTGGTTGTATAGAATGGGTCGAAAATTTTTCCAAGGGCATCAGCAGAAATTCCTTCTCCAGTATCAGAACACTTTATCACAGCCTGGCCTTTCATAGAACTTGTTTCCAAACTCAATTCTCCACCTTTGGGCATAGCTGCTTGTGCATTCAGCATTAAATTCATAATTACCTGTTGCAGTTGGTTAGCATTGCCGAGAATTAGCGGAAGGTCATCGTCTAAATTTTTATTAATCTTAATCTGCTGAAGATTGATTTGGTTTTCGAGCAGAGACAGCGCGTCTTCAACAATCCCATTAACTGCCAAAAGCTCGAATGATGTATGAGGTGCGCGTCGGGCAAAATGCAAAAGGTTATCAACTATCGTTGAGGCTCTTGAAACAGCATCTTGAATCATCTTGACGCTTTTTTGAACAAATTCATCAGGGTAACGTTTTTCCAATAATTGAGCGGCGCCGCCGATTACAGCCAAAGGATTCTTGATTTCATGCGCCACTCCACCAGCCATTATGCCCAGGGAAGACATCTTCTGACTTTGGAACAACTGTTGCTCAAGCTGTCGCTGTTCCGTCATATCCCGCGCAATCCCTTGATACGCCACAATAGTGCCTTTATCGTCACGCACAGCATTGGCAGTCACAATTGCAATTCTCTGTTGTCCATCTTTCCTTTTCAAAACCATTTCAAAATTTTTCACATATCCGTGTTGTTCAATAGCGCGCTGGAAATCTCCGTGAGCACCGGGATTAAAGCACAAATCTTGAATGCCGGCTTGCAAGAATTCCTCTTTAGAAGAATACCCAAATAATTCCACTCCTGCAGGATTAACATCCACCAGTTTTCCTTCGGACGTGCTGATAAAAACAAAATCTTTTGCTTCCTCAAAGATTGTGCGATATTTCTCTTCAGATTCTATCAGCGCTTCCTCCGCTCGCTTTTGCTCAGTAATATCGCGAATAACGCTGCCAAGCATCACGCCTCTGTCGGTCTTGACGGGAAAAAGCAATTCCTGGATAACGCCGCGTCTTCCATCGGGGCGCTGGATTTCTCTCTCCCGCAACCGATTTAACCAGGGCGCTTGTCCTTTCTCCAGGCACGCAAGTATTCCAGTTTTCCCTCGCTCATATAATTCCGGAGTTTTTTGCTCTTCAGGAATCAGTTGGAAGATGACATCTCCAATTGGCTGGTCTAACACCTCAGTTCGCTTTAGGCCGGTGATTTGCTCTAACCCGTGGTTCCATTCAATGATATTTCCCTGTTCGTTGGTAAGAGTAATGCCGTCAGTAGAATACTGGACGATGTCGCGAAACTTCTGCTCGCTTTCACGCAGAATCTTTTCTATCCTCTCACGCTCAATTATCTCTTGCTGGAGTTGTTCATTGGCTTTTGTTAATTCGGCGGTACGCTCCCTCACTAGTTTCTCAAGGTGGGCATGGTATTTCTTTAATTCCTCCTCTGCCTGTTTGCGTTCGGTGATATCTCTTGCGGCTGCCAGAATCCCAACAGGTCGGCCATTTTCATCACGCAGGAAAGTAAATTTAATCTCGTTCCAAACGGTGGAGCCATCTTTGCAATTAACTTCAAATTCCAGCATCCGCGGCCTGAACATGTCCTTTTGCTCCATCTTTTCTATGGCAAGTTCTTCTGCAAAAATCTTCATGGCAACTTCGAAAGAAGCCGGGGATAAAACTTCCTCTAACGTCTGGGCCATTGCTTCCTCAACGCTATAGCCAAGTTGGCGCGTAACAGAAGGGCTGATATATGTAAGCTGTAGGTTCATATCCATGGCACAGATGATATCTGTTGCGTTCTCGGCAAGTAGATGGTAGCGTTCCTCACTTTCCCTAAGCATTTCTTCTATACGCTTATGTTCGGTGATGTCGCGCGCAATACTACAGCTCATAAAGCCGTTGTCTGTGGGGATTAAAAAAAACAATGCTTGAATAGTCCGGCGCGTTCCATCAGCGCGCTGGATGACTGCCTCCTGTAACTTGTTCAACCAGGGCGCTCGCCCGGTTCTGAATATTTTAAGCAAATCAGTTTTGAGCTGCTCATACACGTTGAGCGTTTTTCGTTCGTCAGGGACAAACTGGAATTCCAAATCCCAGAGGAGATTACCTGGCACTTCAGCCTGCTTCAACCCATAAATCTTTTCCGCGCCCCGGTTATATTCAATAATGACTCCTTGTTCGTCGCTTAGAACTATGGCGTCATTCGATAGCTCAATGATGTTATGGAACTTTTGCTCGCTTGACCGTAACGCGTCTTCAGCCTGTTTGCGTGCGGTGATGTCGACAAAGGTACCGACGACCCACTCAAGCCTGTTGTGCTCGTCTATCAATGGTGTAGCGTTAAAATTAATCCAGGAGATAGCGCCATCCGGGTGTTTGACCCCCATAACTATATCTTTCACCGGACGTTTTTCTTTCATGGCGCGGAGACTAGCCATCTCCTCAACCGGCATCGGGGTTCCATCAGGGCGGAGAATCTTCCACTCTGGACCAATATAATTGCCATCTTCACTTTCAGAACGCTTTAGCCCCAGGATGCGCTCTGCCGCAGGGTTAACCTTGATAATCTGACCATCTGGCGCCATCAAAACCACGCCTTCATCCATCGTTTCGAACAAACACCTAAGGAGCGCCTCATTTTTCTGCAACTTCTCCTCTGATTCCTTGTGGTCAGCAATCTCTCGTTGGAGACGACTCTGTAAATTCGTCACGATTCGAAAGCAAATCTCAATCAATACCGCAGTGATGACCATTCCGCTTAGGTAAGCGACAACGGCCTCAATGAATGGCACATCCCGAATAAAGTAGTAGTAGGCTGCGACCACCGCGAGAAAGAAAGCGGCCAGGCCAAGAAGGTACCACTTAAGTCGGCGCAAACGGCGAAAGTAAAGATTATCAGTATTCATATCTACCACATCATTTATCAATTGGTCTTTGGTATTATCTTCATCTCTCATATTGTGTACCTCAATTGAAGCTTGAGCAAAAGAAACAGGAATGAGCCATGATGAGTAATGAGTGATACATGAATTTATACTTATCACTCATCACGTATCACGTCCACCTTATCAAAGGGGGCAGGGGGTTGTCACGCTTCACGGAACCATTCCATGGAACCGGAGCCAGTCATCATGCGTCTTCTCAAAGATTTAGTGATAGCACACTTTCTTCTTTCATTTTCATCCTCCCCGATATCGCAAAAGCAACAAGCGCTAATTATAATACAAATCCATTACCTTGTCAATAATTTTCTGTTAACGCCAGAAATTCCTCAGTGTTTCTTTTGATTAAATTTCCTCTTCTTTTCTTTTTAATCAAACTTTTTCTTTTAGGAAAAGAAAAAGTTTGGAAATCTTTTTTGACAGCTTTTGAAATATATTGTATAATTACAACTCCACAATAACACAAATGTTGTTGCTCTATCCTCCTGGCTTTTTGTTATAATTGGATTAAAGAGGAGCTATGAATATGAAAGTTGTGGTGTTTTTAACCTGCATATCATTAAGTTTAATCTTCGTTTCGTCTACATTTACCTGGATAGACGATTCTAATAAAAAAGGAGAAAAAACCATGCATCCATTTGCAGAATTATCCGTTCCACAAGGTTCTGTTGGCATCCATTGGTTCGAGCAAAATTCTTATGCCATCAAGGATTCACACGGAACTATCGTACAAATTGACCCATACTTTCCCCATAATCGCCCAGCGGAAACATTCGTTCATGCTAAACCGCCGCTAAATGAAGCGCAGCTTCCCACAGATTATGTGTTGGTTACGCATGCTCACGGCGACCACACCTGTTCGGAAACACTCAGCAGGATTCATAAGGCCTGGCCGGAAGCCCAATATGTCGGTCCGAAAGAAAGCATTGCCCAAATTCTCAAGGAGACCGACATTGACACCGACCACACGATAACCATCGCCGCCGGCGAATCTGCAAAAATTGGTACAATGACCGTGTATGCGGTTTATAGTAAACCGCCCCAGGGAGATGCGAAAGCGGGGATTAACCCCCCAGATGTCACACATTTAGGATATGTGCTCGACGCGGGCGGTGTGAGGATTTACAATTCGGGAGACGCCATCAATACGCTTGCCGAACATGATGATTTAGTGAAATCAGTGGCGGCTTTGAAACCCGACATCGGTTTGATAACCACACATCCAACTGAAGGCGAATTTCCATTTTTCGAGGGCAGTGTCTTGTTGGCGCAACGTATCGGGCTCAAAGCTGCTGTTCCCTCCCACCGTTCTTGCTTTGTGAAGCGAGATTATGACCCGCAAGAATGGGCAGCGCAGTTCCCAAAGGATGGGCCTAAGCCGATAATTATTCCCTGGAATTCTCATATTATCTATCCATAGTAGCGTATATTTTAGACTTCCGAAGTCTCAGAGACTTCGGAAGTCTGGAAGGTATATAAAAAAGAATCGAGGTAATAATGCACAATAGATATACACAATTGATTTCTGGTCTCAGAATCTATCGCGATGTGATAAATGTCGGGGTTTTGCAGCGTAATGGGCGCGTTTTGCTTATCGGATGTGGAGAAGGGAAAATTTTTGAACAGTCCCCCTTAGAAAAGGGGGGCAGGGGGTTGTCTGTTCGTCCCGAAAATGTCGATTGGATTTTGATGACCCACCACCACCGCGATGAAGCGGCTGGACTTGCGCCTGTTCTGGAACACGGCGTTCGTTTGGCTGTTCCCGCAAAGGAACAATACCTTTTTGACGCGGTAGAAACCTTTTGGGCTAATGATACGGTGTGGCGTCATAATTACAATTTTCATCCATCTCCCTTGAGCCTGCGCCAATCAGTGCCTGTCGCTCGCGCTTTAAGCGAAGGTGATATCTTTGAATGGCAGGGATTGACCATCGAAGTGCTCGAAACGCCCGGACATACTCTCGGCAGTGTTACGTATATCATCGACTTCAATAAACTCCCCTCTTGGGAGGGGCCGGGGGTGGGTAGTGTCAAGGTCGCTTTTGTGGGAGATATGCTCTATGGCCCTGGGCAACTGTGGGACTTTCACAGTCTTCAAGGGCGTTTGCGGATGGCGGATGGAAGCATGACCAGCGAATATCATGGGTTTGGCGAAAACAGTGAGCAACTCTTGATAGGACTGGAAAAAATCTTACAACGCAAACCTGATTTTCTTGTGCCATCACACGGAGTCGTAATTGAACAACCAGAGTCGGCAGTCGCTCAATTGCGGGAAAATATAGAGGCATGTATGGCGAACTATCGCCAGTTGAGTTCCGGACGATGGTATTTCTGGACAGCCAAGCCGGACTGGCAAGCCGTCAGGGATAGTCTTAATCAGAACTGTCGGCCATTGCCCCCCTGGGTGTTGGAATTCTACGGCACATCCAGAGCAATTGTTGCGGATGATGGGACTGTGTTTTTGATTGATTGCGCGGGAGAATGTCCGAAGAAGATTGCGGAGTTGCAAAAGCAGGGAAAAATGCGCGCAGTTGAAGGCGTTTGGATTACCCATTACCATGATGACCATGTCGGCGCAGTGAACGATGTTCGTTCGCAACAAAATTGTTCTGTTTACGCCCATGAGTGCATGGTGGATATCTTGCGCAATCCAAAAGCATACTACATGCCCTGTCTTGACCCAAATCCCATTACAGTTGATAAGATTGTAAAAACAGGCGAAACATGGCAGTGGAAGGATTTTCGTCTGACGGCTTACGATTTCCCCGGTCAGAGTTACTACGATGCCGCGCTTTTGGTAGAGCGTGATGGTTTCAGTGTGCTATTCACTGGGGATTCATTGACGCCCGGTGGAATTGACGACTATTGCGCCCAGAATCGCAATTTGCTTGGCGAAGGGGTTGGATTTGACCGTTGTTTAGCTTTGCTTGATGAACTTCGCCCCGATTTACTGGTGAATGAGCATGTCGCAGGAGCATTTACATTTTCGCCCGCTGAACTACATGAAATGCAGGCGATGTTTCGGAAACGGGAGGCTTTGTTCGGAAAACTCTTTCCCTGGGACCATCCAAACTACGGATTAGACCCTCAATGGATACGGTGTTATCCATACACGCAGGTTGTCAAAAGCGGCAGCGAAGTGCATGTCGAAATATGCGTGCTGAACCACTCGGATATTCCACATACTGCTTCAGTAGCAATTCGATTGCCGGAAGGCTGGAAGATTATCAGTGGATGTGGTGAAAAACAAATCCCGTCTAAAACCGAGGGGCGTATTAGCTTGTCCGTGCTTGCCCCTGCTACATTTGAGCACAGTCGCCACATTGTCGGATGTGTCGTTCAGTATGATGACCTCCATCTCGGAGAAATTGTGGAAGCTATTGTGGATATTGAGCCATAAGTTTCTAAACGAAGGTGGCGGCACAGAGGCACGCCGCTACAACGATATACGTAGCGTCATCCCTCTGTGGTGACAAGGCGGCACTAAGCCACGCCGCTACCACAAAATGTCTCATGGGGAATTTCTGTCTGAACATTTCGCACTTGACATGAATGATAATTTGTGGTATCTTCAAAATTACAAGGAGTTGATTAACATGGCTGCATTTGAATTGAGAATGAATCTCAAATACCAAAACCATTTAATCTTCAGTTTCGGATGTTTATTTTTTGCCTGTGTATTTTTCTTTGCTCTTCTTTCAGAAAGCCATGCAAAATTAGCCGGACTTGTCGGCGCATGGCTCTTTGATGAAGGCAAAGGAGACGTAGCGAAGGATGCATCTGGAAATGGCCATGATGGAGAGATAAGAAAGGCCAAATGGGTTGAAGGGAAATTCGGCAAGGCATTGGAATTTAATGGCGATGGCGCCGTCGTCATCCCACATTCGGATGATTTCACTCTGGAGTTCTTCACAATTACGGGGTGGGTGAAGTGTCAAAACAAGGGAGATTGGCAAACCATCATCACAAAAACAGGTGAAGACGAACCCGCTCAACCGAGAACTTATGGCACATTCGTGGTTCCAAACGATGGAGGCATACACTTTTCTCTTCAAGGCGGTAATACGAAAATCAACAGCAAAGAAAAAGTAACTGACGGAAACTGGCACTATGTGGTGATGACGCGCGATAGCAAAGGCATGTTACGAGGTTATATTGATGGCAAGCAAGTTGTGGAGGGAGCTTCCCAAAAACCAGGAGTAAATAACGAGGATGTGTCCGTCGGCGCCTGCGGCGGTGGCATGCGATACTGGATGATAGGCGCTATTGATGAACCCGCTATTTTTGACAGACCATTATCGGAAACTGAAATTAATGACCTGATGAATAAAGGACTGCAAAAATCGCTTGCGGTAGACGCTTCTAACAAGCTGGCAGCAACTTGGGGAGACATTAAAGTCGGATATTAGGCGTAAATTAGAAACCGAGTTTTTCCCGAAAACTCGGTTTCTATGTAAGGGGGTAATAATGAAAAGAGTAATTTGTCTAATTTCAATTTTAACAATGGTGTTGGCAATGATTAATTTGACCAATGCCGTAAAAGTTACAGACCCAGATGTTGCGGCTCTCTGGTTGTTTGATGAGGACCAAAAAGGGGAAGCGAAAGACATCTCAGAAAACAAACATGTGGGAAAAATCAATGGCAATGTGAAATGGGTCAATGATGGCAAATTTGGCGGCGCGCTCTCATTTGAAGGGAATGTGAGTTGGATTGAAGTTCCTGACCATAAAAGCCTCCAATTTCCAAAAGGACAGGATTTCACTGTTGCGGCGTACATTAAAACCGAAATGAGCACCGGTTCGCCGCCGATGATAGTGGCTAAAAATTATCAGCCTACAGAGACGCGTCCCTGGTACGCTCTATACTACGCCAATCAGGCCAAAGCATTGGACGGGCATGTCAGCTTATTTCTCCGAGATAACGCTGGCGCCAGTCACAATATCGCAAGCAGTTCACTTATCAATGACAATAAGTGGCATCACGTCGCCGGAACGCGTAAAGGTGGCACCATAAAACTTTACGTGGATGGAGTTGCTGAAGCGGAGAAAGGTGAAGCGGATTTTGATGTAGGGACCAACCCGGCTCCTTTACACATTAATGGCCATTTAGACCGCTGGCTGGTTTGTGCCCTGGATGAGATTACTTTAGTCCGAAGAGCCTTGACTGATGCTGAAATGAAAAATCTGGCGAAAAGTGGAATTGAAGGCATGTTTATGAGTGTTGACCTGCTTGATAAACTTGCCACTACATGGGGGAAAATCAAGCATCACTTTTGATTCGTGAAACGTGAAACGTGAATGTAGACTTCCGAAGTCTACGAGACTTCGGAAGTCTCGAAGAGTTAAAAGGAGGTGGTATTATGCGTTACTTCATTGTTGCCTGCTTTATAGGGCTTCTGTTATGTGGCAATATTCAGGCGGCTACTATGGAGGTTTCTATCTATTATGACCCTGCTAAAGGAAATGCGTGGATTGACCCCGCCCAAGTAGCTCCCGCAGTTGAGAAGGCCTTAACGGAAAAAAAGATCGAGTGCAGTATCATGAATACGAAAGCTCTGGTCGATTACATGAACGCTAATCCAGAGGGAATTGTGATAATGACATCAGGAATAGCTCCTGGGGAAATCTTCAAGAGCCAGGGAGACAAAGACCTTGTCCATAAATGGCTGTTTGCCGGCGGAATAATGTTCTGGACAGGAGACTGGCCTTTCTACTATTGGGATGTTCCAGCCAATTGCCCCGGCGCAGGTGGTGAGGCGTCAGTTTTCGGCGTCACCATGACGCAGGGCGCAGATGGAACGAAAGTAAAAGCAACTGCTAAAGGGAAGGAACTCATCCCTTCGATTAACAAAGAACACCTCTCCAGCAGACCGGTTTCGATGGCGATATTGGACTCCAGAAAGTTCACGTATGAAAGCTATGCTGACAATGGCACTCTTGCCGACCCGATAGCTTTCCAGGCGGAGGAAATGAAGGGGTGGTTTGTAAATGTCCACACCTGGCCTGAAGGTGTTATAACCAAGGAGCAGCTTGGCCTTGAAATGGCTGAGTTGCTCGAAAATAGGTTTCTCGTTGACCAGGATGTGGAAGCTAAAGATAAATTAGCCGCCACCTGGGGTTTAATCAAAAACTTTTGAAACCCAAGGCGGTATTAATTTCTTGTTAGGTAGTTTTGATTATTAAAGTTGCATTTTTTAACCCACTCAGACACAAAGGCACTGGGGCCTTGGGGCACTGGCGCACTGGGGCCTTGGAGCATTTCGGCTCCATCTCCCCAACGCTCCAACGCTCCGCTCAGACCCCAGGCACTAGAGAAAAGGTTAAGTTTATTCGGCAAAACTACCTAAAGGCCTCCCTAAGGTTCCGAACCTTTGGGGGGTCTTTTTAAGAAAATGCCTGAAAATTCTTCTAACCATAGGAGTAAAAAAATGGCCAAAGAAACAGAAAAAATTGTCCGTTTTGGCATTATTGGTTGCGGGGGAATCGCTAAAGGCAAACATTTGAGAGAATTAGAACCGGTCAAAGAAGCATGTATCATAGCATGTTCGGATATATCCGAAGCGGCTGTAAAGTCTTTCGCCACCCTTTGCGGCGCTGAAAAATGGTATACTGATTATCACGAAATGCTTCAGCGCGATGACATTGATGCTGTCATCGTATCTACACCGCATCCGTTGCACTCTCCAATTGGATGTGATGTCCTTTCTGCTGGTAAACATCTGTTAGTTCAAAAGCCGATGGCGACTAAAAACGAAGACGCTACAAGATTATTGGAAGCCGAAAAGAAATCCGGAAAAATAGTTTTAGCACTCCCGTATATGTATGACCGCACGTTCGTCAAAATGCAGGAACTTCTTGAAAAAGAAATCATTGGACAAGTTACTATGGTACGCTCACGTGTAGCGCATGGTATCAATCCAGGTCCGAGCAGTTGGTTCGCCCAAAAAGCGGTGGCGGAAGGCGGGGCGCTGTACGATATGGGCGTCTACGCGGCGTGGCGATTGGTTACATTGTTAGGTTCCGTAAAGAAAGTGTCCGCCATGATGAATACCTGCGACCCAAGAGTAGATGTGGAAAAGAACGCAATTTTGGCGCTCGAATTCGCCAATGGCGCAATCGGTGTCCTGGAGACAAGCTGGCAGCAGAAAGCGTCTTTAGATGGCGAGGTGTTTTACGGACTCGAAGGCACAATCCATGCGGGTGGAGGTCCATTAAGAGTCTATGCTCGACACGACCCAAAAGTGAATGAATTTTCATGGAAAGAGGTATCACTACCCGAAAGCATACCGATGTCCACCAACCCACATCAACAGTTCGTAGATGCCATCTTACGTGGTGCTCCAGCCCTGTCCACAGTTACCCGCGGCCGACATATCGTGGAAATTCTACGCGCTGGATATGAATCGTATGAAATTGGGCGGACTATAGAACTTTCAACGACGTGTTGATTTGTGAAGGTACAATGGCAAGATGGCAAGATGGCAAGACGGCAATTTTTATTTAGCCGTTTAGCCGTCTTGCCTCTTTGCCGTTGTACCGTTTAGCCGTTTTGCCCTCTTGCCCAATTACCATCCGCCCTGTCTGCCTTTGGCACAGGCAGGCGAAATGTAAACTATTTTCTGAAACATGCCAATAAACCAATGAAAAAATTGCACATACAATCTCTATTTCTATTTTTCATCCTCCTGTCTTCGGCGGGATTTTCAACTGGAACGGAATTTTCCAACGACTCTGATTGGGAATGTGGGACACCCGAATTGATAAAATCAGAATATATCCTCACTCCGAATTCCGAATTCCGAATTCCGAATTCCGTTCGTCCCGCTCCACAATCACAGGTTGGCGACCAATTGGAATTATACACTCACATTCCCGCTGGAAAGATAAGGGCGACTTGCAAGAGGGTTGGAAAGCACGCTTACGTTTTCGTTGACAATGCGGTGTTAAACCTGGTAGCAGATGCGGATTTGGATGATATTATCAACACCTTTGACAACCACACATATCCACAAGTTCACGCATATTTGGGCACGGAGTGGAAGCCTGGGATAGATATGGATGCGAGGATTATTCTGCTTTTGCACGACGTCAGCGGAAATGGTTCAGGCGCCGGATATGGCGGATATTTCTCGCCAGAGGATGAAATACCCAATGCGCCTAACAGCAATCACAGGGAAATCATCTACGTTGATGTCTACTATCCGACCCAAAAGAGACATGCGCTACATTCGACCATTGCGCACGAATTCACCCACATGATGAATTGGTTTCAGAATGGCGGCAGTGTAGACGAAACGTGGCTTGAGGAGGGTATTGCGTCCTTCGCTGAATGGAAAATTTACGATTATGTCCATTGGATTTATGCGGAAAAACTTTTCAGTGACCCGTCTACATCGTTAGTTTCTTCTAATTCCGAAGACATTAGTTATGGCGCCAGCTTTCTGTTTTTGCTATATCTGTATGAGAAATACGGCGGCGAGCAAATCATAAAGGAGATTGTGGCGCAGGATAAAAGAGGCATAGCTGCTATCAATGCGGCGTTGCAGAAACGTAGCCGAACTCTCCCAGAGTTCGGGTACAATATACGCTTCAACGATGTCTTCAACCAATGGGCGATAGCGAATGTGGTGAACGATACGCGGCAGGATTCGTTCTACGGGTATGACAATGATAAAATGTTAAAGTACAGGATTAAGCCGAATGCACAGATAATCGAACGGAATTATCCTGCCCGACGTACCGGTGCCATTAACGATTGGGCGGCGACTTACGTTACCTTTGAAAATCTACCGCCAACGCTATCCATTATTTTTGATGGTGACAGCCCAGGTATATTCAACGCCCAGATTCTTCGGATAGACGCCTTGGGAAATATCTCTTCGTCAATTATCGCGCTAAATGCGCAGAATGATGGCGTTTATCAAGCGAATAATTTACATGCTGATGAGCAACTTATCTTAATTTTTAGCTCATCTCTAAGCGGAACTTACCGTTATGAGGCGGTCGCTGATGTTGTGAATATAGATGTAGGGGAACCGAGACCAGCGGGAAATTTAAGTGATGCTCCGTTGACATTAACTCGACCAGTTGGCAGCCGAATTCGCCAGAATTCGGGGGGTTCCCGAACTCTGGGCGAGTTCGGCTACGGGGCAATTTATTTAGGAAATCTGCATCTCTCAAGCAACTACACTGGTATTTCCATCGACCTCACCCCCATCCCCTCTCCACCTGGTGGAGAGGGGAGATATGCTTATGTCACAGGTGAATGGGGCCTGGAAATCTTTGACATTTCTCAAACTTTGGGTATCCCGCGCCACATCGGAGAAATCCCAACGCCTGGGACGGCTGAAAATGTCTCGGTGCAAAACGGTTACGCTTATGTCGCAGATGGAGAAGCGGGAGTACAGATTATTGACGTGCGACAGCCAAAAAGCCCACAGTTTGTAACAAACTATCGCGATGGACTTACTTATGTTCATAAAATACAGGTCATCGGCGATTACGCTTATTTAGCAGACCTTTCTGAAGGTTTACAGATTCTCGATATCAGCGATTTGGGCAGAAGGCCACGTTTAATTGGCAATTATAAACCCCAAGGTAAAACCTTCGCTCTGCATGTTTCGGGACAATATGCTTATACAACTGATAGCGAACAGGGCTTTCAAATCCTCGACATTAGTGATAGAAAATCGCCCAAACTCGTCGGCAGCGCGGACATCACAGGATATGATATCGTCACCTCTGATGGCTATGCTTACTTAGCTTATGGCAACCTGGCAATCCTCGATATACGCAACCCCAGCACGCCGCAAATTATCGCAGAAGATATTCAAACTCCCGGACAAATCGTATCAGTACGGCTACAAAACGGCTACGTTTACGCTGCCGATTGGGCAGGCGGGTTGGCAATTGTGGATGTTGGGAATGTAAGGAATCCGCGTGTAATTGGACGCCAGAATACCGCAGGACAGGCGTTCGCGGTCGCCGTACAGGGCGATTATGCCTACATCGCCGATGGATACGGAGGACTGCAAACTATTGATATTAGCACGCCCAATAATACGCAATGGGTAAGTCAATACGACGCTTCAGGATGTGCCTACGCCGTTGATGTATCCGAAGATTATGCTTACATCGCCGATGGTGAAGGCGGTTTGCGAATTGTGGACGTGAACGACACTTCAGCCGCCACACTCAAAGCCAGCTTTTCTCCCCCTTTATTAAAGGGGGCCGGGGGGATTTCTCTAAAAAGTTCCGCGTATGATGTGCGTGTTCATGACGGCTACGCTTACGTCGCCGCTGGGGAAGCAGGCTTGCTTGTCATCGACATCCGCAATTTCGACGAACCGCCCCCCCCCTTCCCCCCCGTACACAGGGGGGAGACGGTAGCGCAAATTCAGACGCCAAATCTCGCCTGGGGAATCGCTGTCTCCGAGAATTATGCTTATGTCGCAGCCGATGAACTTTGGGTCGTTGATATCAGCACCCCCGAAAATCCCAAGACTATCGCTGTTCATCACATTGAAGGTTACGCATACAAAACGCGGATTGTTGGAAACCATGCTTATGTCACCGCGCTCGACGGCGGCGTACAAATACTGGATATAACCCAACCGGAAAAATTAAACATTATCGGACATTATGATACAGGCGGTGCCGCCAAAGCAATCGATATTTCAGGAAATTACGCCTATATCGCAGATAGCGTCAGCGGAATGCAAATTGTTGACATCAGCAATCCTCAACAGCCGCAGTTTGCCGGAGTCTACTTAACTGACGCAGAAACCGTGGATGTTCGAGTTAGCAGAGGTTATGTTTATCTGCTCGGCAGAAAGAGTTTAGAAATTCTAAGCCTACAGGAACCAGCACAACCAGAATTGGCAGAGCAATTCGATAATCTCCATTGGGCAGGAGGCCTCAACGTCAGTGAAAAATTGATATACGTCGCCGATGGATACGATGTAAAAATATTCCGATTTGACGGCAAAGCGCCATGGGCGGTTGATGACTCCGCGCTGGAAAATTCGTATACCGCTACCCAACCCATTCTGCGCTACCAATTAGGCCAAAACTATCCCAATCCGTTTAATCCCGAAACCTGGATTCCCTACCAATTAGCGGAGTCTGGAGATGTAACCATCAGCATTTACAATCTCAAAGGTGAGTTGATTCAAACTATTAAGTTGGGGCGTAAAGAGGCAGGTTCATACTTGAGCAAGGAAAAATCAATTCACTGGGATGGCAGAAATGAAACAGGCGAACGCGTTGCCAGCGGCATCTATTTTTACGCAATGAGAACAAATGGATTTAAAGCGATGAAAAAAATGGTGGTGCGAAGGTGATGCGTGAAACGTGAAGCGTAAAACATGATTATGGCTTCTTGATGGACGAACGCGGATGTTATAGCCGCTAATATGTGGACTTCGCCGATTTGGATAACTTTAATAATCAGCTTCGTCTGTTCACCTCGTTCAGGTGGTTTACTAAGTAGACGATTGCAAAAATACATCTGAACCCGCTTGAAATCTGCTTTTGCGAGGTGGTACCTTCGTGCAAAAGCAGATGCAAACTGGTTTTGCGACCCTTTTGAAACCGCAGAGGACGCTGAGA